>JAABUS010000493.1_pt1 | contig 99785 bp, 61 predicted proteins | sample 5560161 | NCBI WGS metagenome assembly JAABUS01 (sample SAMN10711885, study PRJNA513376) | rock metagenome | isolation source: Antarctica rocks | place: Antarctica: Victoria Land, Trio Nunatak nord | collected 2016-01-04
GCGTTGGGGTGGGGGAGAACGGTGGGGTATTATGGGAGTCAGGCGGTGGTGCTGGGGCTGGGGGGGTGGGCGGGGGGGTTGGTGAGGGGGTATTGGGGGTTTTAAGTTGGGAGGGCAGGGGAGGGCAGGGGGGTGGTGAGGAGGGAGGGGAGGGGAGGGGGATGGGCGGTAGTGGGGATGGTGAGGGTTGAGCGGTTGGTGTTGGGGTTGGTGTATATGGAGAGTAGATTCGCCCTTGTTCTCAGCTCGAGATAGTAGACGGATTGCAAAAGACATCTTGTGTCGTGGGCCTTCGGTCCAGCATCTTGTTGTGATACTAAACTCGGAATCCCCTATGTTTGCTGTGCCTTCATGCAAGGCTGACTTTCCTTGCAGCAGACAACGCGACTGACTCTTCCTTCTCCTAACCGACTTGAAATGGGAAAGAAACCAATGGAGAGGAACGCGTCGAGATGTCAGAGGTGCTCCATCATAGACGATTCCCCTATCTCTTCATCACAGCGATGTGAATGTTGTACGTCTCTCAGATTCAGCCACTGATGCGATAATCAGTATACATGGGGCAGGATTATGACCTTGTGTTGTCGATAGAACGTCCGGCATGGAGTATCTCTAAATTTTGGACCAGGGATCCACAGGCGAGTTTGGGGAGGGGTGCTGTTTGCTTGGGAATATAGCCCTATGAGCTAGGTCAGCATGGCAGCATGGTACTTCTTATGCATAGGCTCTTTACCGACGGTCGTCCGAAGTCTGATGCGGCGACGGTCTTGGACTCAAAGCTGACGCAAACCAATCGTTATCGGAAGTGCGCGACAGCCAATCGGGGTTATATGCCATGGTACAAATCCATCCAAGGCTTCTTCCTGATCAAGAGCTGCAACCCTGGTCCCACTTCAGCAATGCCTCTCTGCATTCCTCACGACGGAACGAGGACGGCCAGCCATGGGCTCGATATATGTCTCGAACCTCCTACAAGGAAGACATGTCAGCAGTTACCTATCTCCAATGTCCCGCACAGATGCGTAAGTCTCACGTCAGTCTCCTTGTCATGCCGAATCATCACTCCATCATCCACATTGTCCGGGACAACAACCCATTCCAGGGTGCGGTAATTTTCTTTCCAGCTCTCAAAGAGATCGGCAATTGGAAGTGTTTTATATGCACGCCAATGGTCCGGATCATCCTGGGGTGGTTGATCACGCTCGGGGCGTTCCATCTGGATGTAGTCTGTGATGGTACCTGGGTGCGTGAAACAATATCAGCCCAGTACTCGTCCTCTAACACTATATTGAGAGCTTTAGGTGAGCATGACCGACCAGCAACATACCTTCTTGCGTATCAAGCAGTAGCCAGCTCCCATACCGAGACCCTTCTGTTAAGACAGCAACATACTCTGGCAACTGTCCGCAGCCGGCAGGCACAATGTTTCCTTCGATCTTATCGCAAGCGAAACACCATTTTACGCTGGCGCCATTGTACTGTATGGCACTCGTCCCATACGCTACTTGAGTACATCCGTCTGCATGCTCATCGATGTATGGAAGATGACGAAGAAGATCGATGACGTCGTCTTGCTTCTTGAGTTGCCTGTGAGAGGTTGTGTTGATATCAGGCCATCCAGACGGAGGCGGCTCTTTGATTGCTGACGGCGAGAGCGCGGGAAGGGTGGTTAGGAACTGGTAGAATGAGCGAACTGCTGCGACTGTTGCATCGCGCGAGTAACCAATACTTTGTTGGCTCATCAATAATAGTTGCGACTCGCTGAGAAGGAGTGGAATTATCCGGCTGACGGAGTACTATGTTGAGCTTTAAAGGTTTGCGAAACCATAGCAACGTCTTGGCATTTGGCTATGAGCCTGGCTCCTGGTGACTAAAAAAGATGGCCACGCGGGGCGGTAAATCTAGCACTTTCCGATGTCTTGTAGTCTTGTCTTCTCAACAAGGAGTTATTTTCGACGAGTTTTCTTGGTTACAACATTGTTCGCCTATATAAGTGTCATAAGTTCATCTGCGAAAATTTCCTCATAGACCCAGTATCCGCAAAGTTGTTGTTCGCCCACGTTGCCATCTTTTTCGTTCACGAGGAGCCTGGCTGGATTCTTGAGTCCCGACTGCTCTTTCTTTATTTCGCAATCCACGTTATCCACTATATAGACAATTATGATCATTGGTGAAGAGAACGCACGAAGAGGTGCTTTCTTATGGAATAATTTTTAAATTGAGAAAATCTGGAAGCAATTTTCAGAAGAGAAGGTCGACAAGAGAAAGCACCTCGTCTCAGTGCCAGAAGGGCGAATATCAGCCCGTTTGCTGCGACAATGGTACCACAATGGGTAAATGCCAGTGGCGTGGATTCCTGAGGAGCATTACTGTCCTGCATCAGCGGCTGCGCGGACGGCGAGACCGAGATTCCCACTGACAAGAACAGCCACGATGAAAAGAAAGGAGATAAGACCTGCCATGGAGGGCTTCAAAGCTATTCTTATGCTAGGTTCAAGCCTACCCCGTCGAAGATGCAACTAGAACAGGCGGCAGCAAAAGCAGCCGCAGAACAGGCAGCGCTCAAGATTGCTGCGAAGGCATTTTGTCGATTCTAGCACCACTGGAGCTACTCGAAGATGTCATATGAAATTTTGGAGAAAGACCAGGTGTTGCGGAAATCGCTGCAACCCCAGCGATCATCGAAGGCTGCGTCAAAGGTATCGGGAGGGAAGGTAAAGCTGAGTTCAAGGCGCCTAAAGAAAAACATACCCTATCAGCGAACAAGCCGAACGAGAAGCCTACCGAAACAAGACCACACAAATCGAGCCCTGAAGGCGATCAGGGCCTTAAACCTGCAGTGCCAGAGATCACTGGCCTTGTCCGGCATAAAGGATCATAATGCTCGTCAACATCAAGGGGGTCTTTTAACGCCGGGGGTTGCTAAGCTTAAGATCTTGAACATGCGCGGCTACCTCTGGGGCATAGGAGAATCTTAATTCTTAACAGTGGTACTGGCTGGATTTGTGATTTCTCGAATGTTGCCGCCTACGTTTGGTGCAACAGTCTTTTACCCTGTACCGACGATTATGTGTTATGAGTAGGCGCCCTCTCATTGCATGTATAGGTTTGGACAGCCTTCATAGCAAATTATCTGAACTCAAATTTTCGCCTAGTAGATAGCTGAAGGGCATACTGTGTCTTGGATACAAGTAGACTTTGTACTCACCTATCTTCTTGCCTCAAAAACCCATCACTCCTGGAAGGAGGTCTGCAATTGGACGAAAACGTCGCTGTTCGATTTCCCAAAGGTAGCGAAGTCATCTCGGCCAGTGAAATACCACCTCTCCACTTGGAGTTCGACGGTCCACATAGTCACATCGCTAGCGGATGGAGCTCTCATAGAGAATTTTTCCAAATCTGCATCGCTCGACGCCGGGCGGATCATAGTTAGGGTGAATTCCGTGCCATGACCGAGCTCTATCAAGTCATCCCGAGTTCAATTCCGAAGCCACTTGCGCACGGGAAGTTCGTAACTGAGGAGCCGCCAATTCATTTTCTGCTATCTGAGTATGTGGATATGACGAAAGACAACTCGGATCCAGAAATACTCTGTGCCAAAATAGTGGAGCTGCATAGGAAAAGCGTGTCTCCAAAAGGAAAATTCGGGTTCAAAGTCTGGACGTGCAATGGCCGCACACCGCAAGCTGTTGAGTGGGACGATAGCTGGACTTCCCTGTTCAGGAAGATGATGATCCACGTCCTGGCGGAAGACATCAAGGCTAATGGACGATGGCCGGAGTATGAGCGAGTGGGGAAGACCATATTCTCGGATGTCATCCCACGACTTATCGGTGCCCTTGAGCGCGATGTGCGTGGTATGGAACCCTGTCTCGTCCAAGGAGATCTATGGGAAGGGAATACTGGTATTTCGAACAAGACTGGGGAGATAATGCTCTTTGATGCGGGGTCGTATTACGCGCACAACGAGATGGAGTCGCGGACTGGCGTTGCCTGTATGACAAGGTCAACCAGGAAACCTACACAGGAATATATCAGAGGATGTGGGGGAGCCTGATGACTGAACCGGTCGAAGTGTAGGACCATCGTAATCGGACGTATTCTGTATACTATGACATCATGTTCTCTGTCAACCGCAGGTAGAATTACAACGGGAGAAGGATTCGTCAGTTGTACGTTCTAAAAGCTTTCCATATCTTAACACATTACCATAACAGGTAGGTTGGACTAGTACTTACATAGGCAGGGGATATAAGAATATGTTTTATCTTTTCAAAAGATATGCTAGATTTCAAGGAGGCTCACATACTGGCCGGCCATAAGAAGCAAGCTCGAGCGAGGTATTGAGTGGTAGCGCTTCCAGTATGGTCACTCTACATGGACGACGAAGGTCTTCTCAGAATGTATCGTCAAAAGGTTTCAAGGCAAGTAGTTTTCTTACTTACCTCGCTTGTCAAAAAGCCATCATTCCTTTCCTCGCTTAACCATTTCCCTAGCCCGTCTCATCGTGCACTTTTTCTGGCTCTCTCATCATAGCCACCCATCTCTGCACTCCATATTCTTCGCCTCCTTCATACTTCTCCAGATCCAAATCCATTACTCCAACATCTTCCCCAAACCCCCTTCTCCTATACACTGGATAACCCACCACACTAGAATCCACGTAACACCTCAATCCCATGTCGTCAGCTTTGGGGAAAGCCCACTTGATCAACATACTCCCCGCACCACGTCCTTCGTGCTTCGGATGCGTCGCAAGCATCGAAAGTAACCAATGCGCCTCTTTCCGCCCAGGGTCCGCACTTCGCAACTCTGCCGTCATGCGATCGAAATCCCTGACCAGCTTCGCGTTAATCCCTGGCGGTAGCCACGGATGCTGCGTATCAGCGTCTTCAGACGCGAGGTAGCCATTAGGTAGATAGATCCAAGTTGCGTAGGAGATGATGTCGGTGGTGGTTGTGTCAACAACGCAAAGAAAATTCACGGACTGCGGGTGGGCAGAATTTCTGGGGCTGGCGAATTCGCGGTGCAAGCTTTCTTCGAGAAGCTTGTATTTATCTTCGGTAGTGACATCTCTATACATGATCTTCGTGCGTGGCGCGGTAAAGCTAGCGTGCTTCACGGCGGCGAGGGCGGGTATGTCCGTCGTGGTGCAAGCGCGGAGGACGAGGTTAGGGTCGGGGGCCATTCTAACGTTAGATTGACTGAGCCAGGGTTTGACAGATACAGAGATAGATCTCGTAATCGTTCAGTGGCCAATGATCGAATAGACAAATAAATACTTTAGCTGGCAGAAAACAAACGTAACCGTGAAAGTACATGTAAATAACCTACGGCACAGGAGAATAGGACGAATCCGAACAGCGGAACCGTGACTGTTGCTTATTAATTGTGAGTCAGGGAGCAGAACTTTTCGCGAGGACGAAATCTCTGATGACCTAGGTCGAAGGCCCCCACCTTACATCGAACAAGCGCTTAAGCGAGCATCTGCAGGTGAAACTAGTATAATCTTTCGCAATTTCTACAGGGAAGTGTAAAGTGTAACCCAGTGCATGTAGCTTCCACTCTGATGATGTCGTCAAAGGGGTTATCTGTCGCTGTATTTGTGAATAGTATGGTACTACCCGATGCATGATGTCGCACAAGGCAAGTATGATCAAACCCTAGGTCATGTCAACGATCTATCGTCATGAGCAATTCGAACTTTAGGGCGTAAGAGGCGAAGCGCGTACCTTACCCTGCCCAGTGAACCCAGAAAATCGATTTCTTCCTAGAGGCGTGATCCTCATGTCCCGATTATTGTGTAGTGGCTATTGGGCTTCTTTTGTGCTGCTGTCCCTTGCAACACATTCTTGTTCGGATCTGTCGCTATCATGTTTACTCTTCGAAGAATCCTTCATCGCTGTCTGCGGCTTGAGCTTCCAACAGCGCATTCTTCGAATGCTTTGCAGCGCCATCCTTGGACTTGGCTTTATGCATAGGTCGAGCACGGTGGGCTGTCACAGACGGAGACGATTGAGCCACGTCGGTGGAGAGGGTCTTCTTTCGCTCGCCCTTTCTCAAAGCCCCCAATGTATTGTCCGCCATACATTGCTCGACAACATGCCACAGGGCCGGCTTCGGCGAGTCAATCTCACTCCCCTGACTTATAGCGCTGCTGTCCGCCATGGTAGTATCAAGGTTGTCCTGGGTATCTGTGCGCTTGTAGAGACTTGTATATTTTTCGCCAAGAGGACAGTATAATGTGTAGTTGAGATCGACTTGTCCTCTGTGAACCTTCTCTTTGAGTTCGAGATATTCCTCGCTTTTGTGATCTGCCTTTGACAGCAATTTCTTCAACCTCTTAAGTTTTCGTGTGGCTTTCTGGCGCTCTATGCACGCAGTCTTGATTAGCGAAGCCAGATATCATATCACTGTAACACTTAAAGGCATGGAATGCAATTGGGTAAGACTGACCGAAGAAGCGTACCATGTGATATTTCTTGATCGTTTGTTGCGTTCTCTTTTCCCTCTCGGCACTTTCGAGGTCCAGCTTGTAGCCCGCCAAAGCTCGTTCCTTCTCAACACGAATGTCGGCGGGTAAGTTCTTGGAGCGCTCTAGAGTTCGTGTCACATCTCGTAGCTTGCCTTTGATATGATTGACGGATGTTGAAGACGGTGCATCATCCCGGCGTGGACGCTTAGGAGGGCGACTTCGAGGCTGAGACATTGTATCGTCACCTTCCTCCTCTTGCGTTAGGGGGCGTTTCCGACCCATGTTCATCTAGGATCGGTCTGAACAACGCAAAGACCATAAGCACAGCTCATGTGTGCCTTGGGAATAAGTGTGGAAGTCGAAGGTGAATGGCGACGGCGATGTAGACTAATACAGCTAAAGTAGCTCGATACTCATACGGCTCCGGAAGTCTGTGGTGATTGGTGGACCAAGGCCCGTAATAAATTACCACTATAAATATTACAACCCGCTCGTCTTCCGGAACCTCCATGTACCTTTTCAAATGTTTTGGGCACAAATCTTCTTTTAAAGGACCAGCAACTCTCACACTTTATTGCCATACGCTCAAGCGAGATATGTGGACTCATCTTCACCAGTCGCTATGAATCAGACCGATTTCTCAAACCCAATGTTAATCACAGCGATGCAGCGTTGATGGAAACCGCTATCCGCTGGGCTTCCAGCTCAACAATATCAGATCAGACATTTTTGATAGTCGATGTAAATGGACGTACTTTCAAGCGATGTCATGTAGAATCATATAACGGGCCCGATCTACAGTATCACGTTTTATCGACCCACCGAAAGGTGCCTCCCTTCCGAGCATTCGATTGGTCTTGCGATGAGCATCTTGTAGCCGTTGGACAGTGGTCTGGCGAAACAACGGTCTTGCGACTTGAAGATGAGTCTCAAACACTCTCCTTGCCTATCAAGCATCAACGTCTGTGTAATGCTGTCGCCTTCGGCTCGAGCGGCCTTCTGGCTACAGGCCTGGAAAGAGTGCGTAATGATTTCTGTTTGAATGTATGGGACATCGATCGTAGCGCACAATCGAGCACTACGCCATCTTCTCCACGACCAAGGACCGGGAAACAGACCATCGAACCTGTTCGCAAGCTTGCAAGCTCAGAGGGGATTACGAGCATCAAATTCTTTCCACAGCCACAGACGCTTGTTGCCGGAGTCAAAGGAACCTGCCTGAGAATCTACGATCTTCGGGAGAACACTGGAAATCCATCGCAGCAGATGCATACGGGCTGTGTGCACAACATCGCCATCGATGTGCTTGATGATAACTATTTCGCGTCCGCAGCACCCGCAAAGGACTCAACGATTCAAGTCTGGGACCGCCGCACGGGATTCTCTTCCTCAGCTTCCATGATTGGCACCGGTCTTGGACAGCACAGTCAGCACGTTCCAGCTTTAGAGTTCAACAAAGCATTCGACGATCCTTATAGCTCATCCCAAGCATCTATTTGGAGCCTGAAGTTCTGCAAAGCTCAACGCGGATGCCTTGGTGCTCTTGCAAGTACTGGAGACTACAGAGTCTTCCAGACTCAGAAGCAACATCGGTCTGAAATTCAACACAGTTCCTTTGAATTGGAGAATTATGGCTCCTATGCTGAATTGATCTCTACTAAACGTATTTTCCACATGGGCCACGTGCCTGATAATAGTAGATTTGGGCCCCACGAAAGTAGTCGTGTTGTGTCGTTTGACTTTAGCAACCTCGGGGGCCCTCAAGGCAGGGCTTGCGCGATCACCCTGAGTGCTGGCCATAGCATCAGTATTCAGGAGCTGGAAGGCTCCGCCCCAGCCCTTTCCGTCTCTTCTCTTGGTGCACTTGCCACGAGCAAAGACGTTCCCCGCTCCTCCAATGGAGCGTCTTTAACCGATGATCCGAGGCTCAGTAGCACTATCAATTTAGTGTTGCCTTTTGATGAGTATTGTATCGCTCAGTCTTTGCAGCGTGTACGCTCCAAATGGTCACAGCTTGACAGCAGCCAGCCATTGTCCACGAACCATATCTCAAGCCGAGAGGCCCACGAAAAGCTGTTCGTTGCTAAAGAGCCGATGAATCTGAAGGATGCTTTGACCTTATCGACCATTGCTCGCCGCCGATGCACTGAGGGCTACCTCTTCAGCTGCAAACGCAATGCGGAAGTAGTTTCTGACGATGCTTGGCTCCGGGACATGTGGGTTTGGATTGGCCGTGAGTGAAGATCATGTGCACTAATTCAGGGCTTACCATTTGTTCTAGGAGCAAAGGGCAATGCTGCCGACGGAGGCATGCGGGCAGACTCGGTAGATCTGAGCTTCCTCGGAGTCTCTGGTATATGGAACAATGAATTTGGTAAGGAGCTCCGAGGTGAACGACGGTGATTCGGCTAATGAAGCTATGTCAAGGCTCTCACGAGATTGGAAGAGTCCATGACAAAGCCCCAGTTGGCGCAAGCATCGCGAGCACTGTCGAATTATTGACAAAAAGCCTTCAATTGCCAGAATTTGATGTCACAGATACAACCTTACCTTTTCACAGGCAACTATGTCTGCATACTTGCGGGCTGGCCTTGACAGACCAGCAACTTGAATTGACGATCAAGGATCTTGTCAATTCAGGCCAGAGCACAAGGGCCGCTCTGCTCGCCATGAATCATGGGCAACACAAGCTCGCTTCCAACGCTCTTCGAGATGGAAAACCTACATCGGCGCATAGGGAACTGGCCCTAGCACTTGCCGGCTATGTCAAAGGGAACGCAGGTGACCTGTGGGACGAGACTGTCCAAGAAATTGCGAAAGAGCTGGAGGATCCTTACGCACGGGCAACTCTGGCCCTAGTAAGCAACGGCGACTGGCACGATGTTTTGGAAGTGACCTCAGTCCCTCTCAAAGACCGGATAGTGGTCGCCCTGATGCACCTCAATGACCAGGAATTGACGGAATACATTGCAGCCACACAAGAAGAATGCATCCGTTGGGGCGATATCGAGGGCATCGTCCTCACAGGTCTTACTGAAGACTCAGTACGTCTATTCCAGAATTATATGCTTAAGTTCTCAGACCTGCAAACGCCAGTCCTAGCGCTTGCATTCAACAGCCCGCGTTACTTCATAAACCCCCTGGTGGATCTTCGGCGGGAAGCCTACCGCTCACAATTGAATACTTACCGTCTATTCATCCAGCGGATACAATTCGATATCCAGGCCACCAAACTTTCAGTTCCCCACTACGACAAAGGTAAAAAACCGCTCCTGGCCCCAGCTCCGCGGCAGGTCTCCCTCCGGTGTAGCACCTGCGACCAAGCTCTCGACAGGAATCCGGGGAACATGCCAATTACAAGTACAGACCCTACTGCATTCGGAAGCTCGCAGCGCACCTCCATCTTCGGCGACGTCAAGTCTGGTACCGTTTGCCCGAAATGCGGACGACATATGCCAAGATGCGTCATCTGCATGATGTGGCTCGGGATGCCAGACGCTCATGGAAAGGGCGCTTCGGCTGCACCGGGCAGCGCTAGGAAGCCAGCGGCTAGTAAAGCCATGAAGTCACCGGATCCGAAAGCGAACAGGGTGAAGCGCCACGAAGACACTGTGAAGCAGGCTGGTCAAGAAACAGCGCAGGATGTCATGAAGGACTTTGTCACGGTTTGCAGAGCCTGCTGGCACATGAGCCATGAGTCGCATGCTGCGGAGTGGTTCAGAGGGCATGATGTCTGTGCAGTCCCAGGATGTGATTGCCGCTGTGCTTTACTTGATGGTGGTTCAGCACCGACGTAGGGGTTTTGGTGCAATCAAGGGCACGCAGTCTACACATCAACTGCAGAAGCAGAAGACAGCAATGATCAGCTGCAGACTGGAAGTCGGCATACGATCAAACCCTACTCTGTGGAACCAGGAGTTCGGCATTCTCACAATCAATAGCAATGCGAGTGAAAATATGGTCTACCACTTCCTAATAGTCAATCAGAGACTTGGACCCAAATGAGGAAACAAAATCTTATTCGATTGGCTTTCAGCAATCAATACCCAGCTCACGGAGAGGAAGCCTAGGTCAAGGAATGTCAAGCGTCTTCGGTAACAGAGCGAGGACAAACGATCAGCGGGTCGGGAATCGTTCACGCACACAAGTTCTCCGCTTTCGAAGCCTACAACAGACGTGCTTGCAGCGCCGGAGGACATTATCAAAGAACGAGACCCAAGATATAGCGCCCAGACAATACCCAGTCAGCATTCCACCGAAGCCATGGATTATCCTGGTGGGTGTTCGCCAGACATCGCCGGTTCTTGGGTCTTAAGCTCGGAATGCTGATGTTCAATTCGAGCAGTGCCATGTTGAGGATGCGATAAGAATTCAAAGTGCGAGATCAAAAATACAAGGAAGCAAATGGCGCCTTGGATACTGGAAGAATGGGGGATACGTAATCATTGCGGACATCCCCGATGTCGCTCTTCATCCCAAGCGCTGGCATGCTGCACTCTACGGGGTCCGACCGACCCAACCAACTCTACGTAATATATGCTCCCAATAAAGTATCCGTTGCAGTCCTTCTCGCTGGGCGTCGCGAATGAGTAAACAGATGTTTGGGCGACTTGCCTCTGTAGCTAGAATGTGGAAAGTCTCGCTGAGGTGTGTCTTTGCAAGGATATCCTTAGCATGCGAGAGGCATTGTGGGAGCTTGTCTATCATCGGCAAGGGTTCGTTGCCAGGATCTGGTTCTGCAATACTCAACTGGTATGCTTCGCATCCAGAGACGAAAAGGGAGCGCGCTACAGGGGTCTCCTTGCAGCAAAGCAGGTCCTGTGATGGTTTACCGCTACAACTATGGATTCCCATTCGTTGTCGAGTCCATCTTAGAGCCGGCAAGACGCTTTTCCATGTCGTGGTAGCGAAAGTTGCACCATCTTTTGCCACTGCATGTGTGCCAATTCCGCTTTCGTGATCCATTTATGTGTCGAGAACAGGACATGATTTTGCGCTGCCAGAAGTGTTTCACCAACGTAATCAATGATTCTCTGGTTCGGACGGTTCTTCCCTCCTGATTCGAGTAATTGACTGTTCACTGGATCTCATGAGCTCGAAGGACTCGGGACGAACTTGAAGCTTCTTGAGCCAGCGATGTCAGTGAAGCACAAGGCTATATGTTATACCGCACATGCAAACCCTGGGCTCCTATTCAGACGACGTGAACCCAATAGGTGGAGACGACATAGGTATCATAGACCGCAGGATCCGAAGCTCTGAAAGCCGCAATCACTCCGCCCATCATGACCAGGCGACTAAGAAGGTACACAATCGGCGACGCCAGACTGACCATAGTCAGTAGACCGCCCCATCGCAAGACGACCTTTTCAAATTGCATGAAGATAAGCATGGAAGCTATCGATGCGAGTGCTGCTGCACGCCAAAGCCACTGCTCAACGAGCGTTGGGAATTCCGTGTTCCAGGAGATTAGATGGAGGGCGCCGAAAGAAGCTCCGAAGAGGCAGGTAATCGGCCACAGGATCTTGGAACGGTAGAGTTCAGGATCCCAGTTCGCGACCACTATATCCTTTGTGGGGGGCTTTTCGGCCGCCAGCAGTCCAGAAGAGACTTTAGCTTCTAAGTTCAGAGCCCTTTCGATGCCTCTTGTGGTAGTATGGTCGGCTTGCGGTGACAGTCGCCTTTGCGCTTCCTCCAACGCCTTATCCTCGGCTTCTTTCTCGAATACTCGAGGCGTTAGATACCAAACCGACCAGAGGGAACCTTGCTTGCTTAGACCTTCTTCGTCGAATACGCTGCTGACGGCCATCGATTCGAAAACCGCCTTCTGCTCTTCGAGCATATTCGGCAGATCGACGATAGACGGGGTGAGCACATCTTTTGGCTTTACCCACCAGAAGAGATACGTGATCGCGAACAACGGGATATAGCTAAGCGTCATAGATTCAAGTTGAGAGAGGGGGAGCGTGTGAGCCCGTCGCATTATGCTTTGCACTGCAAACCAACATACTTGGCCCAGGGCGAGTAATTTCGCGGTACCGTCCGCGTTGCTCTTGTCGCGAATCGTCTCCTCCGATAGGCTCCATGCTTCATGATCTTTCCAGTCAATCAGACCTTGTTGCAGTAGCCAGGTATACTGATTCGGCCAGATTACCTTTTCGCCACGCGGCGTGCGATATCTAAGAGCAAGCATACCGATATAGAAGGCATGAACGAACTTCAGGCCTCCTCCTGTCAACCCTGCACAATCCTTCACAAGTCTTTGCGCTTGGGCCCATTCCTGAAGCCCCTCGACGGCTATGAACTCTGGGGCGATAATGGCCTTGGAAAAAAGCGCAAACTTGTGTAGCACGCGGAGTAGCGGTCGCTTGCAGACTCGAGGGTGTATCACTACCCAGGTACACAGAAAGATGGTGAAAAGGCAGCTTATGATGAGACCCAGCGTCCCACGACCGGGAGCCTCGTCGACCCAGCCAGCATACGTCTTTGCTGTGGAAGATAAGGTTTGAGTGGTTGCCAAGGAGGTCGTGGTTGTCATCGCAGCTCCTCCGCTGCTAGCATATCCGCCTACACAACGAACGCTGATGGATTGATGGAACCAACTTTGACTAACAAGCGCAAGGTATCAGTTGAGAAGAGGATGCGACCACTCGCCCGCGCCCTCGTCTGGGAATCTCATGGCCTTCTCCCGCCCTATTTGTAGCTTCTGAAGGCTGTCCATTTCTGCTACGCACGCTTGCACTCGACTTACTACCGCCCGTTTCATTCGGCTGAAACACGATGCTTGTCGTGGAAGGAGAACGAGGAATACGTGGCGTTCGGGTAAGAGTATTTAGACGCCCGTACGATGCTGGGTGACAAGAAAAAAAGCAAAGGCTGAAGTGATCGACTATTCTAGCGTACTTATCGACCAGAGTACTGCTGCCGTTGGTACCATGTAATTGAGATGTCGTCCAAGAGAGGTATCATACAGCCAAACTAGGGTTTTGAAAGACTTTGGGGGCGGTTACCGAGCGGTTACTGAAACCAGTTGATGCAGGTGTGGCCGCTCGGACTGCAAGTTATTTCAAGCTGATTCGCTCGTTCTGAATCGAACAACCCCTCGACCAAGAGACACTGATTCTTAAATCGTGAAGTTCAAAGATTGGGTGTTGCAAGGCTACTGTCGTCTCCTGCGGCTCTCAATGTCCTTTCCGCCTTTCCAACCTGGGCTCCCACCTTGCTCCAAGCTGCCTGTAACCTTGAGGCTATCTTGTGCAATTGGTCTCCTTGAACAAAGGGCACAGTATGCGGCACATCCATGGGAACAATCACCGATCCATGATGTAATTGAGACTTTTCGTGACGTGTCTCTCTGAGCAATGTTTGGCCTTGCCACAACAATATTGCGTGGCACGCATGCAATTTGCCAAGACATAGCCCCGACCTCGTACTTGTCCATGAAAATTGTACGTCAGGACGGTGAAGGGTGGCTCAAGTACTATCACCCTAATGATGGGTTCGCAGCTGAAAAGATTCGCATCACAGCCAGGGTGATAACGGGATTCCCCATGACAACGTCGTGTAGGCCAGTCTTCAAAATTTCTTCCCTGATGAGCCCGTTTTTTGTACGCCACTCCATGACTGACCCTGCAGCGCCCAGATCCGTCTTTAATTGGATTTTCCTCTGCTCGAGTTCGTCATAGCTGATTGGCTGCGGCGAAGTAGCATTGACCGCATGCCAAAAGACGATTTCCGTGTGGTGCCATGGAATGTCGTAGTCATCCTCGGCGTGAATGAGGGTTAGTCGATATTTTTGGTCGTTAGCTTCGTTGGTTCGTACGTAGCTGGCAATGCGGTCCATACTCAACCATTTATCATGTATGAGACTTCTGAGGTACGTGAAAAGTGAAGGAAAACTGGCGAGTGGTGATACAATCGGTATGGTCCCAGCAACACGATACGTGGCCATGAGTGTCGCTACGTCGGCGAAGGGCGCAACCAGCACAGCGCCTGCAAAGATGATGGGGGGAGACTGCAACGCAAAATGTTCCGAAATAGCGAGGGTCACCGCCGTGCCAAGGGATTGGCCGAAGATCAGAATACGTGACGGTGGAATGCCGGTAACGTTCACGGCCCAGTCGACGACTGAGATGGCATCGAGGATTAGTCCTCGCTCGGATGGGGTACCGCGGCTGCGTCCAAAGCCACGATAGTCGAATGTGAGAACGTGAATGTTTTGAGGCTGCCCAGCCGCCAGCGCGCGATAATTGGGGACTCTGTAGCCTGATCCGACAGTGCCGGCTGCTCCATGCATATGTATGATTAGTCGAGCGTCAGGATCGGTACGCAAAAGCATGAAGGCGGTGCGAGATGTGATATCGGAGACGAAGCCAGAGGGTTCCGCAATCAAGGTCGACTCGTGTTGGCGGTATAATTCGATGGGCAGAATGTGCCAAGCGTATAACGTTCCGCCACTGGATGATGAGATATAGAACGGAGTAACCTGATTCCGAAGAAAGCCAAAGGATTCAGGGACGTCGAGGTCCTTGAACCAGGTCATCTGGAGTTTGTGTAGATAGACGACATGAGCTTGGAAAGAAGCGGTCGTCAGTAGTCCAAGAAGACTAGCGTACAGACCCACTATTGCAGCTGCTGATAGAAATGCATACTTGATTAGAAGATAGACCATACTTGTCACCCGGATGCTGAGCGATGCTGGTTATCAATGACTCTCTAACGCGAATACTAAAGGGATTTGTGTGTAAGGAAACACAGAGTGACAAGCAAAAGATAACAATCCAAAAGTCATAATCTTTATAGAAACAACAAAATGCAGATTCCCAGCCTTTTGACAACAATCTGTACATGTAAGTAAGAGATGTGAGTAGCATTGTAAAGTAAGCGCTCAGCATCGAGGTTTAGGACTGCTAGCGCGCCAAGCCTGCAAGACCCTGGAACACGCACGGCGCGTTGTGACTCGAGTCCGAGCAGAGAAGAGAGAGTCAGGCAGTGAAAATTAAGTACACGGCAATGGCTGCTCAAATGTCCTTAGCAATGATAATATGGGTATAATTCGGATATTAGAAATTCTCTTCGACCCTCGTGGTCTTTGAGCGAATGACTGCGCCCAGAGGCGTTCATGCCAATAGAAAGAGAACGACGGCGCCGATTCTGCACGTCCTCAAACCGTTAAAACATATCCAAGAACTTTAAAGCTTCTTCCCTTACGCACTTTGCCAACTCATGCCTTCTCGTCTACTGTGCCTTTCTTCTTTTCTGTCAGCTTCTTCTTCTCCTCCAACCCTCTCTCCACATCCGCCAGCACCTCCCCCTCCTCAACCGGTATGCCCTCGATCGTCTTGACCCTCTTGCCCTCCACAAACACCATCAAGCCGCCCAACCCAGCCACAATGCACGCTAACGCAACAAAAGTCCCTGTACTCCAGCTCGGTCGCTCGAAGCGGTTGTAGCCCCACATGAAGCCGCTCAGCACCGCTTGGAGAAAGGTGTTCAGCACGTACGCCCAGATGACGAAATCGAGTCGCCAAAGTTTGGTGGGGGGAGCGCGGATGCCGGTGAGGGGTTCGTTGGGGGTCTTGGAGACAGGAAGGGGGAGCGAAGGGTTGTGCTCTGCGGTCAGGGAGGAGGATGTGGGGAGGGTGGAAGAGAGGCTCATCGGAACGGGGAGGTCGGAGCTCCCTTCAAGGCGGAACCACGTCCTGTTTATCCCCGCCAATTTTCTTAGTGCGCTGTACTGTCCACGAACGCGGTACTGGAGTAAGTAATACAGATCGCGAAACCGCCACGGGATGAGGCCAAAGCCTGTAACGCAGAAGAGGGCGTTCAGGATCTGGGAATCGATTTCGATCCAGATGCGACGTGGGGAGTAGAGGTCGTTGCAGTCCTTGATGCCGTGCAGGTAGGCGGGGTAGCACATGTATTGTGAACCGCCGCCGATGAGCAAAAGGAAGAGCATCCCGCCCCAGGCGACGACGTTGAGGCCGTAGAGCACGATCAGGAAGCCGAGGGGTGTGATAGTGAATTTCCAGAGGCCTTTGAGGCCGATAAGTGTGGCTTCGCCCCAGGTGTTTTTAGGAGGGAATTTGTAGCCGTTGGGGTAGATGCCCTCAGCGTTGGGGCCCATTGCGGAGGTTTTGGATGATGAGGAAGAGGGCCGCGTGCTTCCGGAACGGGCAGTTTGTTCGCTGAGTGGTTTCGTGCTGGCGGAATGGGGGTAAGGTATGGCGTCGGCAGAGGGATCGGCGAATTCCTTGGGAAGGGCCTCGCTGGCGTGTGGAACGTAGCTTTGGTCGGTCATCTCGCCGCGGCCGTAGAGATTAGGGAAGGAGTCGTCAGGGTCGGCAAGAGGGTCTTGCTTGGGGATTTTCTGAAGTTGGGTGGGTGAAGTCGGTGATGCGTTGTTGAGTTGTTTCGTTTGGGTTACGAGGGAAGGTACGTCCTCTGATGGATCCAAGAACTTGTTGGGTAGCTTCCTGGCAAGAGCAGGCTTCTCGAAATCGTCATCCTCCATGGCCTCGAATTCATCGTCATCCGGGATTGCCAACGGGTCCGCGATTTTCTTGGGTTTAGGCATTGCGGTAAAGCGTTGATTGTCAATCCTCTCCCGGCCAAAAAAGCGCGAGAAATCCTCTTCATCGTCACGCTCGGAATGTGTGTCCAGAGGACTTGAGGTGGACTTGGCTGTCCCTGGCGTCTGCGCAGAATTCGTCCTCGAGAGCCTCAGCACATTCTCATTGTTTGTCACGCTATACCTTCTTTGCATTGGGCCATCCCAGCCGTTGTTTGAGAAGCTTCCTCTTCGGATCTCGAGTAGAGTCGGTATTTTCGAGAGAACTTTACCAGTGGCATCGCACATGCCAGACGGGGGGCTTGATTCAAGCAGTTTCGTGGAAGCGTTGCGTATTATTCGCGCAGTGTTGCTACCTGAAGAGCTGGTGCCGGCAAGACTGCTTTCCGCATTTCGACGTGTGGAGTCTAGTTTTGCTGGCCCAGCCGGAGCAACATTCTCATCGTTGACATTTGCCATGACTGGATGTCCTCGGAACAAGATTTGCAGTTGATTCAGCAAGCCTGGGTTACTTACGAGGGCTGGAAAGTGGATGTATGTAACGTCAAGAGAGAGCCGATGAACGAAGTCGGCTTTAGAATATAGCAGCTCCCGTCCGCGAGGATAGATGAAGGATGGTCCGAGTGTTTGACGGGTTTATGCGCTAGCAGTCTGACAGTTATATCAAGATTTGCTTGATAAGAATAGGAGACCCTGCGCTCAACGAGCCGTTTGGCTGCTGGGTGAAGGGAAGAAAGAGTGTCGGTAGATTCAATTCGAAAGAATACTTTATTAGTAAATGGGGGTATGGATAAAGTCAGCGCGCAATCGTCCAACAGCGAGCGGACCCGAGAAACAAAAGCCGCGAGGGCCGTAAATTGGGGGACTGCGTTGGTCTGTGCTGATATTGGCGTAGATCTTGCCCCCCGCTAGAGCTACACTAAGCTTTGGGATGAGCCGCGGGCCCGCGACCGTAGCATTTTGACAGCGAGGAACCGGTTGGTGTTTGTGCAAAGGTAGCTCATGGAACCCTAATGAACAGGCAAGAGACACACACTGAATTCATGAAAGCTCGCTTTTACTCTAGCTCGATCAGAAATTGAAGCTCCTTTCAAGTGGGTAGCCGCATCGGCCAGAGTAAGTCATTTGGGGCACCTCGATACGGGAGTATTGTACACGATGGCAACGACAGCCACAGCTCCGAATTGTGAACCATCTGCCTTGACGGGCTTCATCCAATCCAACACCCAGCACTCCTCTCATAGCTCTCATCATATGAACCTCGCCCTCCAAGTCCAACATGACCTCAAGTACCAGCATGAATGGAGCTCAACATTGGTTCATGCAGACTCGCCGATACCGAATGCACCAGCGAACCGTCTCCTTCCCCGCCCCATGATCTCTGGTATCGCTCCACGTCATGTCTACATCCACCCCGATGAGCAAGTCGAGATGCTGAAGCAAGGTATCGAGGAAAAGAATGTGCCTGTGGAAAGGGAGTGGGTGCTGCCGACCCATGTCAGGGAGAAGTGGAGTTTACGGAAGTTTGCAGAGGTGTTCGATGCGATTGGCGAGGTGCCTACAAGCGAGCATGGGGCTGGAGGACGGACTAGGGGGGAGGAAAGAGCTTCGTGGAAGAGGATATCGAGGGAGAAAAGAGTCCTGATGGCGGTTGTTAATGATGACAGTACGATTGTTTACTATATCGTCCATGATGGCATTGTTAAGCCGAGGCAGAATTGAATGATTTTTATTGTTGAAGACTTGAAGGCTCCGGTTCGCCTCATAACCACGGAATGAAATAGTGATACCCTAGCATCGAGAATCCGACCCATATGCCCCGAAGCCACTGCTGCTAGGACAGACAAGTCATCCGAGAATATTGCGCTTTGTGGTATATCCAGCAGCGGAAATTCGCAACACCATTCGAAAATGAAATAGCCGCAAGCTCGATAGCTGATACATATGCCTTTGCTCGATCGTACATTCAGTTGCTAACCCCTTCGGCATTTCCGATCCACCAATACAGCATGCCCGTCACAGCAGCGGCTGAGGCCCACATCGTAGCCCAGCCTGCAGCTCCGGTCGTCTCGGCACCCTCAAGCACAAGGGAAGTCTGTAACAACGTGTGTCCTCCACTCGCTACAATCACAGCTAACGTTCTCTTGGCCAAAGTTCTTGTCCGCTTAGAGTGGCCCCAAATATTGTGGCTGACAGTTTCTCCGAAGCTTGCGGTTGCTGGGTTGAACGCGGCGTTCTTAGCATCATGGGTGTCCGGTCTAGCAGCCATTGATGGGGTAAAGATGAATGACATGGCCGCAATTCCGTTGAAAATACAGCCCAGGACAATGACGCCGAAGACTGCTTCATGAATGCCTTCTAGATCTCTCAACCCTTCGAAATGCGTGATCAAGAACACTGGCAACCAAGATCTGAAACTTCCATATATTATGAGGCTGTATACTCCAGCTGCCGCGAGAGCTGTGAAGATTTGCACCCCTTTGTCCTTGACCACCGGCCGATTCGCGACCGCGGATTTGGGCGCATGGCTGCTGTTGGCTGGGGATAATTGTCGGAAAAAATAGAATGGAACGGCCGATGCAGCCACATCAATCGCCAGCGAGTTCATTATCGTCGTCGGGCGGATGCCATAGCAGAGTACTAGTAGATAGTAGTATGGTAGATGGGCCAAAAACGTTAATGATCCAGCATCCCAAGCTGGGGAAGACGTTAGCCAAGCATCTATTACGAGGCGTTCTCTGCTCATACCATCGTAAACTGACCACCACGCCAGTGCGAGGTCTGCAATCCTCCATCCAACGAAACCGGCAATCTCAACCCAGTCGTCACGCTGTGTGGTCACATTCCCAAGATCGCCCGTAGAGAATGGTGAAGAGATAGATCGCAAGGCCAAGGAGATGCCCAGGCTGAAGATGGTGACCAAGGGAAAACGAAGGACAGTCGGAATCTTGGAATCTGGTGGTTGTTCTGCGGGCCTAACTTCTAATTGTTGGTTTATCGGCCCCCTGTTGAGTGACGGGAGACCAGTTCGCTTTGTTCTTGCCATGATCGCGGAATCCGATGATAGCAATCGAGCCGATTCTGGTCTTCGTTGCAGCGGTGGCAGTATTCTGTAGAGTAGTGTTCGCGACGAGGATTGCAGTATAGAAGTTCCAGGCGCGTGCTAGTTTTTGTTATGTTTATGACGTTCCTGCCAAGCAACATCTGATTGGGCAGGACCAGGAGCTAAAGAAACCAGACTTCCAAGAAGTACTTTAGATCCAAGATGTCTGCATGGCACTAGGAGTGAACATTCTCTCTTTCACTTGCTCAATCGTGACACTCGGTCAGTAGTGACTGTTTACTTCAAGGTCTGACTTCTTCTCGTCTAAGTACAAGCTGATTCCCCCATTGCATGTTTCATTCACTGCTTCTTATACCTGGAGTTCTCTTGCCCTTCGTTTTTCCTAAAGACTGCCAAGGTCTGGAGAATACTGAGAAACGTTTTCACGTCGAGAGTGAAGGCTCCCGACCGGGTTTCTGGTATCAGGATCATGTAGTATGAATCGAAAAAGTACAAGGCCAGTTCATAGACCGGAGCATTGAATGCCTTGACATAACCTTGTATGCGGCTTACCAGAGACAAGCTATGTCATTCTATGTGTCTGTAAGGCCTGTGAGGGACGCCCTGGGCAGACAGGCTGTAACCCGAGCACATAGTGCGCTATTCAAGCGCTATTATGTAAATGGCTTCGGTGGACCCTCGATGCCAGGGCAGCTGAGCCAAGATAATGAGAAGGAAACAAAGGTCACCCGGGAGGAATCGAGATTGCAAAGAATCAGAGCCAGTGAGACCTTCTTTAAGATGCTTGAGAGCGCAGCAACGACTATTGTTTCTCTCACTGTGCTTGGCTTGGCCGGTTATGGCTACCATCGCTACTACAAGTATCTGGTCCTCCAAAAGATGCAAAAGGCATTCGAGCCCGGAGACCCCATGCTAGAATTAGCTAGGCAATCCACCGAGCGAACGCCTACCACTGTTCTTGTGGAGGACGATGGGTCCTGGATCCGTCGGAGTGAGCAAGAAAAGATCGATCGCATCTTAAACGGCACTGATCGCGGCCACTACCACCTTCTCATTGGGGAGAAAGGAACAGGTAAATCGTCAATGCTGCTAGATGCGATGCAGAAGGTCAACGGTGAAGGCATATCAATGCTGGAAGCCCACGCTGACCTCGAGATATTTCGCATCCGATTGGGTAAAGCACTAGACTATGAGTTTCACGAGGATTATATCGGAAGCTTATTCAGTATCAGAGGGCCGCGAGATACCACGGCTCTTTTGGATATCGAGCGAGCCTTCAACAAGCTCGAGAAGATCGCTCTGAAGCGTCGGAATACCGGTGGTGGTCCGCTAGTTTTAATCATCAACAGTACACATCTGCTCAGGGACGACGAAGACGGCCAGGACCTTCTGGAGCTTGTTCAGCAACGCGCCGAACAATGGGCCGCCAGTAATCTAGTCACTGTGGTACTCAACAGTGATGACTATTGGGTCTACGAGCGTCTCAAGCAATATGCAACAAGAATGGAAGTCCTGTACGTATACATAAATCTATTCCTACCTCGTGCACGGCGCACTGGCTCAAATTACGCGATTCTCCCTCAGCAATACATGGCTTTTTGTCCTCTTGTAGGAATGGAATTTACTTGTTCTATGAGAGGAGGCGATGCTGACTTTACAACATTCAACAGACCAGTCCTAGACTTGCCAAAAAATCAAGCAGTTGCAGCATTAGCCACTTACCGAGAGAAGTTCAAGGGAGAGAATCCCCCGATGGGCATCCTGGAAAAGGTTTATGATCGAATTGGCGGCAGGCTATCCTACCTCAATCAAGTTGCGAGATCGCCAGACATGATCCGAGCAGCCGACGAGATCTGCCAAGTTGAGAAAACCTGGTTCTTGAACAAATGCTGGATTCTAGGTGAGGAGATGGACGACGATGTCATGGATCAACAGAAGTACGCATCAGCGGCGATGGTTCTGGCCAAGGCTTTGGTCGATCAAGAACAAGAGGTGGGAGCGAAATTGCACGCAGGAGACTGCGACCTGCTTCCACAGATCCCACTCCACAGGGCGCGTCAGATCATGACAAGAGCCGACTTCATCAAAGACTATGACCATATCAACATTTTCACAATCGATGCCCAGGCGATGGTCCGCGCAGATTCCGTGCCAATGATGAATGCTTTTCGAGAAATTTGCAACGAGGAAGGCTTTGAAGAGCATCTACAGGCCACTCTGGATCGCATATCTGCCATTGAAAGCCTGGGTCGGACCAGGGAAATTGTTGCCAAAGACCTGGTTGCAGGCGCTGTGTACAAGATCAAAGGTCGTTCCGACCGAGATGAGGGCATCACAGTACAGATGAAGTCGCCGGACTGAAACGGCGGCCTAGAGAACAATGCATCATTTCAGCACAGGGTTCTTCAGCAGAGACAGCTGTTTCGATGCCATACATCATGGAAATGTCATCCTTTCGCCCTCCGACCACATCCAGGCATGGCTCTGAAGCGATATGGCCTTCTAACGCATCAAAGCATAGGCAGGTCCGTGACCTCGGAACAGGAGTCCGCATCTTGCGACCCGTCCCTTGCTGTCACACAAGTCAACGTTTCGGCTCGAGCCGCGAGACGTGGGATTGACGTTTCGGAGCGCTTGTATGTGTTACACGACACGCGGCTAGGAAAAGGTAGGGAAGACTTGTCACTGCTATGTACTGTATTGCAGGTGGGCGGCCTGGCTCAAGGCTGCGGTTTTGTCGGGAAATTGGAGTGGATGGTGACCGTGTAGCGTATCGCCAGCGTAGCGGCATGTTCCTGCTGCATGTGTATGTTCTCTTCAGGCGGTACAATCTACTCGCCTCCACGATAGTAGCTGCAGCGGGCAATCGCATGAGTGGAAGCTCGGACTTGTATCCCCTACAGTAAGTCCTCCCAATAACCAGTATCCAAACGTCATTGCAAGCCTAGACGGCACAGCTTGTATATTCTTCCACCCCGAATCCCCAACCTGCAAATCCCTTTGCAGCTCAGCCACGAGCCCACCGTCCTAATGCTCCCCTCCCCCATCCCTCAACTCCTCCTCCTCCTCCTCCTCCTCACCATCCCCCCCGCCCACCACAGCCGTAACCATAACCCTCACCAACGGCCTCGCCACCGAAGTCGCCCAGATCGGCACCGACCTCCCCCCCCGGCATCTGCTGCCGCGCCGCGCCCTCCCCGTCCCCTTCCTCGTCTACGCCAACGCCAACGCCTTCAACCCCCCGCGCACCACCTTCTCGGCCCTCGCACCCCTCGACATCGCCGCCGTGTGGGGCGCGCGGGGCGATGTCCGCGGCTGCTCCGGGACGCCAATCCGGACGCGGGCGGGGCCGGGGGGGTGGAGCTACGAGGGGACGGCGGAGCAGAGGGCTTGTGGGGCGAGTTACGTGCGGATGCCGACGGCGTTGCCGCCGGGGGAGGGGGAGGCGAAGTGGTTGAGTGTGGAGGGGTTGGTCGGGCTGGTGTGGGGCGGGGGGCGGTGGTTCGCGAAGGGGGTGGGGAGGCTGGGGAGGAGGGGGGGTGGTGAGGGGAGGGAAGGGGAGGGCGTATGTGAGGGCGCCGAGGAGGGCGAGGTGGCCGGATGTGCTGGTGGTTAAGGGGACGAGGTATCTGGATGCTGGGAGTGTGGAGCTGGTGTATGAGAGTGTGGATGGGAGGGTGTTGAATATGACGGGTTAGGGGCCTGGGTGACCGTCCGGTAGGTTTTCCTACGTGGTGGCAGGAATGGGTGCGCGCTGTCTTGGGGGCAAGGTCTTGATAGTTATCAAAAGAGCCCTTTCTCCCCGAGAGCCCTGTATGGGTGCTTTTTCAGAGCACACATTATGCTTCGAGTATTTGCCTCTTTGGCTATTTGCCATCACTGGTCGATCAGTCCATCATCGTTCCGTCAAGAAGTTACTTTATGGACAGTGCCCATGGTAAGTGCGCCCTGCAAAGTGCGCCCTGCCGACACACAAATAGGTACTGGCAACGCGCAAGAAAATGTGCACGATTTCGAAAATCTCCCACCCATGTTTTTTCATAATTGTACGACCTCGATCTGCAGGTTGTCAATATAGCTGCATTTGCTAGATTCTGATGGCTGACACCGTCCTCAACTATCCTCGCATCCAGTTATGGAGAGAATGTCATGCAGGTCTTCGACAGCCAATGAGCCACAATCGAGAGTGTATACCCCCGTAGAACAGGTTCCTCGATACTGTTATAAGTCATTGATCTTGCGTTTGCCTCTTGAGAAGAACCAACAAGTTCGCAGCAAAGCGGTCGTCTGACTCCTGAGTGATATTGCAATCGTCGTTCGGCGGCTCGAGCCGTAACGTGCGAGCCAGGAACGGTGTGGACTCGAGCGCTTTTATATTGTATGCACTCTCATGGATACGCGCGACACGGCTGCTCTCTTGTCGGTCGGTGCTCAAGCAGGGACGTTGCTGAGCTAAAGTATGGTGATGCAGTGGCTTGTGTACGCAGTATGTGCTAGACGGGGGGCCGGGCAGCGCTTATTATACCGATGATGTTGATCGTGCCACTTGATGCTCGTAAGCGCTAGGGCATGCCTTTGGCTCCTCATGGAAGCCAAGTCAGAGTCCTCGTTTCCTCTCCTCTCCGAAATGGCACGACTTGCAGGCTTCCGTCGGCATTTTGTAGGATATCCATGATTTTCTCTGTGCCTTCGCTCAGTTCAATTCGTGCATTACTTGATTTCTCTAGCCCGTAAAATGCTCGGCCATATCCGCTCATGAACCCCTTGAATTTCTCCAATGTGACATCTTCATCTTTTAGTATTCCATTCTCGACTGCGATCTTCAGCGCCTCAAAAACCGACGGAGTGGAATACGGCTGGGAGAAAATTCCTGCAGCAGCTTTATCTTTACCGTGTTTTGAAGTAACAGGATGGGGAGCGCTGTCCGAGCCGAAGAAGAACTTTGGATTCGACGAAGTTGCAGCATGGAGTAGAGCCGTCCTGTCAGCGGATGTCTTAGCCACAGGTTTGCAGTAGTTCATGGGGTCTCCTGCCCAGTCGTCGACGATCAGATGGAGATGATGGGCTGTTATGGTAGCGGCTACGCGGTCTCCAAGGTTCTTCACAGTTTCCACGGCCTCCGCGGTGGTAACATGCTCGAGACAAATCCGGAGCCGTGGGAAAGCATGAGAGAGTGTGGCTAGAATGGGCAGGAATTCCGATTCGGCATTCCAGATCGTCACGTCACCCTTGGAAGGGCACTCGCCGTGGAGATTGAGCACCATGTCTTCTTGCTCCATCTGCTTGAAGATTGGGTAGTAGGAAGTGTAGTCCACGACGCCAGAGGAGCTATTGGTCGTCACGCCGGCGGGATAGCTTTTCACGCCTGTGATGCCTGCGCATTTGGCTTCGATGATGGTTTCTACAGTCATGGACTCGTGCAGGTACAGAGTCATCAGAAACGTCACGTTGGGCTCTATTGCTTGGAGCTGGCTGCGGTAAATCAAGGCCTGTTTGACAGAGGTAACTGGAGGCACCAGGTTGGGCATCTATTGAATTCTTTCTCAGTCAAGCATTCTGTCTCGGGAGACGTATGTAGCATGGCGAGGTCAGTCTTCAGGGAGTTGATCATCGAGGCGACGTACGACGACACAGCAATCGACTCCTCCATCCCGAATCGTAGGGACGACGAGTCTCATCATGGGCCCATCTCTGAGGTGCACTGCCTCAGAGGAAAATCGATCGTTAGTCCTGCGCAGTTCGATATATCTTGAGTTTATAACACACCATGGAAATCTGTATTGAACACCACGGGTTACTAAGAAGTCTTTGCGAGAAATGCGGGGATGTTCAAGGTCCCCCTTCGCGATATGAAATATGGAAGGGATAAATTACCAGCAGATGCAGGCAGCACTATCGTCTTCTCTTTGAACAATGACATGGTTCTTCAAGGCAAATCCAAATTTCAGAAAGAGACTATTTAAGCCTATCTGTCCGTAGACATCTCTGCTACGATCAGAATGTTTGTGTATGAGTCTTTTTATGATGCTTATACCAACTGCCACCTTTATATGATGTATATCATTGAGTGATCTCAAAAATGGTGAGAAAGGTGAGGCTTTCGCTTGACCGTACCAACTAGTGCCCAACAGGAGCTAGCCAGCTTGATGGCTACCATCACGTGATGTCTCATTGACCCTGTCTCAAGAACGCGAAATACGAGTCTTACGACAGAAATTTAGACACTATAGGACAAAAAAAAACGATACATAACTGCCTAGGCTCAACTGCGCCTCGGGTATATGCACTGTGACTGGATGTATAATCTACCTGACCGAGTCTCTGAGTTTGACGGACTCATTCCCGTGGGCGTCGGAGTAGTGTGTAGTCTGGACCTCGTCTTTGCGTCTCGAGGACAGCCGAGGCGATGTTGTTATCATGGACACAGTGGAGACGAATGGAGGGTCGGAGTGACAATCTAGCAGAACAAGGTAATGGTTGGTGGAAATTGGGAAGGTTGGGGTAGGACTATGGGTACCTGGACGCAGGATCGTTGGGTGAGAGCAAATACAAAGAGCTCAAGCCATGACCGAGAACGGAGCTATGAACCAAGCTCCGCTGGGGCAGAAACAAATTTTCAGACAGAAAACATGACAACTGTAGCACAGGATGAGGAATAGACTGTCTTCCATTGACTTCAGGGCTACGCTATGTACACCCATAACCCGTCCTCGCCGGCAGTCCCAGCGAGTCATACCATTATCCGCGTAAGGCTCCATGCACAGATTATCCATCCGTGTGTACCGCCGTCATAAATGCCTAAGGTCCGGGAGTGGTACTCCTGGAAATTGAAGAACGCCGTTACTCCCGCTCGTAGTGTGACTGCACCGTCAGTAGTGCTGGCTATTGATGCCGGCTATTGATGCTGGCTATCGACGCTGGCTATTGATGCTGGAAGAATAAGCAATGCTATAATTATGTAGTGGATACTGCTTGAATATGGTGGGTCTGGGATAAAGTGTACCGATGATGTGTCGGACCAAGTAATTTCTCTAGAAAGATCCATCCAGGTAAGACATCTTCAATAGGACACTCTATGTCCAGAATGAACATTATCGAGTTGTACCAATTACCCATCTCTTGTAGTCGTCCAGTCCAAGATCTTCGGACCTTTCCCAAGTCTCGTCTCTAGCCAATTCATAGTAACCGTCCAGGCATAGACATATCGCATGTCTAGAATATGCTGTATGATGTAAGATGATTGCCCAATGCAGACTCAGAGCACGTCGAAGATACTCCTCACAATAGGCGCTCCGCCCCTCTCGGCCGGGCTCCTCGGATCCTCATCTTGCGGCTTCGGACTCGTCACAACCTGCTGCTCCGCGATCGAAGCGCCCGCAAGATCCCCGGCTGCGGTGCGGTGGAATGGACTAGTCGTGAACTCCGCAGCGCGAGGGGAGAGGAGTGACGGAGTGAGAGGTGGTTCGTCGCTCATAGGGAGATCAGCACGGAAGGCGGTGGCTATGAAGGTAGGTGTGGAGCGCGGAGGTTCGAAACGAAAAGGGAGCTGGCGAGGTGCTGCGGCCCGGCGGGCGGAGAAACTGGAGAAACCTGCAGGAAGGGACGGTGTGAGGGGCGTGGTAGTCGAGGGGGTCGGTGGCGGGAGAAGGTTGAAGTCGCTGTTGGTTCTGAGGGAAAGGGGAGCTGCCTTGGGATTTGAATTGGCTTCAGTGCTGGCAGGGCCAGACAGAGGGGCCGTGGTGGTATCGACTTCCATTTGCACGGAATGCAATGTCCACTTCCTGACTTGCTCCTTCTTCTCAGCATTCTCGGGGATAGCGTTGTCGAAAGGATCTTTCTCCTGCATGGCTGCTTTGTCCGACGGTGCCCCACCCGGAGACCATTGCATATCTGGCGGAGCTGATGAGGGACCTGGTGTGATATCACCAGCGGTGCTCTTCAACTCGGGAAGAGCAAACGTCATTGGACTGAACGAATTAGCGCGGGCTGGGGTGAGGTCCAGATCTTTCCTAAACGGAGCAGACAGCTGTCCAGGCTGCGCGTCGTTGATCGAATTGGACGATGGCATGGCCACTCTCAGATCCGGACTTTTGGCGTTCGGATTCGAGCGTCCTGAATCGCGCCACGAATGCCACGACGCCTGGCCTGGCGCTAAAGACTTCGGTAGCTTCGACTTGAACTCCGACAGTTGGTAGATAAGGTTCATGTTCGGACCTATCCATTTACTACGACTCTTGACGGCGTCGTATGCTTCTTGCACAGTCAACGATGGGTTCTTGTAGAGGCCGTACGCCACCACCAAACTGGCCGATCGACTGACACCACACTGGCAATGAACAAGCACCTTCATTCCTTTCCGGCATCGGTCATCGATAAGTTCGCACAGTCGTAACAAGTCGTCTACTACGTTCGTATTGTGATCCCAAAGAATGTGAATGTACTCAGGAGATTTAATCGTCTTGGGTGTACCCGGTGTCGTACGTGCATCCTCTGGCTGAGTCTCGAAAGCGGAGCTGAATGATATGTTCGAGATCGCCGTTTGAGGTTCCGAGAGGCTCTCACGCTCCAATCTGTGTACATCTCCGTTGCTGAGTTGCACCTTTACAGCTGCATCCGCAACTTCGGGCCCTACAGCTGTATCGACTGCAGCCGTGAAGGGGTTCTTCACTTCGCGCGCAACGTTCAATACCACATCAAAATGTGCAGCTTCGCTATCGGTAGGCTCCAGATATAGATACACAAGAGGGTCGTAGATACAGACTGGGCCCTGAGGATAAGCTGGTGACTTGGCTTCACGCGAGAGAGGTAGTTCATAGTCATTCTCCTCTTGCACATGGTCCAATGTCTGGCTTGTGATTGGAGAACCGTGATCGTTTTCATTAGATCGATGTGACATGCTCAAAGGCGGCCGTGGCCGCCCTAGCCGATCGCCATTCGAAGAGCCGCCAAAAGGAGGTAGTCTCATCCCACCTTCGGGAGCAACGGTAGGCGAAGAAATCATGGGTGTTGTTGTGGAGGACTGTAGGTAATCCAGCGTGCGGAATTGCGGGTTCATGAAAGGAGTTGGCGGGACTACGGCCGACACTGGGTGAGAAGTTGGGCTCGAAATGTTGTCGTCAACTGTGGATATCTTGAGACCAAGATTACTGGGTCTTCTCCTGGGTGGTTTTGGTGGGACGATGAAAGCAGGGGTTGCCGGAGCGGAGAATGCATGAGCTTTAGCAGTAGTTGATGTGTTCGGTTGGAAAGTAGAAGAAGTGGTCGTCTGTTGCGATCCACGACTTGAAGCAGAGGTATTGACAGATAGATTTTTCATGTTGCGCATTTTCTTATTCGGCGAATCTCCACGATTGAGCCCAGGAAGACTAGCAAAAGCGGTTGAAGGCCGATTAGCCTGGTCCATTCCTTGTATACCGGATTGCTTTGCTGTCCCGAACGTAGTCGCGAATTTAGAAAGGGGAGCGGCTGACTGTGGTGATTCTGGCGATGAACTGGGCGAAGGTTCTGTCAGTGAAGAGTCCATGGTCGAAATGGTAGTCGTAGGTGAAGAATCCGTGGACTCGAATGTGGATGCAGAATCCCTTCTCAATATTTGTGAAGAGCAATGGTTGTTGGGCAACGGTCGCTTGTTGATGTTTGCAACCTTGTTCGGGGCTGTCGCGCCGTCAAGCTCTGTGGCTTCTTGCGTATCGGCACCGTTCCCAAACACTGGCATGAGCGATGGTAATGAAGCTAGCAGCGATCCAGAACCCGTTGTTGCCGGCATCCTCGACTCTCGCAGTCCTTTTGGCGAACCTTTTGCCCACGAGGACGATTGCTGCACCGACGGAGAGGCTATCGCCAAAGAAGAAGTTTCTCTAGCAAGGCAATCATTGGTGTAGTCCCTGAATCTATCGGAATATGCAATCGATGGGTAGAGACGTTCTGTGTCCACAAAGTCAGCATGGAGCAGCATCGTCGAGCCCATCCTGCCCGTTGTACAAAGCCGCACAGTATAGGAGTGGAGAGCCCGAGTAATGAATGATATGACGGGCGCAAGGGGTGTAGGTCATGGGAATGTGCTATATCATGGATGATTGCATGCTCAATTACGAGATCACACTGGTCACTTACCCTGAGAGCCGCTGGCCGTGGCCCTTGTTCTTCTAGATCTGATTGGAGGCGTTCTTGTGAGAGTAGACAACCTCCAAGTTTCGCGGAAGCCCTTCTCCTGGATCTCCCACTGCCGTCTTCAAGACCTCTGGGCGCTTAGAGTCGAATCGGGCCAGTGCTTCAAGACAAGTCTGCTTCGACGAGCAATTCAATTTCCATCCGCTAAGGGCAATCGTCTCTCTCACTCAACTTGTTGACGGATTGCCAAGGTGGTAGGAGTGTCGTTGAAAAGATTGAGCAGCAGAGCCTTTTCGAGCGAGGTTGGGTTCGGCGTGCGGTTTCAAAGAGGGCGCATAGCGAGGAGAGGCTATTGGAGTCGGACTCGGACTGTCGGAGGACACCACTAGAGACACCCCCTGGTCAGCATCCAGCGCTTTGAGAAAGGCGGCAAACCAATCATAGTCCGTCTAAGATTAGCCGCCAAGAAATGAACGAATGCTGAGCATCCTTGCCCATCTGGAATGCATCCCAAAGCCGACCTGCAGCTTGCAAGCTGGCGCCACCGAGGCCCAATCCTAGAGATGATGCCCTGATAGGTTTGCCCCTAGGCTCGATGCTGCTCGACTGCTGCAACCATCTGGATAATGGTGGTCTGGTCAAACTTGGCTGATGCTCTCACTCCAACATATGTCCACACCATGGTAGATGATGCTTCAGCAGCCTAGTCTGCTGACTGATGGATGGAGGACCTACCCAAGTCTTTGGCTGAATCGCGATTGCTGCAAGGGAAAAGTGAGGTCCCGTTGCTGCAAATCACCACAAAGGACGCTCACAGCCCCATCCGGCCTTGCTGATGCCCTGACAATGCCTGCCTTGCAGCCCACCCTGTGCGATCAGTAACAGATTGTCTTCGAAGTTGCCAAATCTCCTTTCCCGATGTGACCGGTTGAATGTCTGAGTTGTTGATTCTGTTGAAACGAGACAGAAAAGTGAGAGGTGTTTCATGTTTCGCGCTACTCTTATCGCCTAAAAGCGTTAGCGTTAAATCCTATTTCTGTCTCATGGTGGCGTACTTACCCCTGAGGCTCGCATCACAGTACTGGAAGACAAGTGTGGCTGCAAATGGGCCTTTATATCCCTCTTGAGACCAGTATTGTCCATATTAACTTAACACACATAGCCTTTCACAGATTACTTGCTATCTCATTGTATCCAATAGCTGATACTTGTCTGATGTGCATCCATGAGCGAAGGCCCACCACTCTAGTCTAAATCTACCTCCCATGTGTCATTGGGTATCATCATGGACAGAAATAGTATATGTACACCAAAGCGCAAATACTTGTATGCTAGGCGAAAGTGCTGACTGGCAGCGAGATTTTTCCAAGAAATGGGCGCGCAGCCCGGGGATGCTTGACCAGAATCGCAAAGTGCGTGAAAAGCTGCAACGGCAAAGCCTGAGATTTGTTGGGAGTAGGAAGCAGATGGTGTCTGTCTCTACAGCTGAAACTTATGTGACGGCAACTTGTCATGATGGGCACCAGTACACAGAGCTGTTGGAGCAACTTCAAGTCGTCTGCTCGACGGGGTCGATCGAAAGCTTGAAGGATCAGCTCAGGTTTCGTGATTACTTGTGCGGCACCACGGATGCTCCATAACCTGCGTGATCGTGTAGCGTTGGTCGACGTCCCGATTGAGCATGGCTTTGATCAGATCGATGGACGCGTCACTCATAATCCACGGAATGCGGAGCTCGTGGTCCATGATTTCGTCGACGCTGTAAAAGGGGTTTTCTTTGTATATGAGAGTGTACAGCAGGATACCGAGCGCCCACACATCCTGTTCTCTGCCACGGTAGGATTTACCTTGCAGCACCTCGGGCGCTGCATAGTCTACAGTGTAAGACTTGTGATCAGCTAACATGTCTCGGACCAACACGACTGTCAAACTTACCGATCGTCCCTACGAACACATCGAATGGCCCGTTCTTAATATAGGCTGCGCTGCCAAAGTCGATCAGCTTGACTCTATTTTCGCCATCCAAAACGATATTCTCGTCCTTGATGTCTCGATGAACCACCAATGCTTTGGTATGAAGATGGTGTAGAGCAGCAACAACTTGCGAGAATATGTTTCGACACTCCGGTTCATCCATATTGGACCGCATCTCGATATAGTCAAAGAGATCCATGCCGGGAAGCCCGTGAGGTACCATCTCGATGTAGTAGTTCGTATCATCTTCGAAGAAGTCAATCATCTCTACTATATTGGGATGGCGTAGGCCGTCTCTCCGCAGATAGTCAAGGACGTGGATCTCCAGTGGCACTGTCCCAAGCCGGCGATCGCGCGTCCAGGTGTCCACAAGGATACGTCGTTTAGTTACGTACTTGAGTACAACTTTACCGCCGCTTCCTTTGGAATATCTTGCTAATTTGACAGAGCCGTAGGCACCTTGGCCCAAATCCTCGAGAAGAACGAAGTGTGAGATCTTTTTCTTCTCAAGTCGGTCTTTTGGAAGGACTGTTAGAGAGACAGGTCTCACGTCTGGTGGTGGCTGTTTCGAGGGACTCTCCGATATTGGTTGTGATGCTGCTTCTTCGATCTCTTGTCTCATGATAGATGAAGGTGAGAGGCTGGTTTTATTATCATCCGAGTCTATCTGCTGGGGAGAGACGGCCCCGCTTGTCTGACCGGGTAACACGTGGTGAGGAGTGCCGGACGTGGAAAACAGTGGAGTTGATGATCCCTCTGGCCGTAAGGCTACGTGCAGCTGCCGTGAGTAGGTGATCCACAAGGCATAGACTATCTCAGATGACGGTTCGAGAATACTCATATCACTTGCCGATTCGCTCAAGCTTTCACTTTTCTCGTCTGCAACCGAGCCTTCGACATCAGCCCGTTCACTTCTGACAACACGCATCTGCACATCAATATTGACATCGGAGCCGTCACGGTGCCTTGCTGCAAGACCCGGCGAATGCAAGAAAATAGTCGCGGCGTTTGTAGTTCCTTCTCGTAACGCTAGAAGTGCGCTTGCTTTCCGAAAGCTATGCTCCGGGACCACGATTCCATCCTGTAAAACAACGCTTTCATCTTCCATAAGGATCTCCAAGATCTTATCAAATCGAGGTATAAGGTCGTTGATAGTCAATCCATTAGGGTTGGGTTGACCAAACAAAGCCGCACAGAAGACGGAGTTCGAACTCGATATTCGTAGATTGCCAGATGAAAGAACGATAATGCCAGCAATATGTGGGAAACTTGATACTCGTAGACTTCCCATCTCAATTCCTGGAGATATCGATGTGGGAATATTAGCACCGTCCGCATGGCGCACAGTATAATACCTGTTCTCCCTTATCTGTTGAAAATCGACAATTCTCCCATTTGGCTCGTCCGATATTGGTATCTGAGGGACAAGTTCCTGAGCATCTATGCCCACTGTAGTCGCTGAATCTCCCCATATGAGTTCCGTTGGTCCACTAGACCCAATTACACATGCCTTGTTATCGAGATTGAGCACGGTGGTGTCCTCCGCGATCTCCTCAAGAACCCATATTAGGCCACCTTTTTTCTCTTTGACCCACAAACTAGCAGATCCGGTAGCTCCATTGCGCTTCTGTATTGGTATGACGTCTCCGCAGAGCAAGACGCCTCCTGAATTTGCGGCCACTTGACTCGATGTACCATTGATACCCGCTTTTGCGTCGCTGGCGCCCTTTTTGGCATTCTTCTGGCTTGCAACTTGGCGGGAGGACGGCTTACTGAGAAGCTTCGCGGTAACACCGTTGCCAGAAGTCAAAGGACTTGTTGCTCTCGGCGCGAGATTTTGGCTGTTTCCTCTGGCCTGACGTGTCTGTGCTGACGGAATCGATGAAGGATGGCTAAGCTTCTCCTCAAGCCACGCTCTTTCGTCCTCCTTGACAAGTTCAAGTATACCGAGCTTTTTGACCTCGGCCTTGGTTACACCGAAAACAAGACAGGCTAGGTCATTGGCAGCTAGGATGGTCCACGGCGAATGAACTTCTGTGGTGAAGATGGCCTGCGAAGGGGGTGCCCATCTGCTTTTGTTGCCGTGTACTACAGAGGGTAGATGTGCGCTCGCATTCAGTGACTTTCCAAGGAGCATCGGAGAGAGTAACGGTCCCTCGGTTGTATTCTCTGTTGAAGCATACGGTCGAGCCATTGCCTCACCAAGCTTCGTCTGTAGGCTCAATAATGACAGATCGGTAAGTGTTCGTTTTAAAGTAGATCGTCCCTCGGCGATATCTGAATCATGTGTTGCTGCTGGACGGATTGTGGGCGAAGGAACATTGCCAGCCACAGGCGGTTTTGTATTTTCGGCAGAAAGGTTGTTATTGTTATGCCGCGTGTCTACAGTCCTCGTGGCTTGTTGTGGAGGGTCTGGACTTTTCGGTCGCGGAACAAAGGCCTTTTCGAAGATGTTACCTCGGTCAAAATATGCTGGACCAGTGAGAGGCCCGTGGAGTGTGCGAGAATTGTGATCACTATCGACATCATGCCCGAGCATGTTTGCTTGTGCCAGGAGATCCATCATACTTTGTATTTCGGCGTCTCCACTGACTTTTGCTTGCGCGGTCATAAGACCAGGGTGAGTGTTCGTCCGTCCAAGTTTGTCCCGCATGAAGTCTATAGATCTTCTCAAAAGATTCTGCCGACTATGGAGTACATCCTCGGATTGCTGAGCGAATGAGAACGAATGAAGCGATTCTGAAGGGAAGCGAGACAGATCCTCGGCAAATTTGAGAGTTGGCGATGAAGACCCTCCAGGGGTGAACGTGCCTGGCGTACCTCGGAGGTAGATTGACGAGTTTAAAGACATAGAGGCTGATCTTTGTGGGAGGGAGAATGAGGACTCTGGAGACGGGGGTTGAGTGACCACTCGGGATAGAGGTTGTTGTCGAATTCGGCGCAAGCCCGAAGGCCCCACGGCGGGCTCTTGCTCTGGTATTAAGGATGACAAAGCCCCATTTTCCAGTTCTCTTAGAGAAGCTTCATGCTTCGAGAATCGTATTCGTGGATTTATTACGACATTGGATAAGGGGCCAGCCAGACTGCCTGAGCCTCTATTCTTAGGCAGGCTGAGAGAAACGCCGGGTGCCTCTGCATCCTCCTGTGGCGAAACAGAACGTTGCAGACCGGACTTTTCTGTATTTGACCGGTTAGCTTGCATGCTACAAGACTTTTCGGTCATCGCGACGGGACTGGAACCAAGGAGAAGCTCATGCAAGCATTTTGGGCATGGACGGTTACTTGCCTTCATCTTGCAAGTCATGATCCGGCATGCTTTGCGGCAAACAGGGCTTCTCTGACCGGTCAGTCCAGCGCAGTCAACGAAGGCTGATGACCATGGCCTCCGCGGCCAGAGGGACGTGATTGCTATGAGTGCATGGGGTGCAAGCACGTGTATTGTTCCCGAGCCTGCGGCTAATTGGATGGTACAGAGTCAATGGACAGACCCGTAGTTCAAGCGCGCCGGCGGCGGTCTGACTACCGTGAGGACATACGCATGGCGGTCGAGCAAGCAGAGAATGTCAAAAGCAATGGCCGCGGATATATTGGCATAGGAAGCGTGGGGCATATAGATACCATCAAGTTACTTTAGGTAGACGGAGGTAGCGGGGGCCAGCTCCGGAGGTGCTAGGGTCTATTTCTCGTGGCCGGACCCCACACATCTCCTTAGGTCCATCTCAACCGATTGTTTCTACGATACCCAAAGGAGGTTAATGTGCTTATGATTGCAGCGCGCAGGAGCCGCTGTGTGAGTAGCATGATCACACCATTGGCCGCCCCAAAACCAAGTGGATTCTTGTACTGAATTAATGGAAAGGACTCTCACAGATCATCAACGTCTGAGCCATGAACCAACTCATATGCCTGCAAGGTCGATGGCACGCCATGCTGGTTCTCTACTCTAGCGCGTGAACCTCTTAACCGTGATAGCGTCTGTCTCTTCCTTCACACTTGCCATGTTGGCCAGCGTGATCGCCTCTTCGAGTGGTCCCTCCTCCCTGCCGTCCACGGCTCCTCTCTTCGCTTTCCGTACCGGAGATGGCTCTTTACCGTCCTCGACTTCCTCGTTCCCGAACAAGAATCCAGCTCTACCCCGAGCTCGTTCCTTTTCTGTTGAGAACGGCGACGCCGCGACGAAGTCGCTGATGCGCTGCTCTTGCCCCAATATCCAAGAAAAAGATGACTGAGCGAGCGCTGGCCGCGCTTTCGGCGAGCCTGGTGCACCGCTCCTGTTTTGTGGGAGATCCAGACTGGGGATGGAGTTTAAGGGAGTGATAAGTGCAACGGCTGATTTATCAGAGGAATTAGGCGATGTTCGTAAAGGGGAATTTGGGCCTCCAATCTTGCTATATCTTCGGCTGTCCTTGATCGGCGCTCTAGTTGGCGACTGAGCTTTTGGCGAGCCATGGTCTGTCGTAGACGTCCGATTGAGCGCTGGTGCATTATCGACGCGATCATCAGAAGCCTCTTCAGCAGGGAGCGGCATAGTAGGATTCTCCAGGTATACTTGAACGAATTGGACTTTGGCAATGGCAAGACTGAGAGCATCCGTGGCCGAATCTGGCCTTGCCTTTGTAAGCTCTCGCTGCTGAATCCACAGATCTTCCATTGCCTTCTCGAGCAGCTTGGCAAGATTTATGTTGCGCTGCTCAAGGGCATGTATCCTGGCAGTGAACTTGGCTGTTTCGTCAATAGTCATGCTACCAGTGTCCAGCGACCAACGCGGCGCACTTCCCAGTCTCTTTGGCGAATTGCTTGCGGATTGCAAGCCTTCGTAGGCTCCTCGGAGTGCTTTTGCGACTCCCCATTTTTCACCACGGCTGTAGACCCCTCTTGCAGCCTCTTGAATGATGCCTTCAATTCCGCCTTGCTCTTGCAGAAACCTGGGAGGCGACATCCGTGGTGAGAGCGACCTACGTGCACCACGTTGCTGCCTAGATCCGACGCGTCTTCCTCGCCTCGAGCCAGATTTGTGTACGGAAATGGACTCGCGACCCGCTGAATGTTTCGAGATTATGTGTTTGCCACCTTCTTCACTCAAATCGCGATACAAGTACAGCGCGTCCTCCACAAAACTTTGTGGCCAATAAGGTGGTTCTGGGACTGGATAGCGTAAGAGTAAGGTCAGAGCTGCTGAGTAGTCCGCCTCGAGGACTGTTAATATCAGACATTTAGCAGGTTTCGCCAAGGGTACTTAGACTACTCACGCTGCCCTCTAATGCGTAAAAGCATGCTGACACATACCAGATCGATCAGGTCAAGAGCTGGATCCTCAGCGAAAAGCAAGTCCCAAAGCGATAGCACTTCGTCGAGAGGGAATTCCCGTCCGAACAGAAGCCGGATCCATCGAATCAGGAATATTTGGGGAAGTACCTCGATGGCTGTAAGGTGTTCAGTGAGCTCAGGGTCCACCTTGAGCAGATATTCCTCGTGTATTCGTTTGCTTCGTTCAACAATTGGCGAGTTGCTTAAGGGCCCTGGTGCAGTTCTGGGATTGTGATTTCCTGTTTCATAAAAAGATTTCACAGTCTGCATGATGATCCCAAACATTGTGAAAGCATCATGCTCGACATACTTCGGGTCGAAGCATGCCAGGATCAGTCCATCCGATTCCGCTTCTTTTCGAGAGGCGTTCGCAAAACTTTGGGGATCAATCGCATCTCGTGAAACCACCCAGAGGATAGGTGCAAGAACCTCATGCATCCCTTGACGGTAGCCGATGTCTCTGTTTAGCTTACAGAAGATGAAGAGAACGTCCAACAACATCGCCTGAGTCCCTGGTTCACGGAAGTATGAGTTCTCTGGCATGCATCGCTCAACGTCTTGGAAGATTTCCGCTCGGAGCTCCTCATCCTGGCGAAGGATGTTCCATGGCGACTTTCAAGGACTTAGTGGACGGTCAGACAAGTATCTCGATCGCTGGGGAGGTTGAAGCTTACAGTCTTATCATCCGTCAACGGATCCGTAGCGGAGAGATCATCAGGGTTCTCAAGGTCTTTCAGAAAGTGGTCGCGCAGGGCAGAGTACGCTGATCTGGAGTCTGACAGTTTTTTTGGCCATGTGGACTTATCAAGGTTCTCAAATAAAAGGAATGCCTGTTACGTATAGTCAGTCACCGACCCTCTACTAATGAGATTGTCTCTCTGACTTTCCAGCATATCGATCGTAGACCTTTCTCACAGGGGCTATTACCGGAGACATCCCTCACAGACGCTCTGAGGTCTGATATATTGCCATTCTTCTCGAACGTCGCCTGCCAGCGGACACTGGGTCTGAGGTCAGCGGGAATGCCTCGTAGCTAGACGGTTGAGCATGCCTGGTCTCGACGTATAGCCGCATGGTGGCCACACATAGCCTTGTGTACAGATCTGAGCTGGATACAAGTCGCTGACCGTAATCTCACGAAAGCCTGGTCGCTATGGTCATTAAATAAGTAAGTTGGTAGGTTTGGTTGGCTGACAATGAATACTCTTAATGATCCCTTAATGTAATCACGATGCATGTTTTAGGGTTGAAAACTCTCAATCAAGCGTTACTGTATAAAAGTGGATGCCCCACCTCCTGCCGCGAGCGCCACTAGGTGGGCCACACCTCAATTTCCATACCACCTCAATTACCTAAAAAGCGACGATTTTCTGGTATCTAGTATAGTTCCACCGCACCACATCGAAATTATGTAAACAGCGCGTCAAATGAAAGCGCTTATCAAGCTCTATAAATCATCCATTGAAAGTTAATTATTTAGATGAGAAATGGTGGATATTTAGGTGGCGAAAAAGGCAGTTCTCCGAGTTAAAAAAACACCTCTTTGAGAAGAAAATTATCACGAATTAGCAAAGCAAGCAAATGCGCATTTAGACGGCTGATTCCGAGCATCCATAAGGATCTTTAATTAACTGGAAATTAGCTTGAAGATACACTCGCAAAATAGATATAGGGAACACGCATTTGTAGAATCTTGTTACGCTAGTACTTCCTACGAAGATATTAGGATAAGTTTGTGCTATTGAAGAGATTTGTAGGCGTCTTCAAGCAATGCAAGCAATCACTTGATAACAAAAATTGCAACTATAGACAATTTCTATATTCAATAAACCTTAAAAGAGATTCGATAAATCAAAGTAACAATAAGTAAAAATCTATAATGAGTTGAACACAATCTATAAGGGAGTCGCGTTCGAAAGCTATATACCTTTTTATCCTTAAGAATTTAAGATGTTCAAGATATTTAAGATCTTAATTATCTTAATTACCTTAATTAGAATTTAAAGTATTTAAGAATTAAGTTATTTTAATTATCTTAATCTTGTTGACAAATCTTCTCTTCTTAATTACTTTATAAAGAGCGATATGCAATAACTAGTACATATTAGCATGCGACTCGTAACACTATCTCTCCTCTTCAAGAATGTTTGTCTTAAAATTATTTATTCTTCTTTTATTATATTAACGAAGTTAACTACTAAACAACGTCGCAATTCGATTGTTAATTGTTACTATAAATACGCTTTTATCTTAATGCGTTCTTGTCGAGCTTATGTATTGTTTAACGTATTTTATTAAGTAAATTGAGAATATTTTTAGTGTAAGAAATGTTATCGAAAGAATCGAAAATGCAACTTGACTTCTAACTATTAAAGAATAAATAAGATTATAAAGAAGACTAAAAAGCTAGATAATAAAATAACAAAATTGCGTCTAAGGATTGCGCGTAAAACGAAATAAAGAAAATATTGACTTCGTCGTTTGAAAGATATTGTAACGAGATAGGGATAGAATTCTAGTTAGTAGACAACTATGACAACAGAGATTTATCGCGATGCATGCATGGATCGCATTATACAATCTAATAATGTATTTTGTAGCTAAGGTTCTAAGATTTAAGTAAGAGAGATCGCATATATATTGTAGATAGGTCGCTAATACTAGTAGCAAACATTCTTAAATCTATAGTCTAATATTATTTAATTATTTAACTATATACAATTTTCTTTCTTTTAGTGATCGTCTTTTGATTACTAAATTAAGAAATTTTTGTTTTTGTTCGTACAAAAGTTGTAATAAGAAAATAAGAAAATTGCTCTTATTTTTTTAAGACTATTAGGCTAGATTTCTTGTTTCTCTTGTTACGCGAGTCGATTGCATAAAGAATGTAATAAATCAATTCGCATAAAATTTTTCTTAAGATCGAAAAAATTATTTGATCGAAACTAAGTACTTAATAAAGTTGATTATTGTAAATCTTGCTTATTTTTTAAAGATAATAACGATAATAGTAAGCTTTTTTGACGTAAATTTGAAAGATTAATTTGAGAGAAAAGTAATAATAATAAAGTAAGTTGTTGTTGTTGTATCTACGTTAAACTCTTTAAGACAAAAGATAAACATATAATTCTAAAAGTTATTCTTAGCTCTAAGATATTTGATTTAGATTGTTAATTTAGTTTTGATTTATAACGTTTCTTTCTAGTTTCGAATCAAAATAATAGAATTTTCTCTTTTTTGTTAAAACAAATAGTTGAAGACTCAAATCTTGTTTTCTTTTTATAGTTAATCAAATAAGAATTTAAATTGTTCTAAATATTAAATTAATAAATATTAAGTATTTTAAAGTTTCTAGATATTATAAATTGCATTTATAAATAAAATTCAAATATTTTATTCTTTATTTTTTGAATCTCTTTTTATATTAATTTTACGTAATATATTGTACGTTTTCAAGTTTGTTTTATTAAACAATTAAATTTCTTTATATCTTCGAATAATATTCTTAACTTTTTTATTATTTTTGTCAAGTTTTAGAACGCACGTTTTATAATAATATTTTTAATATTAAATATAAAAGAGAAGTCGATAGCAATTTTGAAACAATAAAATATATTAATTAAAGATAAATTTGACAAAGTTAAGTTTCGATAAATTGCAACAATATTGTTTCTTATATTTATTCAAAAATTCTTTAAAGTTTCTTTATCTTTTAATAGAGTTATATAGATAAAAAATATTTTAATTTTTGTATTAATTTTGATTTTTAGTTTGCAATAAAAGATTTGAAATTACACAATTTGTATATCTTTAAATTAATAAAATATATTCGTTCAATACAATTTTTATTTTAATAAATTCTTTTTTGTTAATTTAGTTTTTAATATTTTTTTGTTTTGTTATTCTCTTTTTATTGTTTTTTGCAATTATATATCGATTTAATTATAAAAATTATTTAGCAAATACTTTTCGCAAAACAAATTATTTTGTGCAACAAAAAAAACAATTAATTGCAATTACTAAGACTCTTAATAGACGTTTTAATTTACATTAAGATCGAAGTAATATTTTGATGTTTAATTTTTATATTTTTTAAAGATTAACAAATAAGATATTGTTAACAATTTATGCTTGTAATTGTTTTGTAGAAGCATATATATTATGTAAGAATTTAAATTTATTTGCATTATTATTTATAATATAGAGAATAAACAATTAAGAAGTTACTCTTTTTGTTAATTGTTGTTTTTTCGTTAATAATATAATATTATTTGCAATTTGTTTTGAAATTACAATTATATCTAGTACTTCGAATTAACAATTAAATAAATAAATCAATTTTGACAAACAATTATTTTATGTTGATTTTATTTTGCTAAATCAATATTGTTTATTATTTAAAGTTAAATATCAATTTATTAAAAATTGTTAAATAAGAAGATTAGCTTTTCTTTTTTATAAACGTATTGCTTCAAGAGATTTTTAAAAACAAATAAATAAACGTTAAATTTAAAGTTTAATTTATTTTGTCTTATAAATGCTAAAAAATTGTTTCGTTTCTTGTAATACTAAATTACTTGTTTTTTAATTTAATTATTAAAAACTCGATTTATTCTTAATAGAAATTCTAGCTTTCTTTAATAAGCTATGCAAACAATTGATTTTAATATAATTATAATTAGATTTTCTTTTTGCTTTTTTGTCGATATAGCTAATTTAATTAGTTGAAAGACTTTAATTAATATTGTTAAACAATAATTAATTTAATATCGCAAGTTTATATTTACTTTTATATATAAATAGTTTTTTGCATTGTTCTCTTTGTTTATTAAAATAAAAATAACTATTATCTTTAAAAAGATTTTTGCAATTTTAGTAATTAAAGTATGTAATTTTGTTGTATTAACAACTTTAAATAATTTAAGATCTAACAAAGACAATCTTAATATTAAATTTCGCAATTGTAATAACAAAGAAAAAGCTTCTTTAAAAGAATTTAAGTTTTAATTTTTTTTCTTGCTTTATCTTTTGTAAGTTTTGTTATTTTTAAACTTTAACTTTGATTTTAATTAAGAAATTAACAATTTAAGTTCTTTCTATTTGTTGTTTTGAGTTCGCATTCTCTTTGTACTTTTTGCAAAAAAAGACGAAATTATTTAAACTCTTGTTTAACGAATTTTCTTTAGTTTCGCGTTTAAGATTCTTATTAAATTATATTTTTAAAAATAATTTTTTATTTTAATTTTTAAAAGCTTTTGTTTAGTAACCGGTATTATATTTTTAAATTTTTTAGTATTTATTTTGTTGTAGTTGTTGATTGTATAGTTAGCAACGCAGTTCGATTTTATAATATAATATTTAAGTCGATTGCACACAATTTGATTTATTTTTTTTAAAATTCTTTGTAGATTTTAATGCTTCTTTGCTATTTGCAATATTGTTTTAATAATTAATTAATTTATATTTTTAAACAACATATTTGCAATCTTTGATAATTATAGTTTGCAAAGTTGAATTTAATTATTTTGAATTTGTAGCTTCTTGTTTTGATTAATTTTTTGTGCTACATTTTTCAATTTTTGTTATAATGAGTTACTTATTAGTATTTGAGCGTTTTTATCAATTGTTTACTATAGATCTTGCGTTCAATTCTCGATTATTTTTAAAATATTTAAAACTATATTTCGAAGATTTTTTAAACATTTTCTTCTTTTATTGCTAATAGCTTTATTATATTAAAGTAAGATGTTAACTACTTAAATATAGACGCAATTTTTAATAGTTAAATTGTTTTTTATAAATCGAATAATTTTTTTTGCAATTTAATTTAAGTTTAAGTTTAAGAAGTTTAACGCTATGACATTCGTAATTGTTGCGATAATGTTTGTTAATCTTGTGTTTAAAATAATTTAGTTAAAAGAGTTGATCTTTAACTACAAAGAGAATATGTTGACGTTATTAAATTTTGATTTGTGTCTTGTTTAGCAAGTGCAAGCTATTGCTCTTTATAAGATTTTTCTATTGACATAAATAATAATTCTCGTTTTTAATCTTAATTTTTTGATAAAAATTAAGAAGTTTCTTTTGTAAAAAATTGTTTACGTTTAATATCTCGTAATTGTCGTTCTAGATTTGTTATAACACAAGCTTAATAAAGAAAAATTTATGCAAAAATAATAAATCGAAAAAGAGAATTTTGTAGACAAAGAATTAAATTATTAAGTTGTTGTATTTTTATAAATAAAACAATAACTTGTTTTAAATATTTAACAAATATAAAGCTTTAAGTGCAAAGAATCTTTATTTATAGATTTAATTGTTGTTTGCAATATTTACATTATTGATTACGCAAAGAAATTGTGTTAATATTTATTTATATATTAATTTGCAAACGAATATAAAGTTAATATAATTAACGTGTAATTTTGCTATCTTTATTGTTAAGAAATGCTATATAAAAGATAATTAAAATTTGTTCTCTATAATTTGAAGAAATTCTTGAAATTCTAAAACTTTGAATCAAAATTTGTTATTAATATTTTTAAATCGCTTTCTAGTTGTTGATTTTAGTCAATTAAAGTAGACGAATAAACGTTAGTGCTACTTGTTTGCTTTTGATTAATTGAAATTGTCGATATTTTAACTTTTTGATCTTTTTGTCTTTCTATTTGTTTCTTTTGAATGTTCGAAATTATAATATCTTGTAAATTACTTTATGTAATTAAATTATTTTTTGATGCTTATAAATTGATAAATTTTATGTTGAAGCTTTTGCAAATAAAACGAATGTAAAGATCGCAATTTTTTTCTTTTCTAAAAAAATCTTATACTTTTGTGTAATTTAAATAATCGTGATAAAATAGCAATAATATAATAATTGCAAACAATTTTCTATTGCTTTGATTAAATTAATTCTTTGTCTTTTGTATAAAATTATCTTTTATTTTCTTATTTTTGTCTTTTGATTTTGCGAAAATCTAAAAATCTTGATTTCTTATTACATATCTCTTTAGCTAATTTTTTAAATAGATACTTTTAAGTCTTGTATTATTAATTTCTTTTAAAATATAAAAGTTTTTAATTTTGTTTTCTTTTCTTATTTTGAAAAGATTTAATTATTAAGAAAATAGTTTTATGTTGTATTTTTTATCGAGCTTGATATTATATAATAAAATCAAATTTTTAGTTTAAAATAAACGCGTTAGTAGCTAATAATTATTATCGAAGAGATTTTTGTTCGTTTCTTTGAGACAAAAAAAACGCAAAGTTACTTTTTAGATATTTTTATCTCTTTTTTCTAGTTGTTTTGTTCGCAACGTCAATAGATTTGTTGTTGAACAAACTTTCTCTTAGTTTATAATATGCTAGATTAGATACTCTATTTCGATCGACAACACAATTTTGTACTTGAACTTAAGACAAAACAACGTCTCTTTAATAAATTTTCAAATTGTTGTTCTATTAATTTATAATATTGCGTACAAATGTTGTAATTAATTTGTAAAGACTCTTTTGATTAGTTTGAACAAAATATTAACAATAAACTTGTGTTCTTTTTTTATTATTTTATTTGCTTGTAAGTAATAAGTTGTTATAATTATGCCTAGCATGTGTTCTTTCCTTCTTTGAAGCTCTTTTGGGCAGGCAGTTTCTTGTTGGGCAGGTAGTTTCTTGCCATGGCAATTTCCCAATAGGGAATAGTCTCGTAGAGGGAAAACGAGAGTTTTCCTCTTAGATAGTTAGCAATATAATCATGATTCCCATTATCAATGTCCTTTGCTCAGTGCGTTTTCGCACCATTTAATAGCTTCAAAACCAAGTATTTCCTTACCCATAAAAAAATTTGTCACTAGAGAGAATTATCTCATCATCATTTTTGCTTCTTAGAAGCTTGCTTTATTATCTCGTGAAATTTGCTTTTTCATTGCAAAAATTGTCTACTAAAAAGAGAATATCTCATCAATATTTTGTACCTTTCTTATTAGTATTTCGTATCTTTCTCTCGCTAGCAATCTTAACGTCTTCGCCAAAATTGCTCAAGAAAATCATAGAACTTGCTTGGAAACTTAACGATTTTCTAGTCAAAATCAACGAATTTTTGTCAAAACGACTCAAAGAATTCTTGTCTATTTTGCAAAATGTATTGAACAACACTTTCAAACTAGTAACTTTCTATATAGCAATTAAAACTAGTGAGCGTTTAAAGTTTGTTAAGTCGTTCTACTATCTATTAAATTAAATTGTGAATCGATCGACTTTTATAAAAGCAATAAAGACTTTTATGATAGACACAAAAGTCTATCGACAAATCTCGATCTACTTTAGTTTCTTTTCTTCTTTATAGACGAGAAAATTAAGAAATTTATTTAAGAAAGAAAGCATTTTGTAGAGTTCGAAGCCTTCAACTTCACGCATCGTCACACGATTTCAAGAAGTCGACGATACTTTCATACCAAGAAGAAATCGACGTTCGTTCGATTTTCTTGTATCTACTTTATCGATCTTCTTTATTTTATTTATATAGGAGACTTTTCCCAACTTTCGAAACGAGTCTATACCTCTTCTTACGCAAACGTCTTCTCAATCAAGCTTTTTCGAAGCTCGCATCATCGACGCTTCAAAGAAGAAGAAACGAAAAACGAACAAGACGTCCAAGGACAATCAAGGAAAAGATACCTCGCTTAGTGTGATCGTCGGTCCAGGTTTCAACCCGAACGAGTTGGTTCGCCCAACCTTGACCCTGGGGTCAAGCAAATTTCCTAGCCCAATAGGATGAGGCGAGCGAAGAATTGTCGTCGAGTATTTAGCTCAATTCACTCAATTTTATCGATAAAATCGATATAAAATTAGATAAATAATAAGATAAAACTTATGCTTTGCATAATTAATTGCATTAACAATTTATTTTAAAAATCAAATAACAAATTCAAGCAATAAATTAGTAGAGACTTAATTTTGTTTAATTACGTTATATATATAAAGATAAAATTCGTAAAATTAATTTTAAAAGTTTAGAATACTATGTTTTAAAAATTAATATTTGTTAAAAGTTTAAAATAAAATCTAATTACTATAACAATTAATTAAGCTTCGTCTATTATATGTTAAAACTAAGTTTCTCTTATTATTTCTTTATCGTATTTAAACTAAATTAATAGTTATTTTATATATTGATTTGTTGTCGCTTCGCAAATATCTTTTGTGAACAAATTAATATACTTTGACTTGTTTTGTTTATTATGTATTATTGTCGATTTTTTGCGAAAACAAATATAATTATTTAAGATATCAATTAAAAATAATTTAAGTTTTGCGAATACATTAACAATGTTAACTCTATCTATAAGTAATTCGAACTTAAATGTTTTTTCGCATTATTGTTGACGTAATTTTAAGTTTTATCTATTAAGAGTATTAAAAAAAAATTAACAAAAAAACAAGCTTAAAGTTCTTTTAATATATTGATTCGATTTTAACTTCTATTGTTGTCTATTATTGTTGTCGCATAAATAGCGTTGTTTAAATCGTTTAATTTAATAAAAGACGTTTTGAAGTTCAAGTTAATGTTCGACTTCTTATTATCGTTTTTTGATTTTATTACTCAAATAATGTTAAATAGAGATTCGTTGTTGTTAATTTTCTTAATATTTTAATTTAGCTTTTTCGCAATAATAAACAATATAGTGTTTGCGTTTTTTAAGATGTCTCTAACAAACTAATTTGTACGCTTAATTATTATTATGTTTTTAACAATGTGTTTGCGAAATTAATTGCGACAATAAATAATTACATTACGCGCTATTAAAAATAATCGTTCGACATCAACATCTAATATAAGAATCGCTAAAACGTCTTTAATTATACGAGTCAATATTAGAAATTAAAACTTTAAAGTGCTTCAAACGCTTAAAATAAAAAACTTATTAATAGATTCGACGAATTTAGCAAGCTAAACAATTATTTTGTTGATCTTCGTCTTTAGCTTAATGTCTTGTGTGCTATTAACGACGTTTTGTTAATTATTGATGTTGCGTTAAGTAGCTAGCACAACAACAATTAAAAATTGTCTTTTTTTAAATTTAATAGCAAGACGTTGTTAATATTTTGATTTTTAATATTGTAAATAATTATTATTGTAGTGTTTTTTAAACTTTTAAATGTATTGTCGTTTATTAATTAATAATTAACTTTGACTTTATAAAGAAACGTTAATCTTTTAAGCAATAGAAGGCGACAATAAAACGCGAAACATTATTAATAAAGTAACGTACGCTATATATTGACTATTTTTTGAACGAGTTAAGCAAAGTCTCGACATTAAAATATGTATTTGCTATGTTATAAATAGCTTCATAATATACATTAATTTAATTTTTAACAATTTAAATGTCTTTTTATAACTTCTTCGTTCAAGTTATTTCTAAAAGTTTCGCAATAATTTGTCGCTAATTTTCTAAATAATTATGCATTACATTATAAGTTTTTTAAATTTCGCATATCGTAAAATTCTAAAAAAAATCTAATGTTCGAATAAGTTTTTTGAAAGATTTTAAAAGTGCTATTATGTAATGTATTTAATTTTATTTATTTTTCGTTAATTTTAGCATTCGAAACTTTAGCTTTGCTCAAGTATAAAATTATTTATATATAGAATTTTTTATGTTGTACGTTTGTTACAATATAGCGTAGATGTTATCTTAACAAATCTTAATATTTTAAATTTTTTTTTCTATGTTTTTGTTTAATATTTTATTTGTTTAAAGTTCGCGAAAGAGTTTGTATTAAACAATTAACGCATTAATCGCAATAACAATAAATTAAATTTAAAAATTATATTTGTTAGAACTTATAACAATAGAAGTTAACAATCGATTTTATTTTGCGCAAAGTTTTTTTTAAAAAATCCTTTCTTTTAATCAAATTATCAAATTTTTTTTTTTTAAATTCGATAATAACATCTTTGTTTTAAATACGTATTTTAAGCGTTTTTAACAAACTATTGATCGCAATTTGCATAACATAATTTATGTAATTTATTATTTTAAATTTCGAATCTTAAGTTATGCTTTTGTTTCGCAAAGTTTTAATAAAAGCTTTTCGTAATGTTTTGTTGTTGTTAACGTTGTCTACAATAATAGTTATTAGACAATTTTAAAAATTATACGTTTTCAAAATGCTATATATTATATTTGTTAATCGCTTCTTTATGTGTCTATTTTTTAAAAACTTAAAAATTAATAAAACTTCTCTATATTATCAATTTATATCAATAAAGTATGCGATAACTTTTAAAAAAAAAAAAAATCGAATTTAATTAGTTGTTTAAAGCAATAAATATTTAAATATTTGTTTTTAAATTGTTAAAAACATTGCGTCTAATTAGATTTGCACGCTTTCTAATTAACTTAACAAACTTTATATATTTCAAAATTGTTATATTCGTTTGTAAAAAACGAATAAACTTGTCGAAACTTAATTTTTTTAATAATTAAAACGAAATATTAAGATTTAACATTATTTTTGTTAATTAATTCTTAAAGCTTTGTTAATTATATTGCTTTATTTTTTTGCGTTTTATAAACTTTGCTCTTTACAATTAAAAGTAAGATTTTTGTTAACATATCAACTTAAATATAAGTAAAATATTATCGAAAAATAATAACAAAATAATTAAAAGAGCAAACAATTAGCAATTGATTATCGCAATAAAAATTAAATCCTAAAAATATCAAAAAAAAGAAACGAATATATGTAAAAAAGTTTTAATTTATATTTTGCAAAAATTGCTCTATAGTTCTTTGCAATAAATCTTTAAGTTTTCGATATTAATTAATTTTTTTTTGTGTTATTTTATGATAAAAGTTTTTACATTAGTAAAAGTTAAATAAAGAAATATTTTTTTATATTTTTTGTAAATAATTTTGAGCACATTAGTAGCAACGCAAGTAACTTCGTATTAATCGCTTCAAAGCTTAGATTTTCGAACTTAACTATCTTATTAAAAATTCAAATGCTTTATTAGCTTCAATTTTATATTCTAACTTTAAAGAGTTTAATTTTATTATTACTTTTTAAACATAAAATGTTTCTTAATTATTTATATAATTACGCTTTTATTATTAAGACGCAAAAGTTCGCCAAATAAAAACTTTATCTAACGCTTGTTTTTTCGAATAAACGAGAAATTTTTTTAGTAAGCTTTAATAACTTCTAGATTAAAAAAATTAAGTCAACAAAATGTGTCAAAAATATTGTTGCTATTCGAATGCTTTTTTAGATTAAACAATGTATCTTAATTAAGTTGCGATAATTTTATAATTATAATAAAATACTTTAAAAAAAAACGTAATGTTAGAAGAAATAATATAAAATATAGTACAAACGTAAACAAAAATTATCTTAATTATAAAAATAGTATTTAGAGATTAAAGTAATTAATGCTTTTAAATTTACTTTAATAGCGAGAAATTCTATTGCTAAATTTTATTATTAATCGTTGTTTCTTTTATGCAATTCGAAGTTCTACTACATGAAGAACAAAATAATTAATCAAACAATAATAATCAAATTTTTTTTAATTATTTCAACGAAAATTATACTTAATTAGCAATCAATTCACTTAAAATAGATATCAATATAACGCTAACGAATTTTGAAAAACGAAATATTATTTTTGTGATTAAATTGCAAGAAGATAGAAAAATTAATCTAATAAGAATTTACAAATTATATTCGTTTATTATTAATTACTAGAAAATTTATTTTGAAGCAAGCAAAATTAATTAGAGTAAAGATAAAGTTATCGCAATTATATTAAACTATACAAGCTATTACGATAAAAAGTAGAAAATAGCACGAAAACAACTTTTGCAATCTAATTTATGTCGTGAACTTTTCGTCGATTATTTGTTATTTCATTGCTAAATCTCTTTTTGCTTAAATTTTACTTAAAGTTCGCATAATTAGACTTAATAATTGTATCTAATTTATTTGCTTTATAATATAATTTAAGAAAGTTAACTATGTCGTATATCTTTTGTTTACTATTAATATATTTTATTTTCTTGTTTAATATGCGATATTTTTGAGCATTCGCTTATAGAAATGTTTTTTTCGAAAAAATATTAAAGTTTTAAAATCTTAATGTAACTTAAAAGCGCAAAAAGAGCAATATTTACGTTAATTTGTCATTTACAAGTAGACTTTTTATTAAAATTGTATCTTTCTTATTAAATACGATTTTAAAAAGCGAAAATTATGTATTGTGCATTTTCTTTTTATGTAACAACAATTGTCGTAAATTAAATGTATCTTTTCGAACTTTTATAAAAATCGTCGTTTTTCACAATTGTAAACAATTATTAACTAATAAAAATATTATTTAATATAATGTATTTACGTTAATATTTAAACTTAACATAATTTTAATACGATTAAATTCTATTTTAAGTTTTAATACTAATCGATATATTGTTAAAGCTAGAGTTTAAGTAAAATATAATTATTTAATAAAGATTGTAGCGTCAAACTACTACTTAAGATTTACTTATCAAATCTTGTCTTTTTAACAATAGTCTTCTATTTCGATAATATAGATTTTCGAACAATAGAAATTAATGCTAAAAACGTGTGTAACTACATTATGTTATCTAGTAACATCTTAAATGTTATTTATTCTTATATTAATCTTTTAATTATTATTTATTTAAAACTTTCTATTTAACAAAGCAAACGTTATATATAGTTGACGATATAATTGTTTATAATGTTTGACGTTCAAATAAAACACTTAAAACAAAATTTAACAATTAGAAAAAACAAGTTATTTTTTATTGCAAAAAAGCATTGTTTCTTTTAATAAATTACTAAAATTATAGACTTCGTTTAGCGCATAAAGTATTATTAATTGACGCTTATTTACATTGACGATCTAAAGTAAATCTATTGTTTGTCAATAATTATAGTAATGTCGAAACGAATATTAATTGAAATGAAGTTAACTTCTAGTTACTTATTATTATTTTACGTTTTATTATTTCTAATGCTACGACTTATAATTATCGCAATTGTTGTATAAAACTTAATAGCTCAATAATACAATAATATACTAAGAGTTATTCTTTAGCGTCTTTTCTTGTAGCTCTTGCGTAATGCTTACATAATAATTAGTAATATATAATTTTACGTACTTCAACGTCAAGTTAAGAGAGATGCAATAATTATTAATAAAAAGTATAAATTATTTTTTAAGATCTTGTATAACAATACGTAATAATAGTCGAAATAATAGTTTTATTGCTAAATTTTGCTACTTTATGCGCGATATCTTTTCTTTTATAAAGTAAGATTAAAATTTGTTAACATAACTTATTAGAGTTTGTTATAATTTAATTTTAAATTTAATTAGAAATATAACTAGCAATATGTAGTAACAAATTGTGCTTTAGTTGCGAAGTTAAAAAAATTAGAAATAAAAACAAGTAATGTTTGTAACATTTAAACGTCAAAACAAGATATTAACAAATCTTATCTTTTTTGTATATGTTAATTAATTTTAATCAATAATAATAGTACTAGTTTTTGCGACATTCTAGAACAAGATGCGTATAATTATTAAATTAGACACTTCGTTAAATTCGACAATCAAATATAGCAAATTTAGTCTTAAATAAATAGATACAATTAAGAGACAAAGTTAAAAATGTAATTGTTAACAACGCATTTACACAACATGTTAAACTATATTTCGATTGCATTTTTTTACGATGCGTTAATTTATTTTAAGACTTACTTAAACGCTTAGTTTATTAAATTGTTCTTAACAATAAACTAATAAATAAACGATAATTTTCTTAAATGTTTGATTTTTCTTAATTACAATTTTACGATTTAAGAAAATAAACAAATCTATCACAACTTATTGATGTAAATATAATTTATAACATTGAAGCTAACACATAAGTTAAAAATTCTACGATTAAAGAGTTGCTCGCAAGAAGTGTTTATTTTAATAATAATTATTAAATTGCGATTTTAAACATTAAGAAGCTTCTATATGTTTCGCACTTAAACGTTGAAACAAAAGAGCAAAAATAAGTTATTAAAAATATAAAAAAGAATTATTCGCATAAATATTGTGCAATAATAAAAAATAATAATTAAAATTGTTTTATTGCTTAATTTTATTATTTTGTGCATTGTAACTTTGATATAAAAATGTAAATTAAATTTTTATTATAATTTGCAATTCTAATTTGATCTTTACTAAAATTGTATTAAATGCAATTATTACTATAAATAATAAATTGTTTTAAGCGAGCTTTACTTATGTTTGAATTTAAATGTATTAGTTTCAAGCACATTAATATTTAATTACATTGTTACGATATTACATTAACAAATTACAAATCAAAATAACATGCTACTTAAACGTAAATTATATTTATTTAAGTTTTTGCACAATAATGTTATTAACTAAAGATTAAAAACAAATTTGTCGAACGAAACACATTATAAATTTAAGAAATAATATTAACAACTATTTTACGCTTTGTAATAAAAAAAAATCTATTACAATAAAAAGCTTTTTGTTCTCTTAACGATTTTATTCGATTTTAAAAGATTCTTCTTAATAACGAAGATTTAAAAGAACGAACGTTCTATATATATGCTTTCTTAACAAGAGTTTACAACAAACATTAATATTGTCAATTAATAATTAATTTTTTACAAACATTATAATGCAAACAAATAAAGTAAAATTTCAATTGTTTAACGAGAACATTAATTAAATTTATAAGTTAAAATACTTGCGTTAATTAAATTAATACGTGCATAATACTAATGTAATTAAGAGACGTCTTAAAACATTAAATTAACGATATTAAAACTTTATATAAAGTAATTATTAAAGTTATCTTAATTAATAAGACAAATAACAAAGAAATAATAATATATTTAGCATAAATTAATTTAACAAGTGCTATTTTATTATTGCATTTTATTGTTTATATGTTATTAATATTGTTTTGCTATATATTAGTTGCTTAAGTGCAATATTGTAAGCATCTTTAAAAATTATTTGCGAATTAAAGAATTACGCTAGAAAACTTAAGTTGTCAAAATTATAAATTAACGCTAAAGTTACTCTTGTTAATCTTAATTTTTAATTTAATTCTCTATTATATTTACGTTCTTAATGTTGTTGTTTTCTTTATTATTATTACTTTTAAATTTTTCGACGTTATTATTATTTTTATCGACGTTATTATTATTTGAATCGTATTTATTATTATTAGATAAAAAGCTATTTATGTCGTTTGCGTTGTTTTCGTTTATGCTATTTTAAAACTTAAAATTATTAAACAAGAACACTTTTATTTTAAAATTAACATTTAAAATTAACGAAAAAAAATACAATTAGAGAGCGAATATCTATTTTCGCAAAATATATCAACAATTTATAGTAAATTGTAGCGATAATAACGCAAATATATATTCAAATTCTAAATTTACAACATTATATAAATTTAAACAATTTTTTTCGAATTTATTTATTTAGAACGCAATCTCTTGTTTGTTTATACGCAAATTTCTTAATTTATGTTTGTTATATTGCATTAATTTTTGTTTTTATTTAAGAATAATACATCGCATATTTCTCGTTATTAAAGTAAAAAAAAATTCTTTTGCGCAACGCTTTGTTAACTAGTTATTTTAATTGAGCAATTTCTACATATTAGTAATTAAGTGCGAAATAAAAATTCTAATATACGAATTTCGAATTAATAATTTTTTTTTTGCTAAATTATATAGTTATTAAATCTAGTTAATTTTTTTTTAATTTTAAATTTCTCTTTAATGACTTTTTTGTTTAGTGTCTTCTTATTATTTATAGCGATTTAATTAACTACGAATTTCTCTATTTAATTGTTAGAAAAGCAATAAACATTATTAGTTATTACTTATTGCTCTTGCTCTTTTACTATCTCTTTTTTATTAATTTCTCTTTTATAATAAATTTATAAATTATTTGCTCGTTTTCGAATATCTTTTAGTAAAAGATTTAAGTTTGCAATTTTGTAAATAGCGTTGTTTATGCGAAGCGATTATTATATATCGCTCTTTAGAAGTTCTAAATGTTCAAATTAATTGCGACGAGACTACATAAATATTAAACAATAAACAATAGAAAAAGGTAATAAAATACTCGTCGCTTCTTTTTAAGATTTCTAGTTCGCTTAATTTAAGATTTCTAATTAAGCTTATTTTTGTTTTTGCGTTAAGTAATATTTGATTAACTCTAAATTAGTTTGTTTCGAGTCTAATTTAATATTGTTGTCAATACTCTTTTTTTAATCTATTTAAAATTAACATTTTAATTATTACTTTTTAAAGTTGTTTGCAATTTGAAGTCGATTTTCTCTTTAAAGAATTTGTACTTTACTTTTTTTCGTAATTAATCGAATAATAATATTGATTTATTATTAGTACTTTTACACGATAATTTGCAACAATTGATAAAAATCTTAAACAATTAAACTTTTTAATTGTTTTAATCTTTTTAATTGTCTTTTTATCGCACGAAGAAATCTCTTAATTATGATAAATAATATTGCGCAACACAATTAACGCACTTAACAGTATAAACAAGCATTACAAGTTAAATCTACATATATTTTTTAAAACTTCACAATTATCGTTATTTATAATAAGTTGTTTACGATTTATCAATAAGACGTTGCAATTATAAAACGAATTAATAATAATAAGTAAACACAATTGTTTGTTTATTTACTTAGATCGCTAAATAATTGCGATTTAATAAATTATTATTGCGTAAATTAATCGAATACTTATAGTGTTAACAACTTATTAACGAATATTACAAATAAATTAATTATATTTACAAATTTTAAAAGCTTTTCGTTTATAACAAAAATTATTTATAGAGTCTATTATATTAATATTGCTAAATTACATTGCTAAATTACATTGTTAGCTATTGTTTAAAACTAATATCTATAAGAATGTGTAACAAGAAATCAAAAACAATAAATTTAATTAAAAACTATCGTTTGTATAGATGTTTTCTAAATACGTGCGTTACAAGTATGCTAATGTTATTATAAAGAAGAAACGCAAACAAGAGACTATTTAAACATAGCAACAATAGTATAATTACTAAAACAAAGTAAAAACTAAATAAGAGCAACAAAACGACGTAAATATATATCTAATAATAGCATCTAAGAAGCTCAAAATTATACAATATAAAAAAGACAATAGATTTGCTCTCTATTTATAACTAAGTTCTAATATTAATTAAACTTTTAACAATAACGCTTAAAAAGATTTGTTAATATTAAAAATTTACAAATCTTCTAATTAAAAAGCTATTTTTTGCAAAACTTTGCAAAGAAATTGTTTAAAACTTCGCAAAATAAACAATTTATAAAATAAAAAAAACCATGTTTAAAACGTTGCAAAAGACGATTAAAGTATAAATTACTTTTATTTTTAAATATAAATTCGATTAATTACGTTTTTAGTGCGATCTTATTAAGCTAATACTATTTAGCGTTTGTTCAAGTTATTGTTTGCGACAAACGACAAATATTACAATTTAAAAACTTGACTTTAGTTTAATATTATTTTAAGATTATAATAGACAAGAAATTAGAATTATAATTCGATTGTTTTTAAAAATTATTATAATTATTTTTGTTATTGCTTTTTACTACGAACAAGAGTTTAAGACGCAAACAAGCGTTATAGAATCAATAAGTTATCTTAATAATTAACAAATATATTTTAATATTAACAAATTATTTGCGAATCAAAAAATATTTCAAAATTATTGCAATGCACTTTAGAGATTGTTAACGTATATTTGAAACAAAGCAATTGTTATTGAAGCATAATTGTTTATTTAATTAAAATATCGATATAAAGATTATTATTAAAAACGTGATATAAAAAAGAAAATTAAGATCTCGCTAAATAAGCGACGAAACTCTAAACAATCTTCTTTTCTTTTTTGAATTTTGTTGCTTTTTTTTTAAATGCTTTGTAATTAAATTTAGATAATAGATTAAATAAATTTCTTTAACTTGAATTTTTCGTCAATTTTGTCAATTTTATTAGCAAACAACATTGTTAAAGCTTTATTATCTTTATAGACATTTAGCACAAAAGCAATTATTAAATTCGAATAACTAGAAATATTTAAATTAGTCAATAAAAATTATAGCAATTTATTCGAAATTAAAATATATTAATAAGTATCGTTTATAACGTTATTTAAATTCGAACATTAATTAAAAAATTTACGATATCTCTTTTTTAAATCTTTATTTTTTGTCGTACGCAATTTTATTTTATTGCGAAAATAAATTAGTTGCTTATGTTTAACTATTATATTTGTGATTTTGTTAATTATCAAATATAAAGAATTTCGCAAATTAAAATTTTAAAACTATTGTTTGTATCGTTAGCAACAAAAAGCAACAATAAAAAAGAATAAAATACGTTTTACTTATAACAAATAATTTGTTTATTAATTTGCGATTTTTTGTTTTATTGCTTTTAACTTTTGTTCGATTCTTTAATCTTACAATAATTACAAGTTTTTTTTTGACAATTATAATTTCTTTTGTTAACTTGCTTTTGACTTTAATTACAAATAATAATGTTACAAATTTCTTTGTTGCAATTGTTAATTTTTTAAAGCTTAAAATGTTGCGCTTTGCAACTAGTGTTAAGATGTTTATCTTTCTTATATTAGTTGCTCGTTTTTTAAAGTTTTTAAAATTGCTTTAAGCAATTAATGTTAAAATAATTGTTTGTTTCGTAGCAAACGTTTCTTTCTTATTAAACTTTTCTTTGCGTTTAATTGTCAAATTTGAATTATTATCGTATTTTGTTTAATATTAAAGTTAAAATTCTATTTTTAAATTAAATTCGTTTATTACGTTTAATTTGATATCTAAATTCAACGTAATTCTTGATCTTTTCGTTAGATATTTAGTAAACAATTTAATCGAAATTCGATTTAAAGATTGTCGAAAACTTGACGCTAATATTATTATTTAATATGTTGTTGTATAAAAAGAATGTGCGTAATAATGTACTTTAAGCGATTGTGCGATTAATAAATCGCATTTGTTATAATAAAATATAAGAACTCTTTGCTAACAATTCTTGTTCGATGTCGCTTAATTCTAATTCGCGTTTTTCTAAATTCTTAATTATTAACTTTTTGCGCTTTGATTTCGACTTAAATACGAGTTTCAATTGTAGCGAAACATTCTCTATTAATATATAAACAATAGAAAACAATAATAAATTAAAAAGAGCGTCTATTTTGTTCGATCAAATTAAATTTATTTTGAAAGTTTTTGAATTTTTGCGAGCTATTAAGTTTTTGCGCCATTGTAGATATTTTTAATATAAAAAGAAGTATAAAGATAAAATAAACAAATATAATAAACGTTATTATATAATAAATATTTTAACAATAAAGATTAACAATGTTTCTAAAAAACAATTTAAAATTATAACAAACATCGTAACTATAGTTTGTTAACTCGTTATATTATATGTTGCATTGCAATAATAAGTAACACAACTATTTTACAAATATAGTGTAAATTGTTTGCATAATACTTATGTTTAAATAATAAATTTAACGAATGCAAGAATGCTATTTGCGATATTAATTATATGTAATAAACTTATTCGCAATGCTTTGCTTTCTTAAATTTAATTTTGCTAATTTAATTCTAGTTTATTAAGTATTTTAAGATTTAACAAGTTGATTAATACGCAACATCTTACTATAGAAACTTTAAAATTACTTAATTGATAACTTAATTAAATTTGAAGTTTATTAATAGAAAAAAAAGTAAATACAAGAAACTTAATAACTTCTAGCTTGATTTAAAAACTAATGTTTTATAAAATGCAATTACTTGACATTACTTATATTTAACTAAAATGTTTAATCTTTTACAACAATTAATAATTTAGTATTTAAATACTTAAACGAGTCTTCACTTAAGTTACACATTAACAATATAGAAAGCGCAAACATCGCTAAAGATTGCACAAATTTAATGTTAAACAAAAAATCTTAAATTCTAAATATTACACAAGTTTATTATAATTTTATTATAAATTTTGCGATAACAAACGAACAAAGAAGTGCAATATTTTGTATTTACTATTATATTACATTGTTAACATCGAATTCAAAGAATAATTTTGTCGCAATTTACAACTTTTAGAGCTTTTAAAATTACATAATATTTAAACAAGCTTTTTAAGAACTTTGTCAAATTATTATAATAAATGTACGCAACAATAATTAAATAAAAATTACTATAATGCAAGACACGACAATACAAGTTCTTTAAAACGCTATAAAGATATATGTTATTAAAATGTTTAAAAATAAAAGCTTTTGTGCAAATTAATATATAATATTAAAAAAATCTAGTGCTTGTAAATCTTACAAAGCATAATAAAGAAAATAACTATATAAAAATTAATTTGAGTTATATTTAAGCATATTTTAAGCAAATCGAAGAACTTGATTTGATAACAAAAAGAGAGACGTCGACGACAATTAAGTTAATAACAAAAACAAAAACGTTAACGACAACAAATTTAATAACGAAAACAAAAGTATTAACAACGATTAACTTAATAACAAAAACAAAGTCGTCGACAACAATTAATTTGATAGCAAAGACAAAAACAACAATAAACTTGTTAGCGATCGCAAATAAATATTAATGCTAAATCTCTTAATAAAGTTTTAAAAGACAATTCGACTATTTTTTATTTTAAAATTATAAGAGTTTTATTGTTTTTTTTATCGTTAAGAATAAATAGAAGTTACAACAAAATTTCTAGTAATGCGTTAAACATGTTGAGGTTTTAGAATTTATATATACAATTGCGACATTTTTAGAGATTTCATAGCATAAAATCAAATATATAGTAAAGCTTAAATTTAGTCAATCTAAATAGCAATTAAACAATAAAGATTATCGCAATTAATGCAATAAAAAAGAAATTACACGTTTCGCATTAATTCTTATTTTCTTCTTTATTTTTGCTAAAACATTCTACTTTATTTAATAACTTAAATAAAGTTTTTCAATTTTTTGTTAAAATTTGTTTTATTGTTCTTTATCTTATTATTATTAATAACAACTTTAGTCTCGTTGTCTAAATACATATCTATTATTAATGTTATTATTGGGTTCGTATACTTGTAAATTACGCGTTAACTATTGAGCGCAATAATAATACACATAAGCAAAGAATATAAAATAAATTAATTAAACTTATTAAAACAACTCGATTGCATTGTTATAATTTTGCATTTAATTTTTAAACACATTTAATGCGCTTTTTAAATTGTTGTTTTAAATCTTTATTAATTTCGTGAATTCTATGTAACAAATTAACTACTTTTGACGTAGCATAATATTAACAATTTTTTTAACGATCAAATAAAGCGAACGATCGTAATTAAGTTTATTGTTCTAAAAAATACAAAATTAACAATAAAAATCAACAATAGAAGCGTTAAAAAAATGCATACTTATAATATTTTGTTAACAAACATAAAATTTTTTGTATTTGCAAGATTCTTAATGCTAAACTTAAATGTTATTACTTTGCGAAACTTAACAAATGTTGATTTAACAAATTTCTTAAATATAAACTTCTTCTTTATAATTGTAATCTTTTTAAATATAACTTTTTTTGCGAATTTTGTTTTTGTTAATGTAAATTTATTTTTTGTCTTCGTTTTTAAACGATTGTTTGTGCGATTTTTTGCAACGAACAATGCAAAGCCTATTATTAATAACAAGTAATTTTGTTTATCTTTTTGTTTTTTAAATTAACGTATAATTTTTGCAATTAAATTAAAGTTTTTATTTTTAAATCTCTTAATTGTTCAAATAAAGCGATTATATATCTTTACATGCTTGTTTAAGATTAAAGAAATTCAAAACACACTCTATTATTATTGTACGTATTGGCACTTATTTTTTTTAATTGTAATAAATTTGTTAAAAGCTTCAATATACATTTTTGATAAAAACTTTAATTATATAAAGCAAATTATAGAAGCTTTTCTTTTGTGCGAAGTCGAAAACAATTTAATTTTTAACGCATCGCTATTGTTATTGTTTGCGTTAACATTATTATCGTTTATATGATTTTTTTTTGCAATAAAATTAATATCAAAATTTAGCATTATATAAATTGCGACTCTTATTATTTGTTTTTTTGATTTCTTTATAATAAAGATTAGATTTTTAAGAATTATTTAAACGCTCTATTGTAAATATAGCAATAAAATAAGAAAATTAAATTGTTTAAAGAGTGTAAAGTCAAGTAAATATAATAAGTTTTCTAATTTATTTTTTGCAAAACGCAATAATAACAAAACAAACAAAATCTTAATTAATTTAACAACAATTTTTTTACACATAAAGAATATGCTTTTAATTATTATTAATTAATTAATGTTGCTTTTGTCTATTATTAAGTTAAATTAATTAAAAAAAATTGATTTGTTTGTTGCAATAACTATAACAAATAAAAACTTACTTATAAATGTTAATTAATAAATACTAAATTTTTTGCAATGTTTTTTGTCGAATAACTAGAAAAATTTAGTTATTTTAATTAATAATTTTTTTACAAACATAAGACGCTTTAAAGATATATACTTTTGTTTGCATTTTATGCATTATAACTTACGATTATAGATTTAAAAAAAAATATTTAATTAAATTTTAATTTATAGTTACAACGATTTACTTTTTATTAAAATTTTAATTTAAAACAAAACAATAATGCAAAAGAGAAAAATTAATATTTAAAAAAATCTATGTTACGAAAGACATTTAAAAAATTTATTAATTTTAACTTTATAAATTTAGCAATAAAGAAATATATAAATGCAATATTAATTCTTTAAATCAAAAGCATTCGATAGTTGTTTACACAAACATTTAGTTTTTTAAGTTTTTTTATAAATGTTCGCATTAACAACAAACTAAAAGACAAATTTATTACTTTTTATCGTTAATTAATATTTTTAAGATCTAAATTAGATATTGCTTTAAAAAAGATTATTAATTATTAATAAAAGCTATTGCATATAATTTCTGAACAATACTTTTATTATTATTATTAAAATATTTTGCTAAAGATTAATATTAATAATTACATTGATTAAATGCAAGATAATACGATAAAAACGCTATATAACGTCGCGAAAACATATTTAATTAAATTGTTTAAAGATAAGCACTTGTTTTTATATGTTATTTAACAATTAATCGAACGATTCTAGTTCTAGTTAATCACGTTAAACATAACAAAATAAGAAAGTTATTGCATAGACGTCTTGCAATTGTATGATATTTTCTTAAGAAAACGCAAACGCAAAGAAAGTTTACTTTAAGTATAAATGCAAAGATAAAACAAACAAAATCTTAAACAACTTGTCGAAGATATAAAGAATAAAAATTAACGAACTAACATGTATACGTAGTTTTAATCTAGAGATTCTACTACTTATTTTTATTGCTTTTCTCTCAAAATTATGATTAAAATCAATGCGTTATCTTTAGTAATTACATTTGTAATCAATAAAATAATAGAGTTTTATGCATATATATAAAGATTTTATCAAATATATATTTCGCTTAATTTATTGTATTTAATCAGCTTGAGCTCTTAATATTAATTCAATAAAATTTTAATTTTGAAATCGAATTTGCGATTTGATTCTAGCTCAATCCTACGAGACCTAGAAGGGTGGGTCGAATTGAAAAAAAAGTGTTCGACCCAACTTAACGATCACACTAACCTCGCTCATCCAAGTAAACATACCACAAACGATAACGTCAACCATGGCAAAAAACGAAGACCTATTGAACAATTTCGTCGTATAAGAGCTTATTAATTAAGCGATAACTAGGGCATTAGCAAACTACAATGCTTAATTGAGCAAATTGTCTTCGTTTGTCGATCTTTTGAGTTTAATTGATTTTGCTAATTAACAAAACTCTTTAAAGCAACAAGATTCTTCAAAATTATTCGAATTAACAAGTAATAATATCTTAGAAAATAACGTTATGTTTCGAGTCTTTGATTTAGATTATTTTTATTTAAATCTTAAGAAATTTTATGACAAAAACAACATCGTTACTATTAAAAAGAAAATTATTTATTGAAAGATATATATTTTTTGTCGCAAAGTAGGCGACTATGTTACTATTGTTAAGAAAGAGAAAATTAGAAATTATATATCTATATGCTTTCGAAATAACGCATTGTATTAATAATTAAATAATCTTACTTAAAATAAGAAAAATGCAATAACAATTTTGCTTAATAAATTAAAACGTATTCTTTATTGTTTAAAGAAGCAATTTAAAATCTTTATGTTAGCGACTCAAAATAAGCTAAATTAAGAAATCTTTTTCGTAAAGAATTCGCAAAACAAAAAAGAGTTATATATATATATGTAAAATGTAAAGTTATATGTTACACAAACAAGTTTAAGTAAAAATCTAGTTAAAACAATCTAAATTTAGAATTATTTGTCGTTAGAGTTTTAAATAATTATATTGTTGTTAACAACAAATATTTTAATTTAGAAATTCGACGAACTAATAACGAATCAAAAGAAAATGTAACAACGTATCGCTTTATTTTAAAAAAAAAATAAAAAACAAAATAAAAAAGAAAGTCGATTTTTAAATAAATCGAAAAATAGATTAAAAATTTACGACGAATTTCGTTGTAATCGTTCGCAAACACAAATAAATAAAAGAACTTTTATAAATTGTTTTTTCTTCAATTGTTATTTTGAGCAAAAACGAAAAAACTTTCGTTCAAATTATTAGAGATTTTACTTTTCTTCGTATTAACAAAATTTCTTATTTTATTAATTAAAATTTTTTTTTTTGCAATAGAGTTTTCTTTATTAAGAAAAAAGCTAGAATTTTTTTTACGTTAATGGCAAAATAGAAGCTTACGCAAATTAGCAAAACGCAAATATGTCTAAATTAAATTCAATTTAAACTTATTTGAATTAATTAAACGCTTAAAACATTTAAAGTTAAAAGATTGTTTTATCTTTAATAAAACAATCGTTAATAATTATTATTAATAATGTCAATCTCTATTAAAATAGATTATACAATTCAAATAAAATTTCTATTATAAAAAGAAAACGCAATAGATTCTCGCCTTATTACGAAACGAATAACGCAATTTTTTTTTCTTAAGTCTTAAATTCGCAAATAACACATTAACAAGTTTAGTTATATTTTAATAATTAAAACGAAAATTAAGATTAAAAAGATAAAAAAGAAGCAAAAATATATTATAATTATGCGTTAGCAAATATCGAAATAACGCATTTTTAAAATTGTGAAACTAATTTTTGTAATAAGATTTTCAATAAAAAGAAAAATAATAACAAAAAGAATAACAAAGATGTTAATAATTTTTTTGTTGACGTAATATATTATGTTTCTTTATAAAAAAATATTGTTAAAAAATCAATTTATTAACAATGTTAAAATACTTTTAATTTTAAAAACAAACTTTATATTTATATATAATTGTACAAAAAAAAATTAACAAAAGTGTTTAAAATTTATTTTTAAGAATTTTCGACAATATTAGTTTTTAAAACTCGCTTTATTAAATATAGTTGCGCAAAAAATAATAATTTTTTCGACGACATTTTTTAAAGAAAACAAAATAACTTTTAGAGCGTAACATTATGTTATAGCGATAATTAAATATAGCGTTAGCGATTTAACAAGTCTCTTTTACGTAAATTTTAATTTTAATATGTTTATAATAAATTGCGCTTTCGTTAAAGCGAAGATACTTAATATAAAGATTAGAAAATGTTTTTAATTTTATTAAAAAACATCGATGCGACAAAATATATTTTGAACAAGTAATTTTTTTTAAATGTTTATTTGAAAAACGAGAATAAAGATAATAACAAAATAATTGCTTATATTTGTTACAAAATTTATTTAATAAATAATTTTAAGACAAAATTTCTTATAAATATAAATATTTTAAAATCGAAAAAAATTGTTATAAATATATTGAGTCAAAGACTAAAATTCGAATTTTATAAAGAAATTGCAATATTTTGCAAATTAAAAGTTAAAAACAACGTTCGAATTTGTCGAACAATTTGTATTGCAAAGAAAGAGATAATATTTGCGAAATTAACAACAAAAATTGCTATAATTTTAAAAAAAAAAATAAACTTTTTGAGCGTAATTTTCTTTTTAAATTTATAATATTAAGAGCGTATACTTATTTTATAAATGCGAATTTTTAATTTATTAATTTTTGTAACGATAAAGAATTTTTGTTAAAACTAAATAATCGTTGTTGTGTTAAACATATCGTAAAATACAAAAATAAAAAATGTTATATTATAAAGAAGAAGAATTACTTCTTTGCGACAATTTTTCTCTTTAAAAATTATTTAATTTTGTCGAAATTAAATTCTAATAAAATACGTTTCTCTTAAAAGATTATCTTAAAAAAAATGAAAATTTAGTTGAAAAACGACATTATTATTTATAATTTATTCGACGAAGTAGCGAAATATGTTAAGATTGTTAATCGTTATTTAAGAATTTAAAAAAATATCGACGATATAATAGATTTTTCTTTCGAAGAACATATAAAGATCTCTATAATAATTGATTAACAAATTATTGTTAACGCAAAATTAGCGCACAGAATTTATTTATTAAGTTAGAAGTTAAAAATTTTAATCGATAAGAAGTTTGACAAAATGCATGCACAAAAAAGACTAAAATAATTCGAAAATTCTACGCTTTTTGAATTTTTTATCTTTGTAGTATAAAAAATTATACATGTTGATTTAAACAAAAAGTTTACTTAAAAAGATAAAGCAATAATAGATATTCGAAATTTAAACGTTATTAGCGTTACGAATTTGTATTCTTTGTTATTGCAAAAAAATGTAATAATTAAGTTACAAAATTGCTCTTATATTATTGTCGTAAATAACAATTATTAATTTTATTAATTTTTAGTTAAAAAAAAGCATTAAAATTGTTTTATAATTATCTTTTACAAAGAAAAAGAGCAATTAAACGTCGCTTTTATAAATTTCAAAGAATTAGTATTGTACGTCTAAAATAAAATAAACAAATTTCTTAAATTTTATTGCGATTTTTGCAAGTATCATATCGACAATATTGTAATTTTTTCACGTAGTATTAACGAGCATTTAATACATTTTAAGATTATCTTTGTTTTGTTTTTTTAAATAAGAATTTCTTTAAAATCTAAGAAGTTGTATATCAAATATTTATTCGTAACATTATTAGAGTAACGTATTAACAATTTAAATTTTTAAATTTTCGAAAAAAAGCTTGTTATATTAAAGAAGCTTAGTTTCTTTAAAACATTAAAGAACTTAAAAATCTATTTAAGAATAACAAATTAATTTCGATTAAAGATTGTTTATTATGCGTAGATAACGAAAGTTTTACAAGATTTTAAAATAGCTTTGCTAAAGAAATTTTTAGTTAAAAGTAAAAAGATGCGAATACATTATTGCAAAAATATTAGTATTAAATTTATTAATACGAAACTTTAAAGCTTTGCTATATTTTAATAATAACTTATTAAGAAAAGCATACTTTATTATTATAATACTAAGCGATAAATGTTTATAGACGTCGACAAATTCAAAAAATACAAATTTGAGATTTATATTTATTATATAAGAGAAAATATTGTTATAAACTTCTTTTAAACAATTAATATTTAAACGATTTTATATCTTTCTAAGATACTAAACGACGTTGAAAAAAAATATTAATTAATAGAGTTAAAAGTTGTCGCTTTTGTATAAACACTAAAAAAAATTTGTTATATGCTTAATTATACGTCGAAAAAATTAATCGTAATTTTTATCGATTACTTTGCGACAATAAATATAGCAAAATAAATTAAATTGTTTTTCTTTTTTTTAGATTGCATAAATTTGCGTTTTATTTGTATTTTTTAATACATTTCTTAGTTTTCGCTTAATATACGTTAAAAGACAAGAAAATTTAATATTATTTCGAACGCTCTTTTTAAATTGCTTAAAAAAAATTATCTTAAAAATAATTTTAAGAGCGAAAAAATCTTTGACGAAATTGTCGCTTATTATATAACTTTAATTAAAATAACTTTAATCTTTAAAAAAAAATTTACAAAAATTTATAAAATCGATAAAAAATAATTTAAGATCTACGAAATGCTTCTTAGTTAACGCAAAAAAAATTATAATAATTAATAAAAAATTCAAAATTATTCTATTAATTTAGAACAAATTTTAAAGAGACAAAAATTTGCTATTATTATTTTGACAAAAATTTTAGCTTTAACAAAAATTTAAGTTATAATCTTAATATTTGATACAACGAAGAGACGAAAATTTGCTATTATTATTTTAATAAAATTTTTAGTTTTAGCAAAAACTTAAACTATAATCTCGATGCTTAATACAACAAAGAGGCGAAAATTTGCTATTATTATTTTGACAAAAGTTTTAACTTTAGTAGAAATTTAAGTTATAATTTTGATGCTCAATACAAATACGACGAGAAAATCGACGAAATTAAAGATAATAAAATAGCAATCTACTATTATAATTTTAATAACTTCGACGATATTAAAGAATTTTAAGAAGATTACTACTTTGAAAGAGTTAACAACATTAAATAAATCGATTAAGTTAAAAGAAACTAAAATAGAAAATATCTAATTTATATTAAGAGAAAAACTTATTTATTTCTAAAACGAAAAGAACGAACAACTAAAATTGTGCATTTTTAAAGCTATAAAAGCGAGAATTTTTAAGCTATCGCATAATGTATAGACGCACGAAGAATTTTTACGCATTTATAATAGAATTATAGTTAATTATTATATAAGAAATTTAGCCAAGCGATTAAAAAGATATTTGAAATATTGTTTATTATATTAGCTTAACAATACAATTAAATATTGTTTATACAAATAACTAAAGCTTATTATTACGAAGTCGAAGATATTTTATATTATTATTATTGATTTTATTTTTGCACTTCTTAAGTTGTTAAACGAATACAATTCTTTTATGTTAATAATAGACAAATTCTTTAAACAAATTACGACGATAATTAAAAAGACAACTTTCTTAATCGAGAAATAAGTAGTTAAACTTATTAATATTTTTGCAAATTAAGATTTATCTTTAAGTATTATTTTCGATAGAGACAATAAATTCTTGTTTAGTTTATAAAGAGCAATATTTTACTTTTTAGAAATTAATTTACTTTATTTTATCGTCTATTATTTATAATTTGACAATTAATCGAAACGATTTAATTAAACAATAGAAATAGCTTTGCGACATTATTTTATTTTAAATTCTAGAATAAATTAAGAGCGTTTTACAATTAAATTTCAAAATATTTTTAACAATTTTAAGAATATCTTGACAAAAAAATTCTTAAATAAACTTATTTATAAAAAAGTTCTTTGTAAAGAATTGTTTATAATCGATTTTTATTAATAGAACATTAATTACGTTGCTAAGCGAGAAAGAAATTAAATCGAAGTTGCGACGTTAATGGTTTTCGCAAATGCGAAAATAAAGCTACGCTATAATAGTTATTATTAATTATTCTCTTTAAGAAAGAAAAATAAGATTTTTTTAAAGTTATATTTAAAATACAAAATTTTGAAATTAAAAAATCTTAAGCTTTTTAATTAAAAAGTAAGATTATTTAAGATTTTAAAAATGTACAATTATTTCGCTTTTAAATTGAAGTTACTTTTGAACTAAAAAATACATTTAATTGTTTTTATTATTATATTGAAGTTTGTCTCAAAAAAGAGCAATTTATATGCAAAAAAAATCGATGCGAATGCGTCTTTAATAAAAAAAGACAAAGATACAAATAACAACTATAAGATTTAACGATTGCTAAATAGACGTATAATGTTACAAAAACGAAATTTTTGTAAAAAGAAAATAGTTTAGTATTTTATTAAGTAAAAGAATTAAAATCTTGCTTATAATGTATAATATAATAAGACGAATTTAATCGAAGCACAAGATTTTATTAGCGATTATTTCGATATTTATAATGCGCAATCTATTAAAAAGTATTAAGTTAAAAGAATTTAAAAAGTATATTTAAGTCAAAACAATAAATAGATTAAATTAAATGTGCATTTGTTTGTTTACAAAACTAGCGTCAAAAATATTCGATTTATTTTCTTTTATTATTATATTCTCTTTCTACTATAATATTTCTTTTGGCAAAATTATTAAGAAAATGTCTTTTGCGATATTTGATGTAACATTATATTATTTATTAGAAAAAAGAACGCAAGTTCGACAACTCTTAAAACAAATTACAACAATAAAAAAGAAAAAACGAGTAAATAAATTTAAAAGACGTCTTTATAATTTAATATTGTGCGACGAACGTACTTTAACTTATGTTGAGACAATTTACGTAACAAAGTTTCGAAATTGTACGATCTTAAATTTAAATTCGAAAAACAATTTATAAAATTTAATAATTATTAAAGTTGCTACGTTTGCTATAAGATTAAAAATAGCGTTAAAAGTTTTCTAAAAATAAAATATTATATTAATAAGAATTATCGTAATTTGCTATTTATCTTATTACGACAAAAGTTTATTAAAAAACAAATTATTTAATATAGTTTATTAATAATTTGACAAGTTTTAAAGAATCTTTGTTAAAACAATAAAAAAAATAGCTTTACGAATTCTAAATCTTTCGAATTTAATTTTATATTTAAGAAAGAAATTAATTGCTATTTTGATTCTTAACAAGTATAAACTTAAATTATTGTTATTAACGAAAAAGAAATTTATTCGACGAAATTGTACAATTATTAAGAATTGTTATTTGAAAATAATTATAAACGATTGTTAACGCATTTTTGACTTAATAAAACAAAATAAATATTTAAAGAGTAGAGTTAAAACTTTAAAGAAATTGTTTAAAATATGCAAAGACAAACAAAACAAATTAATTTTTGCATTGTTAATGTTGTTTGTTTATAATATAATAACAATTGCGAAATTTTTGTTCTTTTTAGTAGTTTACTTGAAAATCGAAATTATTATTTCGAATTTGTTAATAATTGATTATTGAAACGAATTTACTAATTTTGGGCATTTTGTTCTTAAAATATAAAGAAAATACTTAATGTATTTTTATCTTTAAGATTTAAGTTTATTTAAGATTTTTAATTAAAGTAATAATTTTGAAGATTTTGCTTAATTGTTATTTTAAGTGCATTTTAAAAAGATAAGAATAAAATCTCTTAAACGAAAACTTATTATTTTGTTAAAAGTGAATGCAATTGTGTTATTTAAAAAATACGAAGTTGCTTTAAAAACTTTAGCAAAACTAGTGTTTTAAGATTCTTTACTTTGTCGATTAATTACGCACATATATAATACGAAATTAAGAGATTGTAAAATATTAAAAGTAAACAAAAACTTTTATTTATTTATGAGAAAAGCACTTGTTATTAATGTTTTTGAGCAATTTGATAAACACAACGACTTCAAATTAATTGCGATTTTACTTTTTCTCGCGTACTACGATGTAATAGTGACAAAAATTTGCTTGCTAAAATCGTCAATAACACGCGCTCTTTTTAGCGCGTTTGTTAAAAGCATTTTATTTATCAAAATTACTAGCAATTTAGTGTTAACACTTAAGAGAATTTACAATTTCGCGATCGCAATTTTTAATATTTCTTTATCTTTTTTTTACATTTGCATTACATTATTAGAATTTAATCTTATAATTTTAGATTTCGATCTTAAAGACTTCGATTGCGAGAATCTCGTTAATTTTGATCTCGCAATATTAAATATATTAGTTGACGATAAATTGCACTCTTTCTTTTATAATGCGTCGATATTAATTGAGCTCAATTTTAATAATTTTTTTATCAAATATTTTTCGAAGAGTTGCGCAATTTTATTTGATTAATAACTTTATAAAATTTGTAACGTTAAAGTTACTACGCAAGAACTATATTAACGAAAGACGTTTGCTAATAAAAAGACAATAAAAATTAATGTGTTAAGTAACGAAAATTTAATTGTGCTTATAAACTTATTAATTTGAAAAAATTATTACGTTGTAATATATAAAAATATTTAATTTATTAATAATCTTTAACGCATTAAAGATAAATATAGTATTTTTATTAAAAAGAGAAATAAAATTGTTGTTGATAAATCTACGAAGTTAGCGATTTTTTTTAAAAATTTTGTCTTAAGACAAGAATCTAATAATAGCGAAAAAAATAACGTATTTTTTGAAGATAAGTTTAACAAAGAAGTAATAAAGAAGAAAGTAAAAGCTAAGAAAGCGACAAAGAATAAAACAAAAAACAATAAACGCAAAAATCGCAATTTAAAAAGAAAAAACGTCAAAAAAATTAAAAAAATTAAAAAGAAAATTATTTTAATCGAATTTAACATTTTGATGTTTTTAAAAAAAAATATTTCGACTTCGACGCTTTTAGTCTTAAAAGCGAATTGTATAATTGCAATTTTAATAAACAACTACATTAATACACGCAAAAATTTGCTTCGTATACAATTACTAATTAAGATAAACATTATTATTAAATTTTTTTAAAAAAAAATAAAGAATGCAAAGAAATTATAAAATGCGATTAAGAACTTCGCAAACGCATCAATATTAATACTTATTTATTATTATTCGTCGTTGGCTTTTATCAATTTAACAAAGATAGAAAACTCGAATTTCATTATATTTGCAAACTAATTGTCGCACATTACAATTTATTAATACGAGATAAAATGTAAAACTTTTTTTATAGCAAAATTTTACATTATTGAGAAAGTTATAAGCGAATAATTTTCTTTTTTGCTTTAATTGTTTTAAAAATTTTATCGAACTTCGACACTACAATAATTCTTTTTTTTTTACGACGTATTATTTTTGTTTTAATTGTCGAATTTCTTTCTAAACGTATTATTAAATTTTTAAAGAATGTTTTCGATTAATTAATAAAAATACGACGTATTACTTTCGCTCTAATTGTCGAATTTCTTTTTAAACATATTATCAAATTCTTATTTGTTGTCTTCAAAGGATATTTCGAAAATACGACGTATTATTTTCGTCTTAATTGTCGACTTTTGTACAATCGCTATCGAGAACAATAACTTGAGAAAAAACAAAAAGAATTGTTATAATTATGTCTAGCATGTGTTTTTTTCTTCTTTGAAGCTCTTTTGAACAAGTAGTTTCTTGTCGAGCAAGCAATTTCTTGCCATGGCAATTTCTTAATAGAGAATAGTCTCGTAGAGGGAAAACGAGAGTTTTCCTCTTAGATAGTTAGCAATACAATTATGATTCCTATTATCAATGTCCTTTGCTTAGTGCGTTTTCGCATCATAAGTCGACGTTGTTACTTTTTTAACGTTATATTTCTTTAGAAGTTTAGTTGTTATATTAACTTTGTTTTTAAGTTTGTTGTTTATAATTATCTTTTTAATATATTTATATCGACAAAAAATGTTCTTTTATAGAAATTTTACTATAACGAGTACTTTAAAATCTAGAATTGTCTTAATTTTTACTTATTTTATTAAATTATTTCGAACAACTACTAAATTTACTTTAATAAATATTTTTGTAATTAACATATAAATGTAGTTTACAACAATCTTTTTTTACAAGTTAGAGATATAAGTTAAGTGTATAGTTTTCTCTTGTTTGTTAAAAGCTTTTTGCTAATATTTATTGCAACTTGCGACATATTTCTTGCAAAAATTAAATAGATTTTGTTATTAATATTAATTTGTAACGCGTCGATAAATATTTTCTTTTTCTTTATAATTAATTTTGTTATATAAGCTTTTTACAATTTAATTTTTGTCTTTTGTCTAGTTTACTACTTTACGTAAAGATATATTTTTGTTTATTTTTCAAAACAAACGCTCTTCCTTTATTAAAAAATAAAAAGTATAATTCTTAAATTTGCGAAAATTCTTTTAATTTATATTTGATTTTTGTAGCAAAATTAAATATCGAACAATTTGTTCGAATTTATCGAAATATTTGTTTTTAAGAATGTTTTTGTTCTTTTTTAATATTGTTATTCGTGTAAGACAAACGCAAACATAGTTTAACTAATTATTAATAAAATTATTAATGTCTTTCTTATTAATTTTGTCAATATTGTTGAACAACTTTTTTGATCTTCTTAAAAGTTTGTTAGTTGTTATATGTTTTCGATCAAATATATATTGTACATTAAAGTCGAAGAGATAAATCTAAATTAATTAGCAAATTATTAAAGCGTCGAACAAGTTTATCGCAAAGCAATTAAGTTAAATTATTAAAATATTTGTATTAATTTTAATTATAAATTGTACTTTATACAACTAGAATTGCACTTTTTTTAAAATTTTTATAAGCTTTTGATATTTTTGCTTTTTAACGTTATATTAAGATTTTTGTTTGCTTTAAAACTTACTTTTATATTGTAAAAAATATTTTCTCTTTGTTATTATATTAATTTGCATTAATATAATTTTCTAATCTTTTAAACTAAAATTTATAATTAAAATAATTTTGTCAATTAAAATAAAGTAGTTTAAGATACGTATTATTAATACATTTGTTAAAGCAATCTTTAATTTATTTATAACGTCTTGTTGTTTAAAGTCTTAAACAAAGATATATCTTGTTTTAAACAAACAATAAATTGATTTTGCGACAATTATAAACTTTAACACTTAAATTTAATAATAGACGTATAGTTTTATAAAGACTTGAGTTTTAAAAACATTTTTGCACAATAATTACTTAACAATCTTGATAATTTTGATATTATTAAAGAATTGTTTATTGAAATTATATACAAAATCGACAATTTTAATGTTTGACTTGCAAAATTAAGATTTTTTGCCAAATATAATATATTTAAACGATTTTACGTTTATTAATATTGTATTCAAGCACTAAATATATTCTAAAACAAATAATTTAATCTTTAGAATTGTCTTCTTGTTATTATAATTTAATTTAAATTCTTTTACATTTATGTTGTTTACAAATAAGTAATATTTGTCGAAAAAATTCTTAAGAATGCGTATTACAATTTTTACAAATTAAGCAATCGAATTAATTGTATCTTGTAATAGACAAGTTATTTTAAGTAATTTAAAAGAAATTATAAAAGCAATAAAATTGCAACTCTTTGACGCAAGATTTATTTAATTGTATTTTAAAAAGAAATTAATTAATAACGCAATTATTATTTTGACAAACTCTTTCGCAAACTCTTCGACATTAGAAGACATATTAGCATTTTAAATAATTATTTTGTTTATCTTTATAATCGCATTAATTATACGATACTTGTTTTTCTTCTTTTTATCTACTAGAAATTAAGAATTTTAATAGAGATTATAATAGTATTTTAACAAACTTGTCTAAAGACGTTTCTCTAGCATCTTAATTACTATAAAATTTAATATTTAAGAAATTAAAAATTTCAAAGCTTGTTATATCTTGTGCTTTATAGTGCGAATTTTCTAATTAAATGCGATTTTTAGTCTAATTTTGTTTATCTTAGCAAAGCTTTATATTAAAGCGATTCTACAATTAAAGAGTATTGTAATTAAGAGTTCTTGTTTTTGCGAAAAAAGTTCGAATTTTATAATTAGCTTTTAAATGCGTTTCTTAATAAAACAAGAGTCGCATTTAATACTTAAGAACTTAAACATCAAAAAGAGATTATATCTTTTATTAAGTTTTTTTTAAAAATCTTTTGTAATTGATAACTTAAGTATTTCTTTCTAATTGAAATATTCGTCTAAAATAAAATTATCTAAATTGCTTATATTTATCAAATTTGTTTTTTAAGTCTTTTGCTTATATATTGTATTTATTCGAACAAATAAACGCGACGCAATAAAAGATTAACAAAGAATATCGAACTTTTTAAACAATTAAATAGTAAAAGTCTTTTTTATAATATATAATTAAAAAATTCGAATTATTAATAATTCTAAAAATGTTTGAAACATAGTATTAATTCAAATATTTGTTTAATTCTAATTAATTATATTAATAAACAAATAGACGCTAGTATTGTTTATCTACTTTAATTAATTAGAATTTTGTCGATTTTTTTCTTTAATTTTATTTCGCGATGTTGTTATTTTAATAATTTTAATCTTTATTTTTAAAGATCTTTTGCAATTAGATTTGCGAAATCGAGCAATTATATTAATTGAACAATTATTTAAAGATTTAAAGATTTCTTTAAAAATACAACGTTCTTATTTTTGTTGCTAAAATAATTAGTAAATATTTCTAAAATATTAATGCGCTTTGCTTTGTTTCTAAAATAAATTGTTAATTTCAAAAAATTGTCGTTTATATTTACAAAACTTATTTAAACACTTTGTTAAAAAGATCGATTTAATAAAATTTCGTAATTAGATTAAGAAACAACAAAGATAAAAGTATAAATTATTACTTCTTTAATTGATATCTTTGCATCTTTTATTATTTCTTCGAAACAAATACGTACTCTTGTAATCTTTATTAATAAAATAGAAACATTTTGTCGAATAATTAAATTAATTTTGTTCGCAAGATCCTTGCTAATACAATTGATTTTCGCACTATTATTAAATATTGTTTTAACTTTTATATCTTTTAATTGCATTTATGCAATCGAAAAAACAACAAAATATAAAATTTTAAAAGATTTTATTTTTGCAACAATATTCTTAAAATAAACAATTTTAATAAATTTAGCGCTAATTGATTTTACAATAACAATTGTTTTTTTCTTTTTTTTTGTAAACTTTTAAGATTTTTTCTTTGTTACTATAGTATCAAATTTCTTATTAAAAAAAGAACAAAAAAATAAACAACTTAAATTAAGACAAAGATTTAGAAAATTTATTAATTTTATCTTTATTTTTAAGATAAAAATATTTTGAATTAAAGTTTTGAAATTGACTTGATTTTTTATAATTTGTAATATTTTCTTTGAATGTTTTGTTTGCTATATATAGTCTATAGAAGTCTTTTGCTTCTTTTTAGATTTACTCTTTTAATACTTAGTAACTCTTAAATTAAAATTAATTATTACAAGAACGTTTTTTATTATAACGTTTTTTACTTTTATTTCTATTTTTTTTTTATATATGTTTTTTTGTTTAAGACTTTTGTTATCTTTAAATAATTTCTAGATTTGACGTTTTTAATCTTCGAGAATCTTTCTTTTTTTTTAATTCTTTCTTTAATTATTTTAATTAATTGCTCTATTAAAGACTTTTAGAACGTTTATTGCTTAAAAGAATTTTGTTTTAATTAAATTTCTTAAATCTTTACTATTGCTTAATTCGATTTATTATTTTTTTTATCTTTTGACGAAAAACTAGTATTTAATCTTATTGTTGCTATTATAATTACAAAATTTCGAACACAATTTTGCGTTCTTTATTGAAGACAAATTTTAATAATCTTTCTTTTGATTTTTGTATTATTAAGAGACAACTTTATTTCTTTATTTTTAAAATTGTTAAATTTATAACAAATTTTGTTGCTTTTATTTATATAAATCTTTTTATTTGTTATTAAGATTGTTAACTTTAAACAAACTTATTGTCTATACAAATTGTAATAGAACAAGCATTTATTTAATTTTAATTAAGATTAATTGTACTTAGAAACAAATACAAGTTTTTAATAAATATAAATTGTTTTTTAAAATAAACTCTAAATTGTTATTTAAATTTAAGAAGATATAATATGCGAAATTTCTTATAATTGCGTTGTTATTGCTTGTTAAATTATTTAATAAATTTTGCTCTTTATTATTTTGCAAACATTGTTAATCTTAAGATTTTTAAAAGTTCGTATTAAGATATTTAGTATTTTGTTAATTTTTGTATTTTCGATTGCGATTGCTAACGATATTAGAGAAGCAAAAATTGTTTTTGACGTAATTTTCTTTTTTATTAAATTTTGCTTCTTGCTTATTATATTTATTAATTTATTTATATTGATGTTTGCAACTTGTTAAACAATTTAATCGCTATTAATGTTTATTTTTCGCATAATTGTTTTATTTTCGATCAATTTTATAATTGTTTTGTATAACGATTTAAATATTATAATAATTGCGTTGTTTAAATTAATTTTATGCTTTTATATTATCTTAGTGCAAATGCTACGAAAAAGATTCTTTAAATATTACGAAAATTTGATGTATTTATCGACTTAATTAAGTTTAATAAACTTCAAGAAAATAACTTTAAATTGTTAATTATATTTATAAATATTATTTGATTTTACTCTTAATACGTCTTTCAAAGATTTTAAAAAAGCACAAAAATTAATTTTTTAATTTAAATTTTTATTTTTATATTTCTTTTTAAATTTATTTATTATTTTAAATTACTTCTTATTTGTTTAGATAATAATAAATTTAATAAAGTTTTTTATAAACTTGTTGCAATATCGAGACAACTTAATAATTTTATATTAAAAAATAACTTTATATTTATTACAAAGATTCTAAAAGATATTCTATAAAGACGTAATTAAATTTGTTAATTTCAACAATAAAATATAAAATACTAGAAATACTTTAATGTTTTTGAATAAGTCGAGTTTATAATTGATTAATTTTTTAATTTTCTTAACAAAAAACAATTTAACTTTGACATAATTTAATTTCTTATTTAACTTTCTTATTTTAAGATTTTTTATAAAAAGATATATTTTATCTCTCTCTCTTAGTTAAGATATTATTTTTTGTTTTTTATTTTAATATTTGATCGACTTTTTTTGCATCTTTAAGATATTATTGTGTATCTTTTTTAATGTTGCTACTCTTTCGATAATTAATTACGTTAATAGATATTTACGCTTTTTCTTAAAAAGATTTAATTCTTTGTTATAGTTAACAAAGAATAAAGTTATCTTAATAATATTCGAAATCTTTGCATTAAGTGCTAATTGTATTATAAATAAAAGTAATATTTAATTGCTATAAGTATTGTTAATATAGTGTCTTAAATATTGCTTAAAACTCTAATTTGTTTGTTTTGTTTAATTATTTATAATTAAGTAATAGATAATAGACATTTAAAGTCTTGTATCTAATATTAAGAGAAACGTCTTCTAATAGTTAAACATAAAGAGTTTGTCTCTATTACTAGTTAATCTCTTAAATATATTGTAATATTGTATAAGTCGATTTAATATAATATATTTTAGTTGTTTTGCAATAAATTTCTTTTTGTATACAATAATATATAAGTACTTGATAAACTTATTAATTATTACTAGTATCGAATTATATTTGTTTTCAATTGCTAAATTTGTCGATTTAGACAACTTAATAATAAAGTTTATTGTAACTTTATTTTATAACAATTTAAATAATTTCTAATATTAAATTTTGTTATAACTCGTATATATATTATGTTTGTTTTGCTAATAGCTAAAGTATTGTTTAATATATATTTCGACAACTTGTCTTATTTGTAAAAACTAACAATATTAACGTAAAAGTTAAAGAGTTTTCGTTACTCTTAAATGTTTTTGCAATAATTTGTTATAATATTTTTTTATATATTCGTCGATTTTGTTAATAGATATCTAGAAGTTTTCTTTCTTTATTAAAAATTCTTTTGTATTATTTTAAAGTATTTGTAGTATAATATTTAATTTATATTTGTTTATTAATAGTAATTTGTTTTTGTTAATCTTAAATATATTGTAATTAAACGATTTCTTTGTTTCTATATAATTACTTCTTTTATTAAGTACATTTGCTTTGTCGTTATCTTTGTTTAAGATATATTGTATTTTGAACTTGTATTGTTTAAGTCTCTTTAATTATTATATTTGTCTTTTGTTTAATTGTTTTATAATAGTAAAGTGCACAAGATTCTTGTAATTTATAAGAATTGTAAGTTTTAACAATTTTTTTATATATACTTTTTATAATTTTAAGAAGACTACTATAGCGAGTAGTTTTTATTGTAAATATTATAGTTTTGTTCGACTAATAAGAGTTTTCTTAAAAGATATATTATTAAATATTAAATATTTTTATATTTCTAATTAAAGCATATATTGATAACTAAATCTAATACGTCGATTTCAATTTTGTTTAACAATCGCAAATTATATATTTTTAATATTAATTTCTTTAAGTATTTTAGCTTAAAATTTTAAAATAATTTCTCTTTTGCAAATTTTTATAATTATAATATATTCTTTTTCGTAAAATTTGTTAATAATATCGCGTTTGCTAAATAATTTTTAATAAATTTCTTATTGTAATTTATAAAATTTAGAAAGAATTATATTTTTTTAATATTTGTTAATAATTTTTATTCTTTAATTGCTTGTAGTTTTTTGAAATTTATATATACTTTATGTTGTTCAACAACAAATTCGAAGAAATTAATTTTCTTTTAATAAAATTCGCATTTCTTTAATTTAAAATATAAATTTCTTATATTTAGATATTCTAATACTTTAAAGACATAATTAATATATTCTTTCAAAATTTTTGAGTAAATTATAATATTATTTAAGTATACTATAACAAATCGATCTAAATATTGTTATAATATATTATTGATTATTTCTTAATATATTGTCGAGATATTTGTAAATTCGAACAATATTATTGTGTATTTATATAATTTATATTGTATACAAAAAGTTATTTTTTACTCTTTCTTTGTTTTTATTTTAATTTAGTTGTACGCTTTTCGTAAATTTAGTTTAATAAAATACTTTGTTTCGAATAATTAATTTTAAAGTTTGTTAATATTAAGTAATAAGTATTAATTTTTAATTGTAATATTATTTAGCTTCTAGTAATTAATATATAGACAAAAAGTTTTATTCTTCTTTAATACAAAGAGAATCGAATATCTTGTCTATAATTAGAATTTTTTAATAAATTTTTTCTTTTTGTTTTTTGTTAGATATTTGCGAAATACTTCGAACTTTTTCTTGAATAAAATATATATAAATTCAAACGTAAATTGCTTGTTTAATTCAAGTTTAATTTCGTAATTTTACAATTAATATTTAGAGAGAATCTTTGTTGTTTTTTTTTTCTTAAAATAGATGCTCTCAATTGTTGTATATTCGTAATACGTGCTTTAGCAATTTCTTTGTTATATTAGATAGTCTAAGATTTCTAGAAAATTTGTAATTTTCTTTACTTATTTTAATCTTGTAATTCGATTAATCTTTGTTAATATTTATTAAGTTAAACTTTGTTAGATTGTTTTTTTGCAAAAATGTAAGTTTGTTGCTTGCAATCAATTTTTGATTTGTTCTTTTATCTATTATTGAACGTTATTAATGCGTAGATTAGATATAAATTACGTAATTATATTGCGCAAATTTAAATACTTGTATATTTTAATTAACTTCTAGATTATATTGCTTTAATTAAAGTATTTTTAAAACAATATTATAAATAATTATTTTTATTATATTAAAAATAAGTTTTTTGTAATATTGCTAAATAGCTATTAATAGTAATTTCGTTTCTTTGTTTACTTTTTTATTTTTGTTAAATAATAAGTTTTTATTTACAATTATTAAGTTGTATATGTTAAGCTTCTTTTAAGTAGAGTATTCTTTCCTCTTAATAAAAGCTTTAATTATAAAATTATTTGTTATATCAAAATCGATTATTGTAATAAGTCGATAATTATTAATCTTAATTAATATAATAAAATATTGTGCGTATATTGTTAAGTTTAGTTGTTATTGTTAAGCTAACATATTATATTTCTTTAATATACTCTTTATTAAAGAATTTAAACTTTTTTTTGTTTTAATATTGCAATTTTTGCTTCGAATGTTTGCTTGCGCTAAGCTTTTTTCTTATACTAAGTTAATAATTTTAATTTTCTAAAAAATTAATTAACTTTTTCTTTGTTTTTTAGATAAGTTTAGCATAAGTTGTTATAACATTTTGTTTAATTAAGTGTTGCGTATTTCTTTGCTTTTTTTATTCTTTTTTGAGATAAACTTACATTGCTTAGTTATTGTTCGATTTTATCAAAAATTTCTCTTTTTATAGTAGCGTTGCTTTCTAGCGCTTTCTTGCATTTATTTACAATTTAATTTATTTATTATTTCTTTAATAAATTAACTAAAATTTTAAGATATTTTGTAATATTGTCTAAGTATTTATAAAAGTTTTTTTAGTTATATTTGTCGTTTAAGTTTGTTGCTAAATAAAGATATAACATTTTTAATTATTTTGCTCTTATAATTTTATTAAGTATTTAATTAATTTCTTGCATAGATACAAATGTCTTGTTTAATAATGTTTTATCTAGAACTTTCTATAACTAATTTAGATTTTCTACTAAATAATAGTTGTTGTTCGATCTCGTTTTAAAGATATTTGTCTTTGTATCAATTTACTTTCTAATGTCGTTCTAGCTATTAAATATCTTTCTTAATATAACATTAATTTGTTGTCGATTTATTAAATTTCGTAATTAATAATCTTTTGCAAAGTAACTCGATTTGTTACATAAATAGCACGTTTTTTAAAATTTATTATTTTGCTTTTTTCTAAAATTCTTCTCTTTATATTGTTAAATAAAATTTAATTTTATAGATACAAACTTACAATAGTTAAAATTATTGTACTTCTAATTAGAACAAAATTCTTCTTATTAATATTTAATTGTTAATTCAAAGAAGATTCTTGTTTTTTCTTAAGATTAATCGTATTTTTTTTATATAACTTTTTTATATAGTTTGTTGTTGAAATCGATAATTACTTCGATAAGATTAAACATATTGTTAAGAATTTTTTTATTACGCATAATTTTGTTCTTTAGATTGTTTTTAAGATTTTGTCGAAACATTGTTATAAGTGCGACATTATTTTACTTAATTAAATTAACATACTTTTGAAATCTAATAACGTAGTTTATTGTAGAAATTTGTTAAGTTAAATACTAAATTATTCTTTTCGCAATTTGTTTTTTATTAAATATTTTAAAGATTCTTCGAAGCTCTCTTTTAAAGTTATTGAAGTTTGTAAACGTTATACAAAGATTTTCGCTATTATTTTTTAATCACTTTTGTAAATTTGATTTGAGCTAATATTAAACTCTCTTTTTAAGAAATGTTGATGCAAAAATCGTCTTTTAATTCGTTAAAATAGAATAGAAGATAAAATAGATATTTATTTGCATAAATTAGTTCTCTAGATTAATACGATCTTTATAATAGATATTAAATTTGTTAATTCTAATTTTGTCGTCTTTTATAATTAATAATCGACGTAATATTAATAAGCTAATGCTTAGAATAGAGACGCGTTAATCTAATATAGATATTCTTAAAGTATTTAAAGTGTTACGCTAGTACTTTCTACAAAGATATTAGAGTAAATTTGTGTTATTAAAAAAATTTATAGATGTCTTTAAGCAATGCAAGCAATTACTTGATAACAAAAATTGCAATTATAAACAATTTTTATGTTCAATAAATCTTAAAAGAGATTCAATAAATCAAAGTAACAATAAGTAAAAATCTATAATAAGTTGAACACAATTTATAAGAGAGTCGCGTTCAAAAGTTATATATCTTTTTATTCTTAGAAATTTAAGATATTTAAAATGTTTAAGATCTTGATTACCTTAATTATTTTAATCAAAATTTAAGATGTTTAAGAATCAAGTTATCTTAATTATCTTAATTCTATTAATAGATTTTCTCTTCTTAATTATCTTATAAAGAGCGATGCGCAACGACTAGTACATATTAGCACGCGACTCGTAATAAATTGTTACGAATCTACGCTAGTATATAGCCTACGCAACGAGAATGTAGCATTAGAAACGATTAGCGACATATGCTCTTATAGCTTTGCGAGAAAGCAAGAGGAGCATTGCTCTCTTTGCTTTCTTAGAGAGCAACAAGAGCACAAAGATTTGCTCTCTTTGCTTCACAAGAAAGCAAAAGAAGCAAAAAGGATTTCCTTAGTATATAGAAACTAGAACATGACTTTCTTATAAATTGTGTTCAATTTATTATAGATTATTACTTATTGTTACTTTGATTCATCGAATCTTTATCAAAATTTATTAAACATAAAAATTGTCTATAGTTGCAAACCCTTGTTATCAAGTGATTGCTTACATTGCTTGAAGACGTTTACAAATCTCTCTAATAGCACAACTTACTTTAATATTTTCCTAGAAAGTACTAGCGTAACACTTTGAACACTCTAAGAATGTTTGTATTAGATCAATGCGTTTCTATCTTAAACACTAGCTTATTAATATTACGTCAATCATCGATTATAAAAGACGACAAGATTAGAATTAACAAACTTGATATCTACTATGAAGATCGTATTGGTCTAAAGAACTAACTTATGCAAATAAATATCTATTTTATTTTCTATCTTGTTTCAACGAATTAGAAGACGATTTTCGCATTAACATTTTTTAGAGAAAGAGTTTAACATTGACTCAAGCTAAACTTACGAAAGTATTTGAAAAATAACAACGAAAATTCTCGTACGATGTTCATAGACTTTAACAACTTCAAAAGAGAGATGCGAAGAATCTTTGAAACATTTAACGAAAAACAAATTGCAAAAAGAGTGATTTAGCATTTAATTTAACAAATTTTTGCAACAAACTACGTAGCTAGATTTTAAAAATATGCTAATTTAATCGAATGAAACGATGTCGCACTTATAACAATGTTTCGACGAGATTTTAAAAACAATCTAAAGAACGAAATTATGTATAATAAGAGAATTCTTAACGACATGTTTGATTTCATCGAAGTAGTTATCGATTTCGACAACAAGCTATATGAAAAAGCTATAAAAAAAATATATAATTAATCTCGAAAAAGAGCAAGAATCTTCTTTGAATTAACGATCAAATATTAGCAAAAAAAATCTCGTTCTAATTAGAAGTACAATAATTTCAATTATCGTAGATTTGCATTTATGAAACTAGATTTCACTTAACAACGTAAAGAGAAAAACTTTAAAAAAAAGCAAAATAACAAATTTTAAAAAACGTGCTATTTATGTGATAAATTGAATCACTTCGCAAGAGATTGTTGATTATGAAACTTAATAAATCGTTGATAAATCAATGCTATGTTAAGAGAGATATCTAATAGCTAAGACGACATTAGAGAGCAAATTAACATAGAGGCGAACATCTTTAAAACTAGATTAAACGACGACTATTATTTAATAAAGAACTTAAATTAGTTATAGAAAGTTCTAGATAAAACATTATTAGACAAGGCACTCGCATCTACGCAAAAGATTAATTAAATACTTAATAAAACTATAAAAGCGAAACGATTAAAAACGTTATATTTTTATTTAGCAACAAACTTAGACGACGAATACGACTAAAAAAACTTTCACGAATGCCTAGATAACATCACGAATCACTTTGACGCTTTAGCTAACTCATTAAGAGAAAAGAAAAAAAATTAAATCGTGAATAAATGCGAGGAAGCGCTAGAAAGCGACGCCACTATAAAAAGAGAAATTTTTAATGAAATCGAACAACAACTAAGCAATGTAAGTTTATTCTAAAAGAAGATAAAGAAAGCAAAGAAACACGCGACATTTAATTAAACAAAATGCTATAACGACTTATGCTAAACTCATCTAGAAGACAAAGAAGAAATCAATTGATTCTCTAGAAAACCAAAATTATTAATTTAGCATAGAAAGAAAGCTTAGCGCAAATAGGCGCTTGAAGTAGAAGTTACAACATTAGAACAAAGAAAAGTTCAAATTTTTTAATAAAGAGCATATTAAAGAAATGTAATATGTTAGTTTAATAGCAACAACTAAACTTAATAGTATACGTACGATATTTTATTATATTAATTAAAGTTAATGAACGACAATTCATCGCAATGATCGATTCTAGTGCGATAAGTAATTTTATGACTAGAGCTCTTATTAAAAGCGAAGAGTATTCTACTCAAAAGAAGTCTAACGCATACAATCTAATAATTGTAGATGAAAACTCATTATTTAACAAGAATGAAAAAGTGAATAAAGAAACGAAATTACTATCGATAGCTATTTAGCAACATCACGAGAAACTAATCTTTAATATAGTGAGAATAACTACTTATAATATTGTTTTAAAAATGCTTTGATTGAAGCAACACAATCTAGAAGTTAACTAGAATACACGAGTACTTAAATTTGCGCAATGTGATCACGTAATTCACATTTAATCTACGCATTAATAGCGTTCAATAATAGATAAAAGATTAAATCGAAAATCGATCGCAAATAGCGAGTTTGCATTTTTGCAAAAAAATGATTTAACAAAGTTCGATTTAATAGACATTAACAAAGATTAGTTGAATCATAAGATTAAAATAAGTGAAAAAAATTACGAATCTTTTAGAAGCTTTGAACTATTTGATATAACGAAGAAATCGCTAAAGTACGTATCACGAATATATAACAATTAGAAGCATTTGTTTCAAAAAAAAGAAACGACAAAGATTTTCTCTAAACATTAATCGTAGAATTACGAAATTAGACTTGAATTAAACAAGCAATTCACGTTTGAATCTATATATGCTTTATTCGAGAAAAGACTCGAAGTACTTCGCGAATACTTGGCAAAAAACGAAAAGAAAGAATTTATTAAAAAATTTTAATCATAGATAGAATACTCGATTCTTTTTGTATTAAAGAAGAATAAAATTCTTCGTTTATGTGTCGATTACTAGAAGCTAAATAATATTATGATTAAAAATCGATACTTACTACTTAATATTAACGAATTTTAGAATCAACTATTTGGAGCGAAATACTTTATTAAACTAGACTTACGAGAAGCGTACAACTAGATTAGAATAAAGATAAAGAAAGAGTAAAAGATAGTTTTTCGCATACGATATAAATTATACAAATATACGATAATGTCGTTTGAGCTCACGAACGCTCTAGCAACGTGTTAAGAAATAATTAATGATGTACTACGACAATATTTGAACTAATTTGTCATAATATATTTGAACGACATCATGATTTATTCGAAAATCTTAAAAGAGTATATTAATTATATCTTTAAAATATTAGAATGTTTAAACATAAAAAACTTACATTTTAAGTCAAAGAAATGCGAATTTCATCGAAAGAAAGTTAACTTTTTTGAATTTGTCGTTAAACGATATGAAGTACGCATGAATTCCAAAAAGTAACGAGCAATTAAAGAATAAAAATTATCGACAAATGTTAAGAAAGTACAATTCTTTCTAAGTTTTATAAACTACAACAAGAAGTTTATTAAAAACTACTTAATAAACGCGATATTATTGACGAATTTTACGAAAAAAAATACGTCATAATTATAGAAATTCATAGAAAAGAAATTATTTCAAAACCTTAAGCTAGAATGCTTGAAAAAGTTAATACTAAAAATGTACGATTTGCGATTGTTAAATAGAATTGAAATTGACGCATTAAATCTAGTTATTAATGCATGCTTCAATTAGAGACATGAAAACATATAACATTTAATAATATATTTTTCGAGAAAACTCTTGTTAATTGAACAAAACTATAATGTTCACAATAAGAAACTACTCGCTATAGTAGTTTTCTTAAAATTATGAAGAGTATACACAAAAGAATTATTAAAACTTACGATTCTTATTAATTATAAAAATCTTGTGTACTTCATTATTACAAAACAACTAAACAAAAAAAAGTATAATAATTAGAAAGACTTGAATAATACAAGTTTAAAATACAATATATCTTAGACAAAAATAATAATAGAGCAAACACACTTAATAGAAGAAGTGATTATATAGAAACGAAAGAATTGTTTAATTATAACATACTTAAGATTAATAAGAACGAATTACTATTAGCAAACAAATACGAACTAAATGTTACATTACGAATACTTCAAGATAATACAAAAGAGTTTTTAATAAAAAAAGAAAAACTCCAAATATTTATCGATAAAATCGACAAATATATAAAAGAGCATTATGATAAATCATTGCAAAGACATTTAGAAGTGACAAAAACTCTTTAGCTTTTACGTTAACATTGTTAGTTCTTATAGATAAAACAAGTTGTTAAGACATATATTAAACGATATCTTAACTATTAGTAGAACAAATATGATACATATGCGAGCTATGACGAAATCTAATATTAGGAATTATCTAAATCGTCATAAGATGAAGTTACGATAAACTTTATTATTAAGTTGTCGAAGTCGACGAATTTAGCAATTAAAGATAGATATAATTCGATACTAGTAATAGTTAATAAGCTTATTAAGTACTCACATATTATCGCATGCAAAGAGAAGTTTATCGCAAAACAACTAAAATACATTATATTAAATTAACTTATACGATATCACAATATATTTAAGGAATTAATTAGTAACAAAGACAAGCTCTTCACGTCTAACTATTAAAAGACGTTTCTCTTAATGTTAGATACAAGACTTCAAATGTCTATTGTCTATCACCTAATTATAAATGATTAAATAGAAAGAACAAACTAGAGTCTTAAGCAATATTTGAGACATTATATCAACAATACTTATAGCAACTAGATATCACTTGTATTTATAACACAACTAGCACTTAATACAAAGGTTTTAACTATCACTAAAATAACTTTATTCTTCGTCAATTATAGCAAGGAATTAAATCTTTTTAAGAAAGAGCGTACGCATTTGTCTACGCAATCAATTATCGAAAGAGTAACAACATTAAAAAAGATATACGACAACATCTTAAAAATGCAAGAAAGATTGATCAAGTATTAAAATAAAAAACGAAAAACGACATCTCAACTAAAAGAGGGAAATAAAATATATCTTTTTACAAAAAATCTTAGAACAAGGAAGTTAAGCAAAAAATTTAATCATGTCAAAGTTGAATCGTTTCTCGTTAAGAAGACTAAGAGACTAGTTAATTACGAACTCGACTTATCTAAAAACGCCAAAATATTTCTAGTATTTTATATTTTATTGTTGAAGCTAGTAGACCCAATCACGCCTTTATAGAACACATTTTATTTTCATTCGCAAAAAGAGAATCAATTCGAGATTAAGAAAATTCTACGACAAAAAGATTAAAAGTATTTTATTAAATGAAAAGAATACTCTATCTTAGAGAACACTTAGAAATCTATTAAGAATTTGAAACATTGTTAACATCGTTTGCAACAATTCCATCAAAAGAAGCCAAAAAAGTAAACGATCATTCTCTTATGTTATTAGGGAAGACGACTTGTTTCGAAGCAAGATCGATCAAGAGACTTAGAAGAGAAGAATTGGCGAGAGAGCTTAGTGAGACTATTTTCTTCAAATTCTTTTACTCGTCGTTCATCATCGTTTGTTGTTTTTCTTTCAAGTAATCAAGTTGGCGAAGTAGCCATTGCTGCTTCGCATTCGCTTCACAAAGCTCTTCTTTTAACTTTTGGCGTTGCTTCTTAAGACGACGCCATCGAACGATATCTAGGGATGCCAAGTCACACGAACAACTATCGCGAAGACACTTCACACACTTATTGGAACCCTTTGCGATACGACATTGCTTGCTCAAGCGAACGCATTGATGATAGAAGCGCATTGCGATACAAGGGATGCCAAGTTTTGCAACTTGGATGAGGCGACGTTGGTAGAAAGAAACTTTGGACTTGGCACGAGGCATGTTAAAGTTTGCTTTCGGGACGAAAGCCTAAAGAGAGGGGGAATAGTGTTACGAGCCTACGCCAGTATACAGCCTACGCAACGAGAATGTAGCACTAGGAACGGTTAGCGACATATGCTGTTACAGCTCTGCGAGGGAGCAAGAGGAGCACAGGGGCTTGCTCCCTTTGCTCCACGAGAGAGCAAGAGGAGCAAGGAGGATTTCCTTAGTATATAGAAACTAGGACACGACTCCCTTATGGATCGTGTTCAACTCATCATAGGTTATTACTTATTGTTACTTTGGTTCATCGAACCTCTATCAAGGTTCATTGAACATAGGAACTGTCTATAGCTGCAAACCCTTGTTATCAAATGATTGCTTGCATTGCCTAAAGACGCCTACAGATCTCTCCGATAGCACAACCCACCCTGATACCTTCGTAGGAAGTACTAGCGTAACATAGATCTTCTTAATTCGCCTAAACCAATACATCGCAACCCAAAGCATGATTCTAAGATATTTCTTGCAAGCAACATCTAGATAGTCCATTAGTTCTACAACTATGTGTTTTGTTTATCTATTTTGAACGTCGATCTTCCAGGTCTTTTGCCTGCGTCTAGAAGACTATTTAATAGTATTAAATTAGTCGTCTAAATGCGCATTTGCTTGCTTTGTTAATTCGTGGTAATTTTCTTCTCAAAGAGGTGTTTTTTTTAACCTGGAGAACTGCCTTTTTCGTCACCTAAATATCCACTATTTCTCCTCCAATTGATTAACTTTCTATGCATGATTTATAGAGCACAGTAAAGACTTTAATTTGACGCGGTATTTATCAAATTTGATTGTGGTGGTGTGAAGTTATACTAGATACTAGAAAATCGTCGCTTTTTAGGTAATTGAGGTGATCTGGAAATTGAGGTGTGGCCCACCTAGGGGTGCTCGTCGGCCCTAGGTGGGGGACTTACTGTTAATTGGGTAACCACTCCATAAGGTACACCACCCGCACCATACAAAATATATCAACCCTAACCCTCTAACCCAAATCTTAGCCCCTAACCATGCCTCCGGCGGCCCTTCCGAAGGACAACTGCGTTGAGCTCACCCCAACCTAACTTGTTATTTGGCGCGAAACTCTGCTCTGTATCAGGTTATAGTTCGTTAAGGACGAAAGAGAATTTCCAGAATTATTGATCGCTTGGAAGGCGCTGTAGTGGGGGTGGGTGTATAAGCAAAGTAGGGTGGCGTGTGCGGAGTGGCTACCTATTATTATACTAGTGGCTGCATTAATGGGTCGTAGCGCCAGGCCATGTGACGCGCGCTTGCCTGCCGGGCCTGCAGCTGTTTTGATTGACAGTGTTGGCTCAGGCAAGGACTTGTGATAAGCATTCGCCTGACTGGCAACTAAACCAGGACTATGAATGTCGATTGGACTCTAAGACGTCTTGAGCAGAGTTCAAGGCAATTTGCTTCTTGTGTCTCTTGAAGCTGCCTAGAACGGTTCGTCAGAGGATATTTTACTATTCCGTGCTCTTGGATTCAATTTCGACCAAGCTGAAGACCATTAAGATGTCATTGGATCTACTCAGAGAATTTGGCTACATCCAGAAGCAAGCACTTGAAGAAAACCCCTGGCAGCAGACATACAGCCAAACAGCGGCCACAGACATTGCTGACGACGACGAGGATGACTTTGGTGACTTCGAGGGCCCAAAAAACGAAATTTCCTCTCAGAGAAAGCGTCTAAATGCCACTAATGTAGGATTATTGGAGTCAGCAGAGGAGTCATCAGCGCCTGGTAGTGCAGACGGAAAAGGGTATCAGGGAAGCAACTACGGCCTAGAGCCTCCCGAAATACTTCCAAGTCCGATAGAGCACGAAGCTGATGACTGGGGGGACTTCGTTGATCAACCTTCGGAAGCTCCTTGTAGATCTAATGCTAGCTATGTGATGGCAGACAAATGTGAAGGGCTTTCACAAACCAAATCTGGAGTAGCTTTACCTTTCCAGACTCGTCTGTCGCCAAAGAGTAAACCAGAAGAACCGAACGCTAATTGCATGACTCCAACCGTAAGACCGACTTCCCAGGCGTCTCCCCCATCGAACATACCACCTCCATCCATACTCTTGCTTCTCGCCGCGACACTGCTCCAGTCCTTATCATCGGAGATTAAGCGACTAACTGCATCCATCAAAATTATTTATTCGGAGCCTGCATCCTCGAATAATCCCGACACCAGTAGTCTTGTGTTACGTCTAGCGTTCCTAAGAGCGATCGCACGCATCATCGCTGGCCGCAAGCTCCGCTGGAAACGGGACACTCATCTTGCTCAGAGCATGAAGATTGGCCCAGCGCAAGCGGGAAAGGTTGGAGGCATGAAGCTCACTGGCATCGATCGTATGGAGAGCAGAAGGGAAGACCAAGAAGCTGCTGAGGTAGTGAGAATCTGGAAACAGTATGTGGGAAGCCTGCGAGCTTGCATTGCGTCCGTTCATGCTCAAGGTTCCGGAACCAATCTGGCGTTACCTGACCTTGCGGAGAACATGCCTGTCCGAACAGCCAAAATGGGCGAGGGTGCACTCACAGCGCCTAGGAGCTGCGTTTTGTGTGGCCTGAAACGAGAAGAGAGGGTTCAGAGAGCTGATTTCAACGTTGAAGATAGTTTTGAAGAGTGGTGGGCTGATCACTGGTAAGTAGATCTCTGATTATCTCTTGCCCCTTTCTGAGCGTTTCAAGATGCTTGCAACATGTCGCTCCCAAAGCATGCATGCTCATTACATTGATTTGACTGAAAGGAGGAATGCTGACTCCGAAACTTACTTAGGGGACACGTTGACTGCAAAACGTTCTGGGAAGAAAATCACGACTCTTTGCAGCAGCGGCGGTAGTCATTGAAATCCTACCCCGTTTCTGCTGTTTATAGATACGATTATTACCTTCTAAGCTGCTCCCATTGGCAACTCAATTCCCCACTAGTGATGTCCTTAGAACACCGCAAGCCGACGTTGACCATGTTGCCCAGGCGAGGTCAATTGCGTTAGGTTTTCTTCCACACTGGCAAAGGCTCATTTTTTCAATCGAAAGTCTTCAGATCGTAAAATCCTCCCCTTTCCAGCGCCTTCTTGTATGCTGGCCTGTCATGCACTCGATCCACCCAAGCCTTGATCTTCGGATACTTGCGCGCCTCTTCACCACCGAACCAACCTCGCTGCACTGACACATCCATCGGCCAGCTCATGCTCAAATCAGCCACTCCCATCTTCTCACCCGCAAACCACTCTTTCTCCTGCAGCGCCCGTTCCATGAGCTCCCACAATGGTACGACCTCGCCCTTCAGCTTGCCCACTAAGCCGCGCATCATTAATCCCAACAGGCCCCTCAACAAAGACGGGGATTGTGACGGGATCATCTCAAAGATCAGCATATTCATCTGGAACGGGGCCAATGACGCATTGGCAAATTCTGCCCAGTAGGTATCGCGCAGCCGGTCTTCGGGCGTGGAAGGCTTCCATATCCCATTACTGTACTCGTCTGCCAGGAACTGCAGTATCACCCTGCTTTCCCCCAGGACGATCTCGCCATTTTCATCTCCATGGGTTGCTTGAGCTACGGGCGCATGGCCAGTGGCGTCTGTAGAGGGTATGATAAGAATGGGAGATTTGCCTAGCGGGGAAAGCTTCTTGAGGGACTCTGGGGCGCGCTGAGCGACGCGGGAGTGCACTTCGAGCTTGAACGGGTGGCCGGCGGCGGCAAGCTCCTCAAGTGCCCACAAAACGCGGAGCGATTGCGAGGACGTAAGATGGTGGAGGGTTGGCTCTGGAGGCGGCATAATATCGAGCTTGGCGTTATTCCTTGGAATACAAAATTGGAAGGCACAACATCACTTCATGACGTTTATACCAGCTTTTATGCAACCATGTGAGACCTGGCCTCGCTTGCATAAATCTCTCCTTCGCGGGCTTGCCCCACCATCCTTAAAGTACCTGACCATCAAAAGTCATACAAGATCGTACTTTACACATTGAAAACTTACATGATACTCTTAAGCAGTGAAGCCGCACCATTCAGGCCCCCAAGGCAGATTCCAGCAAGCTCTTACTCACTATATATTACTCACCGCAAATCCCAGCTGACGACGCAGGCTGAACCGACCTCGTGCACTTAAGTAGCAAGCAACAGGCAACCTTATAGCTAACCAATTCCAAGTCTCTTAAGAGCGAGGCAAAGTACATCAATTTCGAAGCACAACCGCCCAGAATCTTAAAGACCGATCCTTTGAGACTTATCCAAGACTGAGAGAGAGACCCTGCTCATCGTCATCCTTCTCCTTGCACAGCAAGAAATAGCACCTGGTGCATACACAACCATTCTTAAAAGCGCCCAAGATCTCAGGACAAAGCTTGCAAGCCGACGATCCCTCATCATCCTCATTGTCCTACTCCGCCGCTCCTAGGCGGCCAGGATGGGGCTCGCATACAACATCTACCTCAACTCCGACAAGATCTTCGGCTGCAAGAACTGCAAGACCCATCTCGCCAGCCACGATGCTATCATAAGCCGGGTAAGACTTCCCTTCACCTGTCTCCTCCCCACAACCCTCTGGCCCTTTCCCCCTCTCCCCACCTCAAACCCCCTCCTTCCACATCCCCACCCGCCCTAAATATCGCTGACACGACATCCCTTTCCAGAACTTTCGCGGCCAACACGGCAAAGCCTACCTCTTCAACGCCGTCGTCAATATCATGCAAGCCGAGCCCGTCGAACGCAACATGACGACGGGCAGGCACGTGGTGCGCGATATAATGTGCCGGCAGTGCAAGGAGACGGTGGGCTGGAAGTACGATAAGGCGTATGAGGCGTCGGAGAAGTATAAGGAGGGGAAGTACATCCTGGAGGCGGAGCTGTTGTGCACGGTCTATTGAACGGTGAGAGGACTGGGACGGGGATGATGATGGGGTTGGGGTATCTGGGAGCTGGGTGATTGTTGTTAGGAGTCAGAAACGGGTTGATTGGAGATTGCTGATGGAGATGACGAGGTCAATGGTGTTACACGCATAAGCTTGGGGCAGATTGGCATCAAGCATATTGGCAAAGCAACGACCGGAGTTCAGTGGCAGCATGTGGGGTTTTGGGAGGCGCACCCCAAGCATTTACGAAGAAGTCAAGAATACCAGACAACTCACACCAGTGTGCATGCTCAACGTACATGTATCCCCAGCAAGCATGCAGAATCATCGCCCCCTAATCTGGAGCTAAGGTTTTAATCGCGGGGTTGTACATGCGGGGAGGATGCCTCCGAAAATATGACAGCATTGGGAAAGTCTGACGATTGATCCTCGGCATGAAGCTCTTTTGTCTATATCTTTGCATTCTATACCCCAATACCACATAATCAATCCCATTAACCTGTCATAGCATCCTCCCGCTCAACATCCACCGCGAGAATCAGCCCACTACATGGCAAAAGACACCATGAAAGCGGTCGTCTTCAAAGGCCCTCAAAAAGTAGCCATTGAAGATCGCCCAATCCCGAAGATCAAAGACCAGACGGACATTATCGTGAAGGTCATATACACCGCGCTTTGCGGAAGGTGAGAAGCAGAATTACCCTATCTCTGGGAAAATGAAGAGAGAATGAGCTGAGATGAGGAACGAAAGCGAGCTGCATGTGTTCCGGGTAAGCTGCTTGCTCTGAGAACCTGGATTCAGGGGGCTGCCAGTTGAGATTCCGACAGGGTCACCAACCGAGCCCGGAGGGCTTTATCATGGTGTGTATAGCTGATTATCTTGGGTGACGGCGTGTTGAGTGCAACAGGGCCATGAGTTCACCGGCACCGTGGAAGACATTGGCTCGGAAGTAAAGAATTTTAGGAAAGGGGATCAGGTCGTGTCGCCTTTCACAGTATCTTGGTCAGCCTGGCCCTGGCACGCGGCGGGGATCAGGGCTGACAGTGGGCAGCCAGGAATGCTTCTATTGCAAACACGGGTTTTCGTCAAGATGTGCTAAGAGCATGCTGTTTGGCACGGCGGGCCTAGATGGCGCTCAGGCTGAGTTTGTAGGAACTTCATGGACCTACCATCCATTACGTAGAAGCTAACGCGTGTGGAGGTCCGCGTGCCTTTGGCGGATGCAACAGCCGTAAAGGCACCAGAGGGGATTGCAGATAAGGCGTTGGTTTTGATGGCTGATATCTTTCCAACCGGATACTTTGCTGCGAAAAACGCTTTCAAGGATATGGGTAAAGAGGAAATTTCAGAGGCCACGGTGGTCTTGATAGGATGCGGGTATGAATCTCCTTCCGTGCTTGATATATCTCGCGTTGACTTCCAACTGCAGACCAGTGGGCCTTTGCGCTTTGATCAACGCCGAGAACTACAAGCCGAAGAATCTTCTTGCTGTAGATTCGATTCAATCGCGCTTGGATCTGGCAAAGTCCCTAGGAGCAGAACCATGGAATTTCCAGACTGACAGAGAACGGCTTGATAAGCGAGTCAAAGAGCTTACAGATGGCCGTGGAGCAGATGTAGTAATAGGTAAGGATGCCTGCTCCAGCTGTTTCCTGAAAGGGCTACCTGACATTGTGTGCTCAGAGGTCGTCGGTCTAAGTGCAGCCCTAAAAATGGGCTTTGAGCTGCTAAGGCCATGGGGTAAAGAACGGCCTGCTGTTTTTCCGGGACGCTATTAATGGTCTGTAGGTGTGATATCTAGCGTCGGCGTACACAACGGAGAGGTATCTTCGTTCCTTCCAACCACTTGATGCGTTCATTGACAGACGATAGATCCCATGGTAATGCGTCGAGGTCCTCCAGGAGATGCTGGATGACTGATTGCAGCGCAGGACGGGCAATCAAGCATACGGCAAGAATTTGCGAATCCAGATGGGAAGATGTCCCGTCCGCTCCATCTTCCCCGAGGCTCTGGAAATGCTCAAGCAGAAGCAACACCTTCTTGGGTCGGTTTGAAGAGGGAAACCATGACCTGCAGTCGCAGAGGCTAATAATTGCGGAAGATTTATGTCTGATAAAATCTTGCCAATGTCGGAAGCCGTCGAAGGCTACGATCTATTTGACAAGATGAAGGCTCAAAAAGGTAGAACAGCTCCATGAGTTCGATAAGGAATGGCCGACGTTTACTAATGACTTACAGTGGTATTCGAAGCACAGAAGTAGCTCGATGAGAAATAAGGAACGCCAAAGTTTGTGAAGCTAATGACTGGGGTTTGACATGCAGAAAATGGAGAAAAGCATGTATCAGGAAACATTGTAGATAGAAAAAGCTCGAATACATATTATTACTCGCGTCTGCACTTAAGCTCCGACAATACCAGTAGGCCGAGTGCCTCTGACATTGTGCCTCTGTGTTGTCCGGCCCTTTCAGAGCTCTGAGGGGTCACATGGAAAGAATCTGATGAAGTCACAAGGCGAACAGGTCTCTGATGAAGAACTCAGGGGGCCTGGATTGGCCGGCAGCTTCGGCGTGAACAGGGTGATGGCTGGGCAGGGATGCTGCATGGCGGGGAAGGTTATCGTAAGCGACTGATCATAAATTATCTGCAAAATCTGTGGATTTTGAGCTTCCTTTCTGTACGACCAACACCCTCTTCCTGACTTACGCGTTCCTGCACCCCCCTCCTTCCACCTTTCCCCCCAACAAACGTCTCTACACGTCTAACACGTGTGTCGGGATTCACGTGCGCTCCCCTAATTGCGGATAAACCCGGGCAATTCATAATATCACAGGACGCCCACTGTAAGTCACTCGATACAACAAGTGGATAAACCAGTCTCTTAACATAGGATAGTGAATCTCTTGTTCACCTTCCTCTGAATTCAGCTTCATTCGAGCTCGAATCAGGCAGTGTCGGCAGTACAAAACCTGCTTTTCCCTTAGACTCTCTGCTCGAACCTCCTCAACTTCTCATCTACACCAATGGCAGCTACCGAAACGAGGAGCGAGACGGACCTGCTGGCCGAAAATGTCGGTCGAGTTAACCTCAACGAGAATGGCGACGACCATCGAGTTGGCCCAGATGGAGAGCCTGCCCCCAGAACCGACGAAGACTATGCCCAATCTCAATTGACGCTGCGTGCCATCGTCTCGTCCAAGGAAGCAGGAGTGATCATTGGTAAAGCAGGGAAGAACGTGGCCGATCTACGTGACGAGACTGGGGTAAAAGCCGGCGTCAGCAAAGTTGTGCAAGGTGTCCATGACCGAGTGCTCACTGTTACTGGCGGACTTGAGGGTATCGCCAAGGCCTACGCCATTGTCGCCAGAGGCTTGCTGGAAGGTGCACCCCAGATGGGCATGGGTGGCGTGATCTCTACGAATGGGACACATCGTAAGTGGCATCTCATATGCTCCAAAACCAACACACTACATCATGTTTATATCTTTCCCACTCGTTGCTCCAATTCTACTCTCTTTTAACCACGAATATCATACTGATTTACGACTTGCAAAGCGGTTCGCCTCTTGATCTCGCACAACCAAATGGGTACGATAATTGGTCGAAATGGGCTGAAGATCAAGCATATCCAAGATGTTTCAGGTGTTCGCATGGTTGCACAGAAGGAGATGCTCCCACAATCTACCGAACGCATAGTGGAAGTGCAGGGCACTCCTGACGGGATACAGAAAGCTACATGGGAAATCGGTAAATGCTTGGTAGACGACTGGCAGCGTGGGACTGGCACAGTTCTTTACAACCCTGTAGTTCGAGCTGAGGCAGGTCGAGGAGGACCACTTACTCCTGCAGCTGCCCTGCCGCCGTATGTTGGCAACCGTTCCTTCAATAGGACTGGGAATGGGGCCGATTTTAGCGATAACGCTGGCTCCTACAATCGTCGCTCCAACTCGGATGCTGCTAACCGCGGACCACCCACAACAACGGAGGATGGAGAGGAGATCCAAACACAGAACATCAGCATTCCTTCCGACATGGTTGGATGTATCATCGGCCGAGGTGGGAGCAAGATTAGCGAGATCCGGAAGAGCTCTGGAGCCCGCATCTCAATTGCTAAAGCACCCCATGACGAGACGGGAGAGCGGATGTTCACTATCATGGGAAGCGCCGGCGCCAACGAGAAGGCTCTCTACCTGCTTTACGAGAACCTTGAGGCTGAGAAGATGCGGCGCTCCCAGCAGCCACAGGAATAGAGTTGCACTCCAACCTCGCAACGCCACAACTTCGAATCTTAGCAGTAGCCATACAAACTTCTTGCGACTCCGGTCACCCTTTTAAACCCGCATGTTTGGCTACTACCCTGGCCCTGCGATCGACCTAGGATCTGGAGTTGTGGCCACGCTACCATGCTCACCAAAAGTCTTGTCACCTGATCCTCTCTCCCTTCAGTATCTCAGCCAACCTCTTCTTTTCACGACAGCCTCAGATTACGAAGTCACGTTCATGACAGCTTCACGATACTCCATGATGCTCTAAGCGCGCTTAGAGCTGACGAATTCGCTTCCCAACAGTACTTTTGCACGATCTAAAAGCTCTACTACCAGGCCCTTCTTCTCTCTTCGACCAACCACTCCTTCGAGTGCTACCGCCAACAGACCACTGCTCTTTCCACCTCGACCCGTCCGGGTGATATCCTAGCGCAACCAAATCTTCAATTTGCAACCCTCACCCAACCTCGGAGTTGCGTATGGCCTGTCCGCTCATCTGTATGTAGTTGAGCCATGGTGGACGCAGACTAGATAGAGAAAACCAATGCCAATAGTCAACCTTGTTTTAATTCAGATGTCCTTCACGGTCTCAATTCTAATGCTAGCGACCTGAAAGCACGTTCAAGGCTGCTCTAACTAGCTCCAACATAACGCATGGAGGGAATACTTTGTTGGGTGAAAGCGGAGCATTGAACAAACTCGTGAAAGCCAAGCCCCGTATAACCCTAAGGTCGAGTCTGTGTAAGTAGGACTCAGGAGTTAATGCTTGAATACCTTATGCGGCCTACAATACTTTTGCACCTTTCATCGTCGGAGAAGAAACACAAGTCCGCCGGGAAAGCCGATCAAACTGGGCAGACAGAGCTGTTGAGCCCGTATGACGGCCCTGGTAAGTACCTCTCAGGGCTGCCAGGATGGGCTTCCTCTATTCTTTCGTTACCCTAGATGAAGCCCAATCGCAACGTCGCCGCCAGCTTTTAGATCTCTATGCCTCTGTAGCACAGTTTTCTGCACTGACACCCCTTCTTGCCGTCTACATATCCCATTATCTGCTTTTCCTATCAAAAGAGATCTCCAAATTATTGCCAGGGCGTCGAGCGAAGGAACGCCAGAGCCCAAGGAAATCGAGATTCGAACCGCCTGTGGCATGCTCTTGGGCTGTCAAGTGCAGACGCTTGAGCTGGTACCTGGACGACGATATTATTGATGGTAGGGATGGGTGGGGAACGAAGAGAGAATGGGTCGTTGCTGGTCAATGGACGCTGTGGTTGTTGGTGCTTGTGTTTGCAAGCACGGGGAATGGTACGTTGGAATCCTCGTCGATGTCAGATCTCACAAAATTTTCTTTGATCCTCTTTCTATTGTTTTCTCCCACTGCTACAATGCATGCATGATTATGCCGTTGTCAGATGCTGGAATTCCTCTCAGCAATGTCCAAGTCGGACCTAATTGAGTCAGCTCCGATATCGAACGCTTGCAAGAGCAGCCGTTTCATGCTCTTTCTCCTTGGTAGTTGCAAAGCGTTGTTATCTAAGCACTCAGCTCATGCCCCATTTCCTAGATTACCTCCACCTGACCAAACGATTCGGCATCGTCGCTGCCTCCCAGCTCCCACTCCATTACCTCCTTGCCGCAAAATCCTGGTCCCCAATTCAGTATCTCACGCGCATGTCCCACGAAGAATTAAACCCATACCATCGCCTCCTCGGCCGCATCATCATCACTCTCTTCTCCGCCCACGCTGCGCTCTACGCAAACTTCTACGTCCAATCAAATCTACTCCACCGCTTCGGCTCGCAGACCGTCATCCTTGGCCTCACCGCCATCAGTATCTTCATCCTGCTCGGTACATCAAGCCTCGCCAAACTTCGACAGTACTCCTACCTCCTCTTCTTCACCCTGCACGTCAGCCTTTCCATCCTCATCCTCCCCATCCTCTGGTTCCACGTCAGCCACCTGCGTATCTACATCGTCGAATCAGCACTCATCTACGCCCTCCTCATCGCCCAACGCAACATCTCCCAAACCTCCACCCTCGCAACCCTCTCACTCATCCCCTCAACCCCAACCTCCCACCCCCTCCTCTCCATCTCCTTCCCCGTCCCCCTTGCCAAACTCCGCTCCTACAAACCCGGCCAACACATCTACCTCAGCCTCCCCCCCACCTCCCTAACCAAACCCTGGGAGAAACTCCGCCTCAACCCCT
>JAABUS010000494.1_pt1 | contig 99545 bp, 95 predicted proteins | sample 5560161 | NCBI WGS metagenome assembly JAABUS01 (sample SAMN10711885, study PRJNA513376) | rock metagenome | isolation source: Antarctica rocks | place: Antarctica: Victoria Land, Trio Nunatak nord | collected 2016-01-04
AACGTCCAAGAGATTATCGCAGCTGGGGGCCTAGAGGCCTGGGTGAAGGCCGAGATTGGGAAGGCGGCGGCTGCTAATACATAAATGGCGAAATGTGTATATCTCGCTAAAGGCACGAAGAAAAAAGGTTAGATTACATACTAACTACTGCAATTTTCTCTAAAGTAAACTATACCCTTTCGACTTAGCGAAGAGAGTGCGCGTGTCAGCTAACGCAGCGGCGTGCTAGGTAGGAGGGCAGGGAGTTGAGAGCGCTGTGCGCGCCGAAGTTACAGAGCCAGCGCAGGTCACGTGCAAGTCACCTGTATACGCTAGCACATACATTGCTTATGTGCGCGCAGCAGCGCACACTGCCTTTCTCCTATGTACTTGTTCATATCTGTTGATAGACGTATTGATCCTCTCTCTAGCCCCGTAACAGTCGCTTGGTCTTCCTCTCGTCGCTCCCTTCTAAGACATACTCACGTTTAATACCCTATTTATTTCTTAGCGATACTCACTTAAAAACCTTGCAGCAGAAGTTCCTACCTTTATGTCCGTCAACCAATTGCGAATTGACGTCTGGGAGTTTCTCGTGATCCTCTCGGGATTCCAGCCTTTCCCGCGCTCCTTTACTGGCTTGGTGAGCTCGATGGCTGCCTGAAGGACAAGCCTAGTTTGCTGACAGTCAACCAACGCTTGATGATTTAGACCGATCAGACTGTGTCGAGGAAACATAACTGGAAAAAGAACTTCCAATGCTAAAGGAAATGACTTCGATCGTCTGTTAGCCGGATCTTTAACTGTCTCTGGGAAATTTAGGCGGAAGATCGGGACCAGAGGAATACAATTCTCATCTGGGGGCAAAATGTCCCCATAACCGGCTAGCTGGAGAAAGCGCCGTAGAAGCCTCAGATCTGTCGTCGATTTATGCCATGTAAGAAAAGTCGTATTCTGACTGATGCCAATCTCTTTGAGCTTTATAGCGACTTGATGAACGTCCATCTGACTAATCACGAAATCTCGCATAGACGAGTACACCGCTTTAGCCTTCGAGGGACTTATGAATTCTTGAAATCGACTGTTTGACGCTATATGGTAGCTATGGTCAATCCCATGCTCATGCCTAATCGTCGTGTTCAAAAAGACTTTCCCGGATACCTGCTCGATCATTGAAACCTCCCATACTTGCCCCGATGTGATGGAAAATTCAATATCGAGGACAATAAGAGCTGTGCCCGGAGGTTTACCGGCTTGAATATCAGCTAACGAGCGGTGTAGGGAAGACGGCAAACTCCAGGTCTTTTCGGTAATTTTGTTAAAGATCTTTCGAAGCTCTAGCAAATAGTCCAAGCCTGCCGTATTGGCCTTTATCTCAAAGTCTATTACGGCTGCAGCCACATGCTTCACGCACATCCTCCTTCCATAGAATGTTGGCTCTTTACAAGAGGTCTGCTGGCATATTTCGGCTGAATCGTCAATCGTCAAACTCCCATCCTAGGTGTGCCAAACGCTGTCGAAGCTTGACGTTAAAATCGCAGGACACACAACGAGCAGGGAGCGTTGGGCAGGATTGTTCGTTTATGCCCCGTCGTAGCTTCGCAGTATCGAAATCTATCCTAGATTCATCAGGACACGTTTTGACTACAAGACCCTTCTCTATTGGCATCGGACCCAAACAGGTGCGACCTAAGGTCCTGAATGCAACTGTATGTACGTGGCCGCTAGTAGACTGGATGAACCAAGTCCACCGGGCTAAGTCCACCGGGCTAAGTTCAATGCCTCCACATGGCGTTGATACTCCGTCGATAGTTCTGTGTTTGTGGAAACGCTCTCATTCTCTATACCTTCCCAAGATCTAGAGAAGAATTGGTCTTCTGACTCGAAATAACCGTCGTCGCCATCGTCGTCGCTATCGCGATTATAGCAAACGTCGTCATCATCGTCGTCGTTATTGCCGTCATAGTCAGTATTGTATTCACCGCTGCTATTGTCCGTGCTTGAGCCTTTTTGCTGGAGAATCAGCTGATATAGCTGAGTTTTGCTGCTCCGGTCAAGCTCCATATCCCGGAGAGGACGGAAGTCGTCGTTGGGGTCCAATTGCCCATGTCGGATATGAAAACCACGATGGTTTGTGTGAAACTCATATTTCAGAAATCTAACACCAGCAACACGAGATTGGCAGTCTTTGAAGGGGCAGAGGAAAAGAAGATACCGATGTTCCATAACTGCGTGTTCCGAAGCTTCTTGCGCCGTTTCGAATCGCTTGGGACAGCCTCGATGCCGACATTCAAATTTATGCGTATGGCAACAACGAAAATGACTCATAGCTGAAAACTTTATGGGTAAAGAACAACTCGCAACTATATTTGTCAGCCCCTGGACAGGCATATTTCTTGCCGCTATGAGTGTCACCATGGTGTCGAGCTGCAACTGCCGATAGAAAAGTTTCAGGACATTTGAGATCGTCCGCACAAGGACAGAGGAACATTTGTCTAGTAGATGCATGAGTCGAGCCATGGGCTCGAGCCGACTCGGCCGTCCCGAACTCTTTAAGACATTTGAGGTCCTCCGGACGAGGACAAGGGGACTTTTTTGTATGACTCTCGGCATGCTCCCGAGCTCTTGAAGCCTTGGAAAATTCCCTAAGACAATTGAATTCGTCTTTTAAGGGACAAGGATGTCTGATACCCTTGAGACGTTCACCATGTTCGTATGCTTGTTTTTGTGACGGAAATTCCTTAAAACACTCATACTCTTCTCGAAAGGGACAAGGCCATTACCTACCCTGATGTTCTGCTTTCATATGTACTTGAGACTGTTGGGGGCTAGTAAAGGTAGGGTCACATTTTTCTTTCTCCGCTGCAGGACAGGGATATCTTTTCTGCTCATGCACGGTTTCGAGTGAGCGAGGGGCAGATTTTTGTTGCCTTCACCTGCCAAGGCCGTAACCCTAGAACTAAAGTACTTATCTCTTTCAGCAGCCTACACCACTTTTTTTCCTGCCGCTCTTCAATCTTGGACAAATCGATTTCCTAAGCAGCCTGTTTCACTGGCACAATGGTATGTGAAAAGATGCTCTATGACTTTGAAGACCCGTTGACTGATATTACAACAACCCCAGGCTAACCTTCCCAATCTCAGACGGCTTTTCGTCGAGTCAAGAACTGAGGCCGAGGAAAGTTCTTACTCAAGAAATGCGGTAAGAAATCCTAGTCAGTGATATACCAGTACTGCAAAGAAATCTGACTGCGGCGAAGTTCTATAATTTAGTTCTGTTCATGTCTGCTGCCGCTACGTTCAGTCTTATCGCACAGCATATGCATGGAGGCAAAGCGTCCTTAGGACGTTAAACCGCGTCCAGCGTTTGATCATCAACTCAGACACGGTCAAGAGTCTTCATTCAGCGCTATATCTACGAGCCATGGCCACCGGAAAGTACATATTTTGTTCGGGGCCTACCGAACGCCTATGCTTGGGTATTTCCCCATTATTATCCGTGAAGATAACTCTTGAATACCCAACAACATCCAGGTACCTCAATCAGTTTCCTCTCCATCATCATCGTTGAGGAAGTCTAGGTTTTCCAAACCTTTTGCCAGCCTTCTCTTAGGCCTACCCGTTCCCTCGTTTTCGGAGCCAGCTTTACCCCAATGTTTATCTCCAGCCTGTACAGCTTCCAGGTCAGCTTTGAGCTCTCGCTCCTCCCTAATCTGGCTTGCTTTCTCGTTGGAATATCTGCCATCCATGCCAGCATCCGAGAGCATCTCTTTGAGGTGACGGATTTTGGCTTTGGGTGTGTCGTACGGCTGGAGCTCCTTATACCACATTTTTCGAATGCCACATTTGACTAGCCATCCCTGTAGGCGTTTAATTTCTTCGGTATCTGGATCGGCAGGTGCATCCGGCTTCGAGCCTTTTGAAGCACCAGACTTCTTGGGCTTTGGCTTCTCGGATCCTCCACTTCGACGCTTAACTTTCGGCTTGGGTTCTTCGTCTAGCAAAACAGACATCTCGCTCCCTGAGTCTAACCCACCGTTGCCATTTAAAGTTGATACCCCTTGCTCTTCAGGTTCATCAGGTTCCTTTCCATTGTGGAGGTCTTGCGCCGGTAAGCGTGACGGAGATATGGATCCCTTTGCTTTGATATCCGTGTGCTTTGGCTGCCTATGATGGTCTTCTGAAGACGACACATCAACATTCTGATCCCCGGTCTTCCGGCGTTTCTTTGGACCTGCTTCTCCTGTTGACGAGCGCTTCTGGCTCTTAGCCTGCGATTCCGGTTCCGCGGCCTTTGTGGATACTTTCGAGGAACTCTTCGGTGTTGCCTTCTTCGGCGGCGATGCTTGGGACGATGGTTCAGGGTGTGCGTCCTAGAACTCGGATTAGAAAAAGAAATATCGGCCAATCGGACTGTTTGCACATACGACTTCTGCTTGGATTATGTCCTTACTCCTGTCCTTCCAGACAGGATGGTTCTTGAAGAAGTCTTTCTGCAGCCCCAATCGCTTCTCTGCTGCAATCCGCACTCTCTTGACGGTAAGGTCCTCTACTTTCCGCGTCTCACAGATCTCCTGCACAACGCTTTGCAGAGCTTTCTTCAATGCTGCATTCGATGGAGGAGAATCAGAGAGCGACTCCAAATCAGACATCTTGGAGGATTCCGAAGATAATGGTGGTGTTTGAAGATGTGAAGTGTGTAAATCGCGTCCCCGACACGGTCCGAAAGAAGAACTCCCCGCTGCCAAGACCTAGCCAAAACAAGCGAGGTCCGCTAGTCCAGACCGCTCGACAATTTCGCTTTGGGTTGTGCACAAAGAGTCCGTGCGATTCCTTTGTTTTCCAGCTCGCTGTTTATCCAGAGCATCTCTAGCCCGTATGAACCACCATCAGTCTGGCGCTCGTCAGCAATGAAAATTAAGAATAAAACATGGATCTTTTGCAATACCAGTGTCACCCTGCAAAGGACCAGCGCGAATCTTTTCATACCACACTTCCCCTTAGTCTAGACCAGGGACTATTGTCTTGTTGACTAATACTTCAGACTGGAAGGCCTTTTACTGCATGATGTTTGTTGGTCTCTGGGTGCGTTGAATGTTCCTTTCGGAGGTACAAAGTCTGAATCTTATACCAGAGCGTTGTACAAGAACTGTTATAGCAGTTGAGGCAAAACAGTCCATTACCAAGATATTGGCCCATCATTCCATGCTTCTTTCTTCAAATTCGAATTCTGCGCGTGACGTTCACTTCAATCTCTTATTCATGTCCCCTGCTTTAGCTCAGTGACACAGGCGCCCGATATCCACAAAAGCTTCATTCCGACTTGTCAAGTCATAAGCCAACGAGTACCAGCACTCTACTGGCCACAGACTCTTCACTACATAGCGTTTGCCATCGCCATGACGTTACTTGAAAGAAGACAAGGACTACCCGACGCTCTCGGGGCTGTTGCTGCCCAAAGAAGGCCGGATGTGCTTACACAAAGAGATAAAGAAAACCCTGAACAATCCATTGTGGCCAAACTTATACTCAAAGAGCTTCCATCCGTCTTAGTTTGTATAAGAGGACTCGACGTGCACAGATCTCCTCCGCATCCACACGGCCTTGACATCCTACATCTACCTAAAGCATCTCAAAATCAATAAACCAAATCTTCAGCTCAAATCATACACCCTTCCTCACATCCACCTTTCAACCATGGACAGCACCCCCGAACTAATCCTCTGCTCCACCTGCCGCCTCCGCGAAACCCCTGCGACCTCCTACTGCGAACCCTGCTCTGCAAACCTGGAGACCGAAATCAAGAACTACTGGCGGCCATTGATCAACTCCACCAAGTCCGAGCTCTCGAGCCTGCACAAGGAGCAAGACAAGTTTGAAGGGGCCTACTACACGAGCCAGTACGCGCTCACGGAGAAGCAACTCGATCTGGAGCTAGCGGGGCGGAAAGGGGAAACGTGGAGGACGCTGCGCGATGAGATCTTGGAGAGGGTGGACATATATGTGATTCTCAAGGGGGAGATGGAGGGGCGCAGGTTGGATCTAGAAGAGGAGTTGGAAATGCATCGTGGGGGGTTTGCGAGGGAGTTGTGGGGGTTTAGGCGGAGTCGGTGTGGGTTTGAAGAGGGGGAACTGTTTTGAGGGTTGGTGTGCTTGGTAGAGGATATTAGTTAGTTGTCCCTTGGTACGTTCTCTGGACTGTATAAGTAGTCGCGCATTCAAGGATGATACCCTATCAGGCTCGCTGATTTGAACCTCAATTTACTCTCTATTGAAAAAACTGTCCAGGAGCATGGCGAGCTATAGCGATGCTCTCCATACCTACTGACTGCAGTCAAATCCAGGGAATTAGAATTCGAAACAGGATCTTTCATTTTCAAGGAATTGTCCGTGGCGCAGAGGGTTGCTCCCTATCTTCTCGGAATACCAGTCGGTCAGAGTGGTCTGGCACCAATGTGTATGGTCAATTTCTTTTTCTTCTTACTTCGGAGGCCCAGGTTCGATCCAGACCTTGGCTAACATTTTTGATATATCAAGTCTTCATTCCACTCGAAACCCATGCACCTTGCATCTGACTTAAATCAACTTCCTTCATAGACTTCTCCAGCAACCAAGGAAGTTCTTCTAGCGATTGTTCCTAAAGCTTTCGTTCTTACCAGGAACCTTAGCTTTCGTTCTTGCAAGCAACCATATTCTCGGTCGACTCGTCTGGTCACCACTGTAGGTATCACCGGTAGATATCCTTCTTCAACTCTAACATTGCGCCAATTGACTTTTATACACCGTCGGCGCTGGTTCAACGTCTTTCTACTGCCTACAACACACCGTTTGGCAGGATGCAGTAACTTCCCAGCAAAGCCCTCTTCTAATGCCGCGTCCGAATTCCCCGGAATTCCATCCCATGCAAGCAATCCACACTCTCTCACTTCCCCCTCTGGCCCAAAACCCTCCCTATGATCCACCCTGCCGCTTCTCCCACTCCTCCGGCGTCAAACACTTCGGCGTCCAAGCATGGATGGCCGCAATCTCCTCTTTCAGCGCCGAATTGACCAACCGATGCCGCGCGAGTGTTGTTTTCTTTGCGAACTGGGTGGAGACGATCATGGCCTCGAAGGCTTGGCCGCAGCCGCCTGTGGGTATGCTCGTTAGCCGCTTCTCATGGCTAAGGGCAAGACAAAGAGCGAGACAAATGGGCAGAGGGGCGGTGTTGTACCGGAGATATCATTGATGTCGACGTGCGAGGCATCGAGCTTTTCTTTTAAGGTTGCTGATATGGAGTCGGGGGTTATGCCGGAGGTGTTGGCGGCGGCGGCGGCTTGGGTGTCTGTTTCGGCGGCGCCGTTCATCGTAGCAAAGAGTCGCGTCCAAGATTGTGAGAGAGGTGTGAAGGTTCGATGTGGATAAGAGCGATTGAATCGAATAAGGCGCTGCATTGATCTTCTCTCCGAGAGCTTTTGCAGTAGTGACTAGTGATGTCGAGGATCGTCTCAGAAGATTAAATGAGATCTGACGTCGATCCACTCGGCACAACCTGATCCCTGCAAGCCATGCGGTGGTATCTCCGTAAAAGCAGGTTTGCCGACTTGGGAAACCCCGTTACCGATGCCAACCAAAACCCCTTCTCTGCCTCATGTTTCGCAGAACTGCGCGAAGCTTCAGTCGGGTTGCCAAGATGAGTACTTATACGACCGACAAGGCGAGCCCCTTCACCATGGCGGTGATGAGCTCAATGCGGAAGTTGTACGCACAGACATCGTTGGGAAGCTGTTTGATCCATGTTGACGAGGAGACAGGTACCCAGAAGCTCTTGCCGAGGGGTTTGACAATACTGGATGTGAGTACGCGATACTGTGTCTAAGCTAGATATCCAACCGTTAGGCTGACACTCTGGAGAAGTGCTCCTCGAAGCTCCCTTCGACCCTATACGGCGGCAGATGAACTCCGTCCTCCTTACCATCGACCTCACAAAAGCAGTCGCCGACGAAGCCATTGAGCGCAAGGACTGCGTCGTGGTCGCATATCGTACGGTCATCTCCGAGATGTGAATACATGAAGCCTAGCTTATGCGCCAAAGATCCCATCATCTTCAAGGACCTCAAAGCCTTGACCTTAGCAGACTCGCAGCAACAGTCCTTACTCCGCCTCGCGCTCGAGGGCATAAGCGTACGACTGCCCCCATGCTCATCTACACAACAACGCTGAAGTTCCCCTCCAGGTCTACTGCCCCCACACCGCCGTCGATGCCGCTCCCGGCGGCCTGGGCGATTGGCTAGCGGATATCGTGACCGGAACGTTAGGCGACCCAGAGCCTGCGACCAAGACCGCAGAGCCCGAACACCAGGCGTCGCCGCAAGTCAAAGAGGATATGAAGCCTCCGCGACGTCCCGGAATGGGTTTGCAACGCACATACTCGACCCCGCACTACCCTTCGCCGCAGAAGTTGGAGCAGACAGAGCTTGAACCGTAGGGCATCACCCTCTCGCGGCGCCGTTGTAATTCCTGACCGGCATTTGCAGAGCAGCGGCCGAGCACACTAGAAGCGTCATCCATCCCATAACCCACGTCGAAGGTAGCCCTCAGTCCCGCTTGATACGTTCCAGCTCTCGTATTGACAAATGGCAGGCTTTGAGTCCGCTGGCATGGGCCGCCTCATCACCTTCTCCACCCCACAACCCCTCACCCACCTCATCGAGCGCATAGCGCGCGGCGTCGGCAACCCCATCGGCTTCCCCGTCGCCATCCCCCAAAACCGCCAAGTTGAAGACATCTCCGTGCGCACGTGCGCCATCTGTGCCGGCTCCGGGCACTCGATCCTCAAGGACGTGGACGCCGACCTGCTGTTCACGGGCGAGCTCTCGCACCACGAAGCGCTGAAAGCGACGGAGAAGGGACAGAGCGTGGTCACGCTCTTTCACTCAAATACGGAAAGGGGGTTTCTGAGTGGTGTGCTCAAGGACAGATTGACGGCGACGCTGCAGGGGGAGTGGAAGCGGGTCAGGGAGGAGGTGGAGAAGGAGAGGGAGGAGAAGGGCATCATGACGCCGGAGTGGGAGGACGCGGTCAAGGACGAGGATGTGCTGGTGGAGGTCAGTGAGAGAGATCGCGATCCCTATGGCATTGTCGTGTTGCAGAGTTCGCGGCAGGTGGGGAAACCGCTGAATTGATCCTGGACCAGCGAATGTGCTGGGGTGGTTTTTATTCATTTTTGATTTCGTTGTACATGCTTTTGGCCGAGGAGCGTATTGATACCCTTTAGCAGTTCCCCCTCTGTTTGACTACAGCCTAAATAATCTAGAGAACATTTTCTGCTTTGGAAACTGTATCGGTGTTAGCCGTGTCTTGATCCACCTTGTTCTTCGTCAGTCGAAGCAGACTGACCATCGACACCAGTGTTGTCTGGTTCCACCGCGATCTTCGTCACCTGCCCATCCTGCGTCAGGAGCGCATACCGTTTGCTACGGTTGTTGCCGAAGATAGCCGCGCTGTCGAAGGCGAGGTCGAGTTTCGCCGTGAATTCCCCTGCGGGATCGCCGAGGAAGCGGATCTAGAATTGATGTCAGACTGGGGTGGAATGATATGCTTAGATGCTGGAGAGTGACGGGATTATGAATTCGAGCATGGTTTCCCCCAAGTTGAATATGGCAGAATGAAATGGTTATATTGAGAAGAGAAGCGTTGAGCGAGAGTATAGATGGTGTGGTTTCCTCGACATGCGAGAACTCACGAGAGGTGGAAAGGGAACGATCTGGAGGTCTTACGCCAGAGACACGGGTAGGATCGAGAGACTCAGACCAGGCCTTCATGCTACGACAAGTCAGCAGCACGACGCGTAGCAGTGATATAGCAGACTGGGCTGCACTCGGGCTGTACGCACACGAACGGATCATTGACAGACACGACGAAGACTCGGTCGATGTCTTTCAGCTTGGGGCTGTTGATGTAGCCGGGTAGATGATTTGCTGAGCATGAGGGACCTGCGTATCCGTGAGCGACGGTTGACGATGAGTTTTCGAGTAGACTGAATGTAGGGACTTTGTGAAATGGATGAAAGCTATGGAGCAATCGCAAGATATAGTCGAAGCAATGAGACAATGATCCTGGACTATATGATGAATAATTTCTTCTTGGAATGCTATAAAGCGTATCACCAGAGCAAATAGCGTAGCAAAGAGACGTTTTCCGTTCTTCGACAGTGCCCATCTTCAGGCTCGGTAGGAAGAGATGGTGCATCCTTTCTGGCTTTTTATGAAAAGAACGTTTCAACGACTTGACTGTGGACTGATTGACCAACGCAAGCCCACAGCAAAAGCGGGAAAGCGGGAATGCTCCTGGAGAAGACAACACCAAGGGGGGTGATAAGGGGGATATCTTAATCAGCCCTTGTGGAGTGCATTATCTCAGCGCATAGTATGCTTGCCACAATCGAAAAGAGGCAAAGGAAAGAGGTTGTTTCCTATGCTAGCATGCGCAGCCTCATTGGAGCATCCATTGGAAACCTGTACCTTAGACTGCCTAATCTGGCAAACGCTTTTTGTAGTTTCCATAGAGTCTAAACCACTTACTGAATGCTGCAGGAACTCCAATAATTAGGCCTTTCCCTCGTGCCAATTCTTTGGAGAGGTTCACTTTATTGCCGGGCGAATCCTCGACCAGCTGTAAATTCGGAATATGGTCGCCAATACTAACAAACGCAGGTCTTGTGGCATGAAAGGCGCGTGTTCTGGTTGATGGCTGTGGCACGGTGCAAGCCAATGGACGAGAGAAGCAGCGCATCATCTTGACGTGCGATTAGTACGGAGGGTTCAAACCTCGATCTGTCACCGAGGAAGGTTGCTCAGAAAGGATCTGTTGCTAGTAGCATACTAATTATTAGTAAGTGAGCTGCCATCCTGCTTTCGGGATTTGTGGCTTGAGGGTGAGGTGCCCTGTGGCAACTGACAGGTCCTCACAATCCCATTATTGCTTTTCAGCGGGGGTGACTCGGAAGTGTCCGCGCGATAATGGGAAGCTTGATCTCTTCTTACGGTCGTAACGTCATGCATGGGGAGATGGGGGGTGGATACGAGGCCTCGCAAATCTGACGAGCCGAGAAGTGTCCCCCGGCCTCGCGATGCACGCGTGCCAAGATGCATATGCGCTTTCCTCGGGATACCAATCACTGTGCGCTGGACCCCTGCCCGCAGCCTCTGGTCGGTCGCTCTAAACAGCGGTGGCTGGAGCATAAAGTGGTGTTTGGAAAGGATGCAGCTGTCTCTGCGGGAAGGCTTGAAGTCAGCAAGATCGCTGGGTCCCAGCTGAGTCGGGATCGAAGAGAGGCTCGTGTACATGGGGTGCCATTATTGCCATTGCCGGTTGCATTCAGGGGCACGGCATTCCAGTCCAGGGAGCGGAGGAACACCAAATCGTAGAATACATGTAGTTCAGTCGATCACGCTCTTGGCTTGATTGTGTTATTTGAAATCGTGAATTCAGACGACAAGGTTGCTGCTGTACGATGTACGTGTGTCGGTTGATAAATGCATGCGACAGATCCCCCAATGCGCCCCGCACATCCCTTCTACTTCGAGTCTGGTTTGACTTTGGACTTTGGCCTTTCTGCCATCTTCCCCGACTGCCGTACTTTGGCCTGCCTCATCGTCAATATCAATCCTTCCTCCGATTCCGATGCGGTACGACGACAACATGGATTCCACGATGGGCGTCGGCGCCGTGGGTGCCAACAGTTCCAGCGATTTTGTAAGTTCGCTTCCGTACTCTGCCACCCGAGGTTCTCGCTCACGGTGCCCAGGTACGAAAGCTCTACAAGTATGGTTCCGTCACCAGCCTTGCAGGAACCCTACCTAACTTCAATCGAGAATGCTCGAGGATCCGTCGTATTCGCAGGTGGTCCGATGGGGTGACGAAGGAGACAGTTTCGTCGTTCTCGAAGTAATTCCCCCGGGTAGACTGCAATAGTCGCGAAGTTGACCTGGCGCAGAATGAGCGATTCACCAAATCCATCCTGCCCAAGCATTTCAAACACAGCAACTTCGCCAGTTTCGTCCGCCAATTGAACAAGTATGACTTCCACAAGGTCCGGCACAATAATGAGGAAAGCGGGCAGTCGCCTTATGGTCCAGGGGTAGGTTCGGCTCTTCCCTCGCTGGTCCCCTGATAAGACTAACAAGGTGCAGGCGTGGGAGTTTAAGCATCCCGAATTCAAGGCGAACAATAAGGACTCCCTTGACAATATACGTCGGAAAGCCCCGGCCCCGCGGAAATCTACACAGGTCGTTGACGGCGACGCCGTCCCTGCGCAACAGATGGATCTGGTGAACAGTCAGCTGGTCGCAACGCAACAACAGCTGCAGCAGCTGCAAGAACGGTTCAATGAATTGAACGTGCATCAAACAATGCTATTGCAGGAATTGATAGGGGTACAAAAAACGGTAGTCAACCACGAGCACGTCATCCAGAATGTAATGAGCTTTCTCCATTCCGTGGATGCTAGACAGCGCCGCGACAGTAAAGTTGGGCCTCGTTTTTCGATTCCAGAAGACAATGGCGCGCCAGCCCAGATTGTCGATCAGGGCCAGCAGCAGTTGTCGCCGTTGGACGACGAACCTGCCTCTCCGCTACAGAATGCCTCGAAGCTCTTGAACGACCTCAACGCAGACGTGCAGCTGAACTACAAGAATCTGGAGCACATGTCTGACCTTCAAAGTCGGGTGAATGCATCAATCTCAACGCCCCCTCCCGATTCTATCTCGCGAAACGGTCATATTCGGGCTCCAACGTCTGCGGGTTCGAGTTCGTCAATGGCGTACGCCAAGCTGCATAATACAGACCCAGAAGCGATCGTATATCCTGTGGGCCAGAGTAATGGTATCGATCCGATGTACAGTGAGCACATCAACAACATACCATATCCTATGCCACCGAAAGACCGAGAAACATCAGATACTCGAAGACCTGGGTTGGATATAAGGAAGAAAAGCACTCAAATAGATCCTGGCTGGATCAGACCGCCCCAAATTCTGCTTGTTGAGGACGATCCCACCTGCCGAAGGATTGGAGGCAAGTTCTTGTATTCGTTCCACTGTGCCATAGACAGTGCAGTAGGTCTTCGCGGTTGTATTGAATTGATGTATGCTGAAAAGTTGCAGCTCGATGGGCTCGAAGCGGTCAACAAAATGAATGCCGGATCGAAGTACGACATGGTCTTGATGGATATCATCATGCCGAATCTGGACGGTGTTTCGGCGTGTCATCTGATACGGCAATTTGATCAAACCCCGATCATTGCAATGACCTCCAATATCCGAAGCGATGACATCTCGATGTACTTCCACCATGGTAAGCAATTCCAAGTCTTCCAATTCACTCTTGAGGCTAAACGATTCAGGAATGAACGATGTCCTACCTAAGCCGTTCACCAAGGAAGGTCTCTTGCATATGCTTGAGAAGCATCTGGGTCACCTCAAGAAGCTGCCAGATGGCATGGATCCGATGATGCCCCCTTCAACATCATCAATGGCACAAGGATCTAGCGGTCAATCGTTGAAAGATGAGAGCTCACCAAATCAGTCGCCGTCGACAATCTCGAATTGGCAATCACCTGGACAATTCCAGGGTATCTCCCCGACTCACATTGCTCCTCCGAATCACTTCATGCAACCCATGCATCAGGCTGCAGCGTATGGCATGGAACAGAGTCCTATACAGTACCAGTCTCCGAACATACCAATGGGTGTTCCTGGGCAAGCACAGCTCAGAAGACCAATCTCCGAGGTAGCCGCTGATGAATATCCAAACGATGTCAAGCGGCAACGGATGTACGGACAGCCGAATGCCATACCAATCGGTCAGATGCAGAGAGGGAGGCCCGGCTGACAGGCTGAATACAATCATCTCATCTCCAATTTTCCTACCATCTTCGCTCCGTATCCATCGACAGCATCAGCGGATATGGTGAAATGCAAACTTAGATTCTCTCTTCACCAATTCGAGCATCTGAGGAGGGTAGTTCGTAGGTGACCAACATCTTACCAAACGTTCCTTGAAAGCACCCGGCTCCGTCAAAAGTACAGAGATGTATTTCTCCATAGGACTGCTTCGCGCTCTTCGTCACAAAGGCGGATCTACGCGACTGCAGACCAAGGTTCAGGACCGTCAGGTACTCCGGGTGCAGCTGTCATGGCGAGGCGGTGAGATTATATGTCGTCTGATAAGCGGCCGTTTTGGTGTTGATTCATACTCGAGGAGGAATGATTTATGGTTTCCCATAGTGGCAAGACTCTTCATCCGTGTAAAAAGCAATGAACCGCTTCGTCTTGAATGTGATGACATTTTCAACAAACTGGAAATGAAAGAGGGCGGGGAGCGAGGTTGATATAAGATCTCGTATGTTCTAGACGTGCTCGGATCCCAAATCTAGACCTTTTAGATGTCGCTCCGAATCTGGTTAGCGGCCCGCGTACCTGATCTACCTTACATAGACAAGTACATCGTGAGTGAAGAAAGTGCATATTCGTCGATCATGCCACCAAAAGGTGCAAAAGGACCCAAGGCCAAGCAGAAGCCGCAAGAAGAGCAGAGGGAAGATATTCTGCAGGCTGTCGTACGCGGCCCCAAAGGATCACTTTGCACTATTCTGTCTCTGACTCAAAAAGGTCCTTGCTGATGTTTTCGAAACCCGCTTTGCGCCTTTTACCATTGAACGTCCAAGAGTATTGTTTCACCGCCAAGAATGGGAAGTCATAGCCTTACATTATTCTCTAGTGCCTCCTCCCTCTCGCCAATACTCCCCTGATCGAGTATACTCTTGAGTTTCTCTCCCAATCCGGCGTGCAGGAGGTCTTCATCTATTGCGGTCTGCATACAGAGCAAGTAGAAGCCTACTTAAGGTACGTTTGACGGTGCACTACGGATTGCAGTCTTCATTACTCACCGTTACCCACTAACAGTACATCGAAATGGAAATCGCCGTCCTCACCTTTCCAAGCTCTCACCATCCTGAAATCGACCGCAACATCCGTGGGCGACGCAATGCGAGATCTCGACAGTCGGGATCTCATCGCTGGAGATTTCATATTTGTCTCTGGAGACGTAGTGTCAAACATCGCAATCGAGCCGGCTCTGACCAAGCACCGGACGCGACGAGAGAAAGACAAAAATGCTATATTGACCATGGTCCTGAGGGAGGTCGGAAAGGGGCACCGAATAAAGAGCAGAGGTCGACAGCCAATGTTCGTTATTGACCCAGATCGCGACCGATGCTTGCACTATGAGGAAGCCGGCTTTAGGAGCGGGAATGGCCACTGCATTGACATTGACCCTGAAATACTCACAAGCCATGATACGGTTGACATAAGAACAGACCTCGTTGACTGCTATATTGACATATGCACTCCGGACATACTTGGATTGTGGAGCGACAATTTCGATTATACCACATTACGACGCAGCTTTCTTTACGGGGTACTGAAGGACTATGAACTAAATGGAAAAACTGTCCATACTCATATAGTTTCAGACCAGTATGCTGCGCGGGTCAAGAACCTGAGAATATACAGTGCGATTACCAGAGATATCATGGGCCGCTGGACATATCCTCTTTGCCCGGACAGTAACCTCTTGGAGGGTCAGAGCTATCAATATACCAAGCCTAGCATCTTTAAAGAAGACAGGGTATCATTAGCGAGGGCAAGCAAGGTGAGGCGAAAAACCGTACTTGGCAAAGGGACAAAGGTAGGGGAACGAAGTACAGTTACCGATAGCACTCTGGGAAGGGGGTCCTCGATTGGCAGCGATGTCGTGATATCCGGTTCGTATGTATGGGAAAACGTTTTAATCGGCAACGGAAGTAAGGTGCAGCAGGCGATTATAGCAGCCGAAGCAGTGATCGGACGAGATTGCGTGATTGAGCAAGGCGCCCTCATATCTTTCGGAGTGCGGATTGCGGACAATACTACGGTTCCTAGCTACAGCAAGATCGTTCGGAAAGGATCAGGAGCTCAAGAAAGGGCCACTCAGACAGACAGTGGGTTGGTGAGCATCGGCGGCGAGGGCATAAATTACCAGCCAGACTCCAACGATGAGTCAGATGTGTCCAGTGCTTTTGGAGACCACACCTCCCAAGCTTGGCTCTCGGGATCTTCCATATCGGAATACAGCGAGACAGAGTCTGAGTTCATGCCATCACCAGCGAGGTCCCGCCGCGGTAGTTATCGGTCTGACGTTTCCGAAGAATCGGCCCCCAACCGTGACTTCCTGTCAGAAGAAACTGCTAGTGTTCTTGACGGGCTGCAAAAAGGAGAGCTACCGGAGAATATCTTCTTAGAGCTTAACGCACGGCGCATGGGCGTCAACGCTTCGCAGCATGAGGTACGGCACGTCGTTGTGGCCGCGTTTCTGAAAAGGATGTCCAGCCTCATCAGTGAAGGAGACGAGCAACAAAACAGTCCTCGGGACGCGGTAACGGAAGTATGCAGTCATTACCAGGAGCTGGTCAGAAGGACGATTTTCGACTTCGACAAAGATCAGAAGCTTGACCAAGTCGACTTTCTGCTCCTTGTACAAAAGGAGTGTGTTGGGCGGACGAAGGGTGACAATCTGCTGTTGTTCATTGCCAAAGAGCTTTATGATCTCGAATTGATCGAGGAAGACGGCGTGCTACAATGGTGGGAGGATCACAGAAGTAGCAGAGAAGAGATGGCCAGAGTGAGAACTCTCACAGAGGAGTTTGTAAACTGGCTGAGACAAGCGGACGAGGAAGAAGAGGAAGGCGAAGCAAGTAGCGAAGAAGATTGAGAGACACTTCTAATTTGACATTAACAAATACCCAACAATAGCATAGTCCCGTATTGAATGCTTCAGCACATTATGCATGCCGTGCCAGCCATAACACCGTTTCGCTAAATGCCCGCAAATACTCCTCTCCAAAGGCCCCTATCTCACCGTATCCACAAGCGCATCTATTCCTCCCTCCTTCGCCTTCCCTTCCGGTTCGGCTTCACCAGAAATACCTTTCTCCCTTCTCTGCCTCCGCCTCTCCAGCTTTGCCGCCTTCTTCGTCGTCTTCAGGTCCATCCTCTCCTCGTCACTCAGCACTTTCGGTCTTTCCTCTATGGGCGGCCCCCAAGGCGCGACAATCTCCGTGACTACGTGTTGGATTCGTCGACTCGTACGCAAGCCTTGTGCTATTCGGACGACATCGCCTTGTCGTAGGGAGGAATTGGGGTCGGCGACGAGATGAGATTTGTATTGAAGGAAGTGCTGGTTAGGATTAGCATACGGGGTAAGACGGCCCAAGGCGTTGGTCGAGAGGACATTGAACTAGGCATGTAAGATGACATACCTTCTTCAAGAAGTCGTTGTAGGTCTGCCTTGCGCACCGGACTTTGACAGCCTTCATCATCTTGCCGGCAGAAACGACAACGCCGCAGAGGGGTTTCATTTGGGTTGCCATACCGATAGGGATTAAAAGCGGAAACGTCGAAGGATCATTCGTATGGTCTAGAGCACGTTGCTTTCGAGACCGTCATTCTATATCACATTGAATGCGAGCTTCATCCCAGTAGTAGAAGGTTGTAGCGTGGTGAAGCACCTATTCGGGCTGTTCGCCGCTATTTCGGCACTTCGGACCGAATAGAGCTCCCAACGCTCCCTCTTGAGGCTTCTGTTTGTAGCGGTTGCCTGCAGAATCTGAAGCTCTTTGAACTTCCAGCCTAAAACACAGCTCCTTGCTCCCGGCTCTGCATGTTCAGAATTTCTATCAATATCTCCACAGATGCGCCAACATGTTCATGCTACGGAATGGTATGTCTCCCACCTTAAAGTCCTCTTGCAATACTTGTACTGGTTAGGTCGCACTTGCTAATCCCGAGCTTAGTGACGAAGTATCTCTTCGGTGATACCTCAAAGGAATCCATAGTCGAAATACCTCAGGGACAGCTCTACCTTGTCCGCCCTCTCTCACCCAAAGGATACTCAGAGCTCATCTTCAAAGATGCCGCGGCCACAATACGGCGGACAGGCCAGGAATTCCAGTATCAGCTGGTGATACAGCGTGCCTACGAAGAAGGCGAGGAAGAGCTTCTTGCCGAAGAGGATGGTGAGGATGGAGTGCCGGAAAGCATAGGAGCAGAGAAGGACGAGAAGACATTCCTACTTGACGAGGGTCTACACTTCAGATCGGAGATAAGAGAAGGAGGCGAGAAGGTTCTTGCTTGGCGAGATTTGAGTGGAGATCCGGGTGATCTCTACGAATTCGTTTGTGACAATTCAGTTCAAGCTGGTGAAGTAGGCACTTTCGAGCTTGTTGCCATCAAATGCCAGTACGAGCGCAAGACGCGGAAACACCAAGAGAATGCTACAGAGAGGGACCTTGAGCAATTCAATTTCACAGAGCAACCAATTCCAAGCGCAAGTCCTGTGGCCAGTCCCACAGTCAAATCCACCATCTCGAAGTCCTCTCCTCAGCCGAAAAAAATGACCAAGGCCGAGAACGCTGAGCTAGCAACGAAGGCAAAGTCAAACCCGAGAATGAAGCCGCCAGTAAGAGAAACGGAGCAAGCTCCAACGGCCGCACCTAAGTCCGCCGTGCATCCTGTGGGGACCGCCGTACTTGCCAAAGAGAGAGCGGAACTTCATCTATTCGACTTCCAATCTGGTACATTCATTCTGCAAGACTCTAACATATACGCCACCGTGTCAGAGGTTGGGACATGGCGATACTGGCTGCAAATCATGAGCAGTGAGAAGGACTGGCTCGGACAGCCTGTGGTTGCGGACATCAACCCCGTCTTCAACTTTGAATACCTTTCGTTCATCTTCAACCACTACACCGAGGATGGCTCGGCGTACTCATGGCTTCTCCGCTTCAAGGATCAGGAGACTGAAGAACGTTTTCAAGAAGGCTTGATGCAGGCGCTCTGGGAGCAACTCAATGAGACAAGGTGGAAGAAGACCGACAAGGATGAGCAACAGTATGTCCTTGATGCCTTCCAGGACCTTACCATGGAGGACGCGCCAGAAGGTGAGGAGGAAGAAGGGGAGGAAGAGACTGAGGACGATGGCCAGAAAAGCGAACATTATGATAGCGACGAGTCGGAAGATGATGTTGTCATTCGAGATGACGGCAATGTCAATTCGCAACTTGCCGTTGGCTACAAACATGACCGGTCTTTCGTCGTACGCGGCTCGAAGATCGGAGTCTTCAAGCATACCCCGAACAATAATCTGGAATTTTCGACGAACATTTCCAAGGTTGAGACTCCAGGAGGGAAGCTATTCAGCCCTTCGAAGGTCATGTTGCATCAAGAAGATACAAATATGATATTACAGAAAGCGGACGATCCTCACTCGTTGTATCGCATGGACCTCGAGTATGGTAGAGTTGTAGATGAGTGGAAAGTGCATGATGATGTGCCTGTGAAGACGTTTATGCCAGCCCAGGTAAGATCTTTCCCAGTCTCAGCAACGGAACACAATGCTGACTAGTAGCAGAAATTCTCCCAGATGACCGGCGAGCAAACCTTCCTTGGAATGTCACATAACGCGCTCTACCGTGTCGATCCTCGCCTTTCTGGCAACAAGCTGGTCGACTCCGAATACAAACAGTACACCAGCAAGAATAAATTTTCCACGGCAGCGACCACAGAGAAAGGTTTCATAGCTGTTGCATCCGACAAAGGAGACATTCGCCTCTTTGACAAATTAGGCCTCCGTGCAAAGACCGCAATCCCAGCCCTTGGCGAACCCATCATCGGTCTCGACGTATCGGCGGACGGCTCCTGGGTCCTCGCCACATGCCGGACGTATCTCCTACTCATCGATTCGATGCAACACGAGGGCAAGAACGAAGGCAAAACTGGCTTCGAACGTGGTTTCGCCAAGGATAGCAAACCCCAGCCACGCCGTCTCGCCCTGTCACCCAGCCACGTCGCGCAGTTCCAATACGAGACCAAAGCGCCCTTGTCCTTCACTCCGGCACGCTTCAACACTGGAGTCGACGATAAGGAGACTTCTATTGTCACCGCTACTGGCCCGTTCATTGTCACTTGGAACATGAAGAAGGTGTTGGCTGGTCGGAAAGATCCTTACACGATCAAGCGGTACGAGGAGGAAGTCAAAGCCGATGACTTTAAATATGGCAGTGACAAGAATGTCATCGTTGCCTTGCCGAATGAAGTCAATATGGTGGCGAAGCAGACTTTCAAGAGACCGACGAGGGAAAGCATTGCTGGTCCAGGTAGATTGAGCGGTGGTGGGAGAGCAAGTGGGACGCGGAGTGGTAGGCTGGCGAGAGATAGCATTGTCGAGGAGGCTTATTGAAAAGGTAGGGAAGACGTAATGCCATGATGATGAGCACGCAATGAAGCTACGACAGTCGGGCGTATAAGGACGGGTCTGGTTTTCGAGATATCCCATCGGCATCATTGGTTCAGACTGTGCCTTGCGTACATAGATAATACGACCGGATGAAGAGTGCAATCTTGCCGTCAGGTGTGACGCATGAATGAACGACCAGTGGCCGATGATACCAAAGTCTCTACGTCGAAAATGCGCCCTCCTTCCACCCCCAGGCCTACACTCCTCCGCCCCTGCCCACAACTCCGAGCCTCCAGATAACAAGAAACACAAAAAGCCCTGTCATCACCACAAGTTCAGTCAATCCGGTCAGAGACGCGATCCTCCCCACGAAAAACCTCCTGGCTAGGGCCAAGCGAGCAGCATTGGCGGCGACCCGCTTTCAAGGCCGAACAGCCAGGGTGTGGGACTATGAGGAGCTTCCCGTGGAAACCGATCTGGACCAAAATCTCGGATCGGGAACGACATTTTGAGAATTGTGGATATATGTGGATTTTGTTTGGGGGATGAGTAGACATGGGGCAGTCTCGGCTGGGGAATGGTGATTTGTGTTCCTGGGGGTGGGGTTTTTTTGTTGAAAACGTGGTGTTTCGTGTGGAAGGATTTCCGCATCCAACCGGTTCTTGGGGTTCTGTTGGAGTGGGGATCGAGGTGGTGGAGCGAGAGTACGAGAGCGGAGGGTTGCGCCTAGCTTGGAAGCGTCATCGTGTCACTGTTTACCATTCATGATACCTTGGAGCTCCCCTGAGCGATGAGAAGTCGAGTCTCTGGCCGTCGGTCTATATGAAAGGTCATCACGTGGGATACCTTGTGGTCAATGGCCTTGCAGGTTGGCTGGTTGAGCTCTTGCTCTATGTACTCCTTGTGGACTTGTAATCCATCCTTTGGTTCCCCCAGAGGAGATTCCTGGATTTCAGGACGCAGGATTTGCGATCAGTGGTTCTTGATTCTGGGTAGGCTGGGATGCAACAAACAGCTCTCTCAAGTCTCAACCGACTCTGATGGACCCCCCCTGTAAGGTCATTCCAAGAGAGGCTAGATGATCGGCCGGCTGAGGCGCTGCCAGCCATTCCGGGCCGATGAGCCTCAATGATCGAAGGGCCACCGTCATCCGTTCAATGCACACTATCTGTCCCTTTCGTCTCCGATGCTACTTCAAGAAAGACCCCAGGATCAATTGCACCTGACTCAAGCCTCAATGACGCCCTCCTGATGCAATGATGTCCACTCCCAATTCCCGTGCGTCCTCGACGCACTCCACCTCATCCTACCTCTCCTACCCCGTCACCCACATCGCCTCCAGCCTCTACCGCCGCCTCACCGAACCCACCCCATCCCCACAACTCTCCACAGACGCCTCTTCCGCCCGCCCTCCACCCCTTCGAATGCACTCCAACAACGGCATCTACACCCCTTCCCACCGCACCGCCTCGCCCTTCCAACCTCCGCCGCTGACTCCCCTCTCACTAGTCGGCACCCCCGAAGGCACCTTGGAGTCAGCGCAGATTCTGACGAAAGCGCTAGCAGAGGAGATCAGGCTGCTTGTGCCTCCCAGGCTGCAGCTGGCGGAGAGATGGCGGCTGGTGTATAATCTCCAAGAGGATGGCGTGAGTCTGGCGACGCTGTACAGCAAGTGTGCGGAGCCGGATGTGCCGAAGATGGGGGGGTTTGTGTTGGTTGTGAGGGATGCTGCTGGCGGTGTAGGTCCTTTCCCCGTCCCGTTTTGCTTCCACAGTCGATATCCCGCTCTTCTGGACGCATCTAACGATCTTCAATTGGTAGATCTTCGGAGCCTACCTCACCGACGCGCCCCACCCCTCCACCTCCTTCTACGGCACAGGGGAGTGTTTCCTCTGGCGCGCCTCCATCCTTCCCCCCTCCGCCATCCTAGCGAATTTACCGCCCCCGCCCTCAGCGTCCGACTCGGATACCCTAGGCCGCAGCACCACTATCGTGTCCCCCACAACAACACATCACCTTGCCCCAGCTTCGAGAACCAACGGGCACGAAGCATCACCAACAAGAAGCGGTGCTACCACTCCAGACCGAATACGATTCAAAGCGTTCCCATACAGCGGGATCAACGACTATCTGATTTTCTGCGAGCAGGCTTTCCTGAGCGTAGGCGGTGGAGATGGGAGGTATGGGCTGTGGCTTGACAAGGTGCTGGAGCGGGGAATTAGCAGTCCGTGTATGACGTTCGGGAACGAAGGGCTGAGCGAGGAGGGCGAGAAGTTCGAGGTCGTGGGGGTGGAGGTGTGGTGTATCGGGCATTAAGCGGGCGTTTGGCGTTCAGGGCAGCTTCTGCATCTGGATTGGCATATATTAGAAGATACCCCATATCGGATGAACGTTGGCAATTATCCTCTAGCACTCTCGAAGAACGTGTTGACGGAATGAGGGATGGATTGATCGACCAGTGACGGCCCATTGCTGAAGAGCAAAGACTTCAGCGGTATTGCGTACTCAGTCACGACACCTCTGGATAAGCTAAGGGAGAAAGAATACGAAAACAAGACCCAGCGCACCTATTCTTGCCGACACATAGAGCAATGATACCAATGCAGCCCACGGAACCAAAGCTCGACGAGATCGCAAAAGCGCCGTTTCCGAGGAGCGAGTGGTAGTAGGAGAATGATGGCAGGACAGGGGAAGAAAGCGCTTCCGGTTCAGTCATCTTTGGGGTGGGGACAATAAGGGTACGTCCGCTACGATCTCTGTAGGAACTACGGGCCAAAGACCGGAGAAGCATTGCGGCTAGGAAAGCTAGAAGATCATGCACAGCAAGAAACAAGGACCGTAGAATGAGTAGGGCCGTGCTGCAATGTATCGAGGAAGAGACACGCCTGGAAGATGATAGATGACGGAGATGTTGCAGCTACTTTTGGGCATCTCCAGAGATCGAGTCGCTGCCATCTTCGAGTCCATTGGTGGTTTGGACCCGGAAACAATTGGATCTGAGAAAAAGACTCTTTGTAGCAGAGATTCGTATCTTGCGAGAGTCAAGAACCCTAATAGCATTGCTAAATAAGGATTGTAGAGGGGAATAAGACCCTGGAAGGTGCTGGTGTGACTTGAAATGGCAAGCATCGTACGGAGTCGTGGGGATCCGGCTCAGAACTAAACCCTCGGTGTTTGCGTGAACAGCCAGGGGGAATACTGCAGTATGGGTACTTTATCGGCACCCACTCTAAGATCACTGCTCGGTGGCAGGTGGAGTCATTCTGGACTTTGGAGACGTACCCTTCTCCCTGCTGAAGGGTTTTTTGTACATGTATTTCGCCCATATCCACCGCCATTACTCGTCATAATAGCCGACTGACAAGACTGGTGATCTGCGCCGGTGTCGCTGTCATGCTCGAAGTCCTCGTACTGCGCAGATCTATTCCTCGGATGTCTTTCCTCGGTATTCCGCCGAGGCCTGGTGCTCTGCCGCCATAGGCTCCAGAAACACATGCATGGCAGGCATTTAGTTGCTCGTTGCTCTCAAGAACCATTTCCGTGCTTTGGCATCTCGATCGGCTGGCTGATCGCCTCAATTGTCACGGCTGTCCCAACCTTTTGGGAACCGGCAGCCATCGTAACAATCGCCTTCCCATGAATGACTTCGATACCATCTTTTGATGCCGACTCACTGGCATTGTTCTCAGAGGACTTCATTAGTCCCAGCTCCATCGACCTCTCACGTGCTTTCTTCGTCGGAGTGTCTCCCTCACCGTCCCCATACTCAGCCTTGCGCTTCTTGCCTCTGTCCGTACTCCCAGGCTGCTGTTCGCCGTCCGTGACGCCCTTGTCTTCCTCCGCCTCGTTTCTTCCCCCTTCCCTACTGCTTTTCAGCACTCCGCCCTTTCTCTTGGGCATAACCTTCAAGAATGCTTCGCCCCAATCCCCACACTCGAGCCACTGGAGCATGATTTCAACGACGTGATTCGTAGCCAGCACAGCTCGGGTGCTCATCTGCATGTAGTCACCAATGGGTAATTTCGCCGTTTTGACGTTACGATCCATCGCCTTCTTGTAGCAGATGCCCTTATGACGGTTTTTATCAACAATGCCGCCAACAATGTACGTGCTGTAGGGCGATAGTGAAGATAGAGTATTCGGACTGTCAGATGTAAGATAAACAACTTCGCCAGTTTCTGAATGGTCTGAAGCTGTTGGCGTTGCCTCGTCATAAGCGATGGGAGCCAGAGCGCCAGCTAATCTTCCGTTTTTGGGTTGTCTCATCCGGTTTCCTGCTTGGTTAGCTGCTTCCACGAAGTCCTCTTCGATGAACTTGACTCCTTTCCATGAGCGATGATGACCTTCTAATAAATTATCGAACCTCTCCTTGAGGTCCCCTCCGAATGAGGAAATGACGAGATGAGCCTTATATGGAGCGTGATTGTTATCAGAGTAGCACCTCGTGATTTGAGCACCCAATGATCTGCGCTCAGCGTCTACCATCAGATCATCGAAACCACAGTCAATGACCAGCGTGATGGGAAGCTGGACCGGTTGCGGACGGTGATGTCTTCTTGACTCGCACTCGTCGTTGTTATTTGCTTTTTGAGTATCTTCTGTAACAGCAGATGATTGCAATGCAGCGTCTTCACGCGCAGCACGATTCCTGTGCTTCTTTTCCTTCTGCTTTTCTTTTCGGGTGGCTTTTCGCTTGTCACGGTTGGCCTCCCAATCCTGGTCGCGCTTTAGCTTCTTGAGCTTGTTCTTCGATAGTGGAAGGTTATCCTCAGCAATCGCATCCATGGCTGGTAACTGATGTTCTATGGGAATACGAAGGTATCTCCCTTCGACAATTTTGGTTGGTTCTCGAGCGCTTCTCGAAAGTCGACGACAGACGAATGCAAAAAGAGAAAGTTGCGTAACAGAGGGAACTTTTAGAGAAATCGTCACTATGGTCAAGAGAAAAGGAGACTTGCGGAGGAGACGCATCTACAACGTCAAATGCCCTCCGACTTGGCTGTAAAGGCACTTGCTTGACATAGAAGGGATCTTGTCTGACACAACCATCTTCATATTCTAGTAGAATAGCTGGACATCTTATCGTTTGCCACTTTCATCGGAAAGTCTTCCTGTTCGATGCATATAAATATCGCATCGAAGGTTTAAGGAGGGTTGAGTCAAGAAGCTGGGATTAGGGCTATACTTGAGTAAAGGACGCCAAGATCTTATATCAATGACCTATCCACGACCTCAAGCTCAGACCCAGCATCCATCCTGAATATACCATCCTAGTGACTCGATCACCTACGGCGCCAATGGGTCAGGATCTCCCCCCAGAAGGTGGCTATGAGCCAGTCCAGTACAAAGTTCGCTCAACACACTCCATGGCTTGTCGTCGGTCACTGACCTTGCCCAGCGCAACCTTCCCGCCCGGGGATTCCGCCCAGTCTGGTATCTTGCCGCAATGGGTACGATAATGGCTTACGGCTTCTGGCGCTACGGTAAAGGAGTCAGGGAACACAAGTAAAGCGCCCTTCTTTCCCTGAGCCGCTTCAAGCGAGATTTGGGTCATGCTGGTTTTTAACATGAGAGAAAGCTGACTTCTGCGATCGCAGCGAACTGGCTCGAGAGAAGATGTGGGCACGCATCCACTTGATACCTTTACTACAGGCAGAAGCGGACCGGGACTTGGTGCGGCGGCATTGGGCGGAACAAGGGAGGGAGAAGGAGCTGATGGGGGTGGAGACGAAGGTGTACCACAGTGACAGGTACGTACGACAGCATATATGTTCTTCCCTCAGAAGGCGCTATCCGTGGTTCCCATGTAGAAAAACTCATCGCACATCAGAACGACGGCTTGGATGATGTGCTGACATGGGGTATAATTACAGATTCGTTCGCCCGACCTTTGCGGTCACACCAACTCATACTACCAAATAAACTGCAAATCAACGCCTTTCTAAGGTCCAATACCTCGGAGTTAAAGAACATGCACTTGTGCATGCATGGCAGAAGTGATCTTGAACGCCAGATGCGCCACGTTTCCCAAGCCCAGTTCCCCCTATTTGAAGATGTCCACGATGCCCTCAAGATCCGGGCTCCGTGGCTCTTTAGCTTCTATATCCATATCGGCAGTCATGTACTTTTGCTGCATCTCTGATCTGAGCTTTCTGGGGTCAGCCTTCGGTATCTTTCCCTGTTCGCTGATGCTAACACTCCGGAGATCTTCCAGAAGATTTAGAACCAAAGCTCGTTGATGACGGGAATTATTTGCAGCGTTGTATATCTCCTTGACTGCGCGATCCACTTTCTCTGTAGTCATTGAGGGTAGTGAAAGTAGAATTTGTTGGGGGGTTTGAGTCCTGGGCAGATATGTGAAGATAATACTTCCTATGAGCGAGGCCAAGTCTTTTTGTAGATCAACAAAGTATGGATCATGCAGCGAGGTTATACACGCTTTGAGGACTTCAATCGAGATGAACTCTCGAACTTCATTCGCCACATCACTAGGGCCAGCAAAGTCGGGTATGATCGACCTTAAAACGCGGATAATAAGGGTGCAGGATCGTGTGTCACGCATACGAAGCGCGTGGGTGCAGAAGAGTATGACAGGCTTCAACACTGAGGGGGTGCTCAATACGTAATCGCGCATCGATTCTTGGTCAGCGTCACCACCCTCATTTACGGTTCCGTTCGATGTTGCTTCCGGGCGAGGAGGATCTGTATAATTTCAGCGCTCGATTCTCGAGGGCTGGAGTTCTTAAGTAACTTACGTGGTTTTTGAGGATCCAGAAGACTGACCACCAACATCACTGAGGTACTCGTCAGCTGACGAAGAATGCTCTCATCACGCATTTCGTCGGATAGGTTGTCATCAGAGGAGGAAGAGTTGGTCTTGTGTTCTATCCTGTCCCACTCAACGCTGGCCTTACGGTCTAGTTGTTCGAAAAGCCCCGTAATCACTGGCGGAAGAAAGTGGGCTCGTGACTTTGCTGGGCAAGCCACGATAATTGGCCGTATAATTTCCACTAGGACTGACATCTGGTGAGTCGACAAGGCGCAGGCGTCTGTGAACAGGGCACGTGCAAGTGGCTCCGGTAGGTCGTCGAAGCTATAGAACTGATCCTGAAGAAGGCTCATGTGGGACAAGACTCGATAGCCAGTTTCTCGTATTGCTCTCAACGTTGCCCGGACCGACGAAGCTAGACCCTCCAACGTCGTCCTTGTCTCGCCAACTCTGGTATAGAACTCGTCGCGACTCCCTGAAGAAATACCTACCTGCCAGAATCGATCCGTAAGGAACCGAGCAACAATGCTCTTCATTTCCGGAGGAAGATCAGACCACTTTGCGGGATCGTGGAAAGCATGCGCCTGACTGATGAAACGCAGTAGATTTGGAAGAATCTGAGGAATACTTCTCCGCCACAAGTTACAAGCCATATCGAACGTTCTTGAACCCGGCTCAACCTTTTCTGTAGACACACTCAAGAGTGTCTTTGTAGCTCGTAATGGAAGGCGCTCAAGAGCGTTCTGCATGCGCGTTTGTAAAGTCCTACCATCTTCGTCCAACGGCTGCGATGACCAATCTTGAATCCGATGTATCGCTCGGCTTGACGCATACATTTGGATCCCTCCCATGCCGAGTAGCTGACAAAAGCTATCGAAAGTGGACAACGAATGGCTCAACCCACTATCTTGCCATTGCAAAGTGAGTGGCTGGAGGAAGCGCTCGAGCCATTGCTCCCGCGGTTCGAGGTCTACAGTTGTAGCTCTATGCGTGATGATAAAAAGTATGGACGAGTATCGCACCCGCGTCTGCTCATCACTGGCTGTAGCTCGCGAGACCTCGTTGACTCTTCGCTCAATTTCGTCGAAGATCGAGATATAGTAATCAGCAAATCGCATCGCAAGGCGTTGCAGTTGGTGAAGGCGGAGAATTTCAAGGTCCTTGACAGCATCGTCATAGACCCGGGACCCGGGGTCGTCTCGGCATCGTACATTCAGAGTATAATCGAAAACCTTGAATGACAATTGGGCGTATCGTTTCAGAGGTCCAGTTGCGAACACTACCGCAAGCTCGATGATACGCTGTATTACCAAAGGATCCTCGAAGGTCAACGTTAGGAGACGCTCGCACCACGTCTGTAGGTTCGAAAGCAGAACGTCTTTTTCATTTTCATTCTGTAGGACATTCGGGTGGGATAGCCATTTTGAACAACCTTTCAGCCCCGCCTCGATGACAGAGAACTGGGCGTCGATCCTCAAAATTGGGATCGAAGTCTTCGAGTAGTCCTGGCTTTGGAAAGCCGGTTGGCTGTCATACAGATGATCGAGAATCTGGTCGGCCTGCCCAAGAATGTGGTAGAGAGCGTCAGCTGGCTGCTGTTCGACTATCGACGCTACGATGACATTGCAGAATCTGTTATAATTGCCGAGAAAAGCGTGCTTTTCTGGCATTGTGTCGACGTCCTCTTTCAGGAACATCATGCTTGGATCGTTGGAATCTTCCGGCAACGCCTCGTATCGAATAAGCCGTTGACTTGATATTTCGAGGAGCTGGCCGAAAAGCGCCGTTACAGCGGGCAAATGTCCATACGTCTCTGAGCTCAAGAGCTTCGTCCAAAGGTGTAAAGCTGGTATAGACACATGAAGGCTTTGGCTTCCAGCCACTCTCAACAGGAGACCGAGAAATGCAGCTAAATCGTAGCTTTCAGTTACATATGTAGGTCTTTCTTCAAGGAGCCTGCCGACATCAAACATCATCTGTTCGAGCTCTTAGCTGCTGCAGTCAACAAGGAGAACAACGATACCCACTCCCGCAAACTTCTTCAGGAGTAAATAAGTCTCATCATCAATGTTCGTTGGGTCAAGGTTACACGAATCGTACAGCCTTGTAAAAACATCCACGGTCTGCTGTCTGTACATCGGACAGACTAGGTTAGTAAATTCGTTATTCGAAAATCTAGATCGTATGTACAGATTAGTCAAGACCTCGATGGCAGCCTGTCAGGCATCAGCTCTATCATCGCCCTGAAATTGTAATGTACTAGGTCATCTACCAATTGGACAGGGATAGCAGGCACGGAAATACAGCTGCATATCTTATCAAAAGTGTGAGAGGTCATCAAGGCTCCAGGAATGACCCATGACATGACAGATTTGAGAGTAGACAGAGCTGTTATTGCATAGGCTTGCTGGACTTTGGCCATTTGGTCGTCTTGGATGCACCAATTCAGGAAATCCCCAATGCGGGAAAGCCAGCCTTCTTCTCCATACCTGACATTGATGCTTGTCTCGCGATCTGGAAAGTCTTCGAGGAGCACACTCGCTGGCGTGAATATTTCCACGCAAGCTCTGTTCAAGCTCGTACCCCTGAGGCCAGCTGTAGCATCTTCGCGTCCGAAAGTGTCTTCCGATAGTGTTTCCAAAACCGTCAACACAAGGGCCTTTCGAACGACCGGCCCATTCCACAGGCGAACTAAAAGCTCATCCATGTCCATCCAGTCTAAGGCCCAGCTCCTCTTCGCTATCTCGACCCATATTTCCGCAACTTTATTTCGAAGGTAAAGAGGGTCCTCTTCCGTGACCTCTTGAGCTAAGTTCACCACCCAATTTTGCAGAGCCGCGCCTTGTTCTCCCGTGTATTGCGCCCATCGATGCCGTATAGCATTCTCGAGTAGGGAGAGGCCGTAATGGCGGACGATGGCTGGTTGATTTCGGTTTGAAGCAAGTGAAAAGCCATTATATGGGGCCTCTTCATTATTCTTGACTCCGTCCAGGAATTTGGATGCATCCTGACGAAGACTGTTCAGTGATCGAGGGTTATGTATAACTTCCAAAGCTTGGATGATGTGGGCGTTGGTATCTGAAGCTTTTTGATGTTCCCAGTCCGCCTGACCGCCGGGTTTTGTAAAGCCGTTCATGCCGGGTGCATGCAATATTCGAGATATCTCACTACTTTAGTATTGTGTACAATACAACAGGCCATATATGCTCTAGACTCCAGAAACAGTCATTGAGCTTGTCAGGGATACTTGGACTGGCATATGTGAAGACCAGTAATTACGACTGATAAAAGGTCAAAGCTGACCCCGTCGATGAATCTGGACTTTGTCACTCTCTGGCTTCGCAATAACCATCACAAGATCAAACAATGAATCAAAGTCTTAAACCTAGATTGTATGAGCTCGTGATATTTCAAGGACTTCACTGGCTGATTCAGCTCGTATCTGCTGTCACGATATACGATGTTTGGCCCGACAGTATATTGTGATGAAGCAAGTGAGTACTGTACCCTGAGGCTCGGTGTTGCCGCCAGCCCCTACTCTATGTAGGATCAGGGGGTCACATGATGGACACTATGAATACTGTGGGATTTCTCTAATGACACCCCTTGTAGCTGTTTACACTAGATACGAATGTCTTAATTGAGGACTGATGCCCCGATTTTTGCACAATATATCAAGCTAGAGATAAGGTGGTAGCACTACGAACCAACGTTAAGATAAGTGTGCATGGAGATCGATGTACAAGTGTATTAATTAACTCGAGTATAGAAGGATTTTCGGCGTGAAAGCTGACAGACCCGATGTCTGAATATTTTACAAGAGCATTGTTGATCTCGATAGATGCTCTAGCCCCTTCTTGAAGGGTTAAGCGGGCAGCGTTCAGCTGCAGCCAAAACTTAGAGTATGCTGAAGAATGGTGCCTAGCTCAACAAGACACGAATCTCGCCACTGGTGCGCGGAAAGATGGTTCTCAATTGGAAGCGGTCTTCCTCCGCTCTGCCTGGGTCGCTTTCAACCATGTCGTCCAGCATCGTCAACCTACCTTCCACGAAGTCGAAATCTCCACAGAACCTTTCTGCTGCTTCTGCTGTGACTTCACTACTGAGATGCTTATTAACCAAATGCTTGAGGTTATCCACTGCATCCATCAAGGCTGACGGAAGAAAATCATCAAGCCTTTGACTGGCAGCCCGAAGAGCCGCAGGCTGAAATGACGGAAAGTCGGCAATCCTCGATAGCTCTTGAGGAGATTCGTCTGGTAACAGAGCCAAAGCGGCGACTAGAGGATGAAGGCCCGAATAATGTAGAAAGTAGGCGTGCTGATAATCCACCAGCGCGGTTGTGCAGACTGATATTTGGTCTTCGATTTGTGAACCCCCTTTCTGCACGAAGTCTTGACCGGAGAATGCTGCTCTAGTAGCAAGTAGACAATTCAAGAGGAAAATGCTGTGCGCCGGCTCTTTAGTTCCACTTATCTGCTGTCGGCAGACCTCAAGGAATGGATTTACGGAAAGGCTCATAATACGCTGAAACTTTTCTTCATGTGTCGTAGTAGTTGCAAGAGAGGAGTCGAAGCTTTTCACCAGCGATTGAAAATGTGTCAAAGCTTCAGTTAAGTAATCAGGTACGCGGAGATCTGACGGGAGCTGGTGAGCGTAGTTCTGCATGGATTTCGCGTGGTCTGCCATAATTGATTCGAATCGTCGGAATGCGGACGCTTCCAACGACGAGAGCGTTTCGCATATGTTACAATCCGATCCGAGAAGCTTTAGAAAGATGACGTGGTAGAAGCTGAAAAGGTTCATGAGCTTGTAGGTCAGCACAGCATCGTCCTGATTATGGATTACTTGCTCCACTCGCTGCCGTAATACTCGCAAAACACCATTGAGATTTCGACTTGCTAACTGCTCGAGCGCTGCTCGTCCATCAAAAGCTTCACCGTCAATGACTGTCCACGGCGCGCTTTCTGTACCTGCTTTGATTCCCTTTGCAATCTCATCGCCGTCAGTCGCGGCAAGACTCTCAAAGGCTTCTCTTTCAGAGACTGCAGCAGAATGGCTCCATGCGAGCATATCCCCAACGTATCGGAGAGCATCATGTGCATTGAAATCGATTGGTTTTGTCGCTTGACCATGGTGAGAATCGTCCGAGGGACCGGTCAACGCGGTATAGAATGCATCCAACAGGACGTGTTCACGAGATTCGACAAAGAAGTCCAGGCAGCTTTGAAACAAAGCAGGCCGCTCGGCTAAAGCCCTCAGTCCCCGTCGAATGGTGGAGCTAATCTGAGGGTTCTCAAAATTCACGGTCTTGAATTCGCAGAGGATCCATCTATAAAGCTTTTGATAGGCGATGTTTAAATGTCTAGAATTTGACTCCATAAGCTCGAGACCAAGGCGCTGGTTGTCTGCTCCTAAGAGAGCCTGGCAGTCATGGTGGATCTGCTTGATCCTGGTCAGGACTCTGAAAAAGTTGTCATCAACGGATTCAGCATTGGTCGTTAGGATGCCAAGAACATTTTCAGAAATAATGAAGTGTCTGTTGAACGCCCTGAGCAATTCGCTCTTGTAAGTCAAGTCCTGCATTTGTGCCATCAAGGTTGTCGCGTCTTCAAGGATCGGAGCGTTATCATGCCTGGCTGCGGCGACATGCTGCCGCATTTCTGCACAACGTTTATTGAGACTTGCTATGGTAAAACCAATGCGGCGCAAATGCTGACGAGTGCTCAGCAAGGAGCTACAAGCAACGCCGGTAGACGAACCTCCGCTACTGCACCGAAGTCGTCAATAATCCTGGAGTTGCAATCTATAACCTCCTTCTGAACGTCGAATCGTAGGCCTCGTCTCACCTCGGACGTGTTTCGGAAGTGTGTGGCATCCAATTGACGCAAGGCTTCTCGAATCTCGGACTCTGCATATGAGGCAGACAGGACGCTCGTAAGCTTGTTGGATAAATTGTGATTTCTCTGGGTCACCGAGCTTGCCGTCAGTCTATCATCGTAGTTATCAGCAACATCGTTCGTCAACTCGGCGATGCCCGCTTTGACTTCACTGCTGGTCAAAGCGGACCTAGACATGATCAAGAGAGCTGAATGTCTCAAGTAAAGTACGTTGGAGAACGTACGGAGTACTTACTCGTAGAAGGTACTCTAGGCGAAACAAAGTCGGCCCGGCGGGTGGATTTTCATTAGAGAGGCGGTACGGCGGGCCGACAGGGGTCCAAGAACGGCAGGCTCATTTCGTTACGAAGCGTAGATTCACAGTACTGCATCCACTCAAGCACCTGATTGAACTGTAAGAGGTGGGTGTGTCCGCGGAAGCATGGCTAGTGAGTCAGATGGCAAGTAGTTCCGGTGCGACATGTGTTCTTATTTCACGCGTGTTGCAAGGCAGATGTTTAGAGCAGGCCTCAAGCCTTAACCCTCGTGACTCGACGCACTGCACGTTCACGAAACGTTCCGTCAGCGTAGACGTCCAACATGGCGTCGATGATGCTCTCAAGACTGCTGCCATCTGGAGCTGGAGAGCCTTCCATATATGAGACTTTACGGGAGAGCGAGGAGCTGTCTGATCCCTCGGACATCGAAGAACGTGCGGGCATGGCTCTGGATGAAGACAACCTTGAGGGAGGCTTTCAAGACTATGAGCTTGAGGAGGCTCTCGTCAATGAAATAGTCAGTCCGACCGCTCTCGAGAGAGAGGAAAGCTCGAGCAGGATAGATAGCAGACCAAATATATCGAACCGCGCAACTGCAACAAGAAGTAAACGCTCGTTACGGAATCCTTTATTAGAGGACTTTAACGATGATGTTCCTCAGTCTTTACTATTTGAAGGCGACGAGGATGAAGTGGCGGAGGCAGGAAAAGGTAGAGCGTCTGGGGCTCCACCACCCGTACCTGGCCCAGCGACGCCTGATACGCACGCCAAATGGCAAAAAGCTCGAGAGCAGCAGCGTCTACATCCAGTCCAGGAAAGTCGTCAACCGGAGCCTAGATATATACCACGGAGACCTCGAACATCCGCTATGATTCACCCCAGGGAGCAAGCCATGTGGAGATGGGCAAATGTCGAGAATTTGGATAATTTTCTGAAGGACGTGTACGACTACTTTCTCGGCAACGGCATCAAATGTATCCTGCTGGGCCGAGTGCTGAACCTCCTGTAAGTGCTCTAGAGTGGATGCTTGATGGAGATCATCCACCTAACGCCATACAGCACGTTAGCCTTCGTTGTCGGGTTCAGCACCTTCTTGACGTCCTGTGTTGAGTATAGAAAGATACCATCGAGTAAAACTATGTCGCAGATACTGGTACCCCGATGCACAAAACAAATGTCAAGCTTCGCTAACGTTCTTATCTGGCTATTCGCGTTCCTCTGGATCTGCAAAGGGTTTGAATATGTAAAGGATATCCGGCGACTACGAAACATGCAAGACTTCTATCACTACTTGCTGGAGATACCGGACTTAGAGATCCAAACTGTCTCCTGGCAAGAGGTCGTCAGACGGCTCATGCTCCTGAGGGACTCCAATCCGTCCACTGCCAAAGCTGTCTCAGATCATCATCGTCGTTTCATGGGAAGTCAATCGAAGCAGCGCATGGATGCTCATGATATTGCAAATCGGCTTATGAGGAGAGATAACTACCTTATCGCACTCATCAATAAGGACGTTCTCGACCTGACCCTACCAATTCCCTTCTTTAGGAACAGGCAGCTCTTCTCCAAGACGCTCCAATGGAATTTGAGCCTGTGCATTTTGGACTTTGTGTTCAACGAGCAAGGCCAGGTGCGACCTCATTTCTTGAAAGACAGCCACCGGCGAGCGCTCAGCGATGGTTTGCGTCGCCGGTTCTTGTTTGCTGGCGTCATGAACGTAGTTTGCGCTCCTTTCATTTTTGTCTACTTCATGATGTTATACTTCTTCCGTTACTTCACTGAGTACCAGAAGAATCCATCACAGATTGGATCTCGTCAATACACGCCTTTCGCTGAATGGAAATTTCGAGAGTTCAACGAACTATGGCATTTGTTCCAACGACGAGTGAATATGTCGTACCCTTTCGCTTCGAGGTACGTTGACCAGTATCCAAAGGACAAGACTGTTCAGATCTCACGCTTTGTGGCTTTCATTACTGGGGCTCTTGCATCTGTGCTAGCATTGGCATCCGTGATAGATCCAGAGATGTTCTTGGGCTTTGAGATCACACGCGATCGTACAGTGCTATTCTATCTGGGGGTCTTTGGAACTATTTGGGCGATTGCAAGAGGAGGAGTACCTGAGGAGAACTTGGTGTTTGACCCCGAGTTCGCTCTCAGCAACGTCACCGAGTACACCCATTATTTGCCCAGTCATTGGCGAGGTCGGCTCCACAGCAGCGAAGTACGGAGCGAATTCGCGCTACTGTACCAGATGAAGGTTGTCATATTTCTAGAGGAGATGCTGAGCGTCATCTTTACGCCTTTCGTACTGTGGTTCAGCCTTCCCAAGTGCAGTGACCGACTTGTGGACTTCTTTCGAGAGTTTACTGTTCACGTGGATGGTCTTGGTTATGTCTGCTCTTTCGCCGTTTTCGATTTCAAAAAAGGGGCTAACAACCCAGTCAAAACTGAAGATGGCGTCGCGCGAGACTTACGCGGGGAGTACTACTCTACCAAGGACGGCAAGATGCTCGCATCTTACTATGGCTTTATTGACAACTACGTAACGAATCAACGACCCGGGGCTCCATACCTACATCCAGGGACCAAGCGGGATTTCCACCCACCTCCAGCCTTCCCTGGTCTAATGCCACCGACCCCAGCCGGCGGAACTAGAGCGGATAGCAATAGACTCAAGCATAGGGATCGCCAAGAGCGAGCAACGAGCCATGTTCGGTATACCGGATTGAACAACAATCAATCCCTACATCGCACACCGAAATTCGCACCGACTCGCGGCAGTCATTCGCCAATGGCGTCTATCCTACTGGACCCTCAGCATCAACCGTCGTATTCAGCAGTACGAGGAAACAAGCAAGGTGTTACCCCATCCCGGCTACGGGCATCCCGGAGAGCCTTTGTCGAGCCGATCGATGATGAGGGAATCATGCTGCCAGGAGACACTTCGCAACATCGCCCTTCCGCCAGTGAAGAGAGCGCAGCAGACGAGAGTCATCTAGGTGAATCATGGAAAACCACGCGTGCCGGGAACACCGACGACGACGTAAACGATGACCCACGTGCTAGTAATGCGGACAAAGGGCCTGGTGTTCTTGGACTCGTTTATCAATTCTCAAAGGCGCAAACTGAAGGAAGAGGCACAGGCGTCAATATTTAGTCAACATTCAAGCGTGCATAGGGCAGCATTGATACGACTTATACCCGCATTGTCTTCAAATAAGCCCAGGTGTTTGGAGTGATTTCGTGATAGATTTATATGGAACGGAAGCTGGTGCTGTTTTTTAGCTTTAATGTGTATTCAGTTTCTGCGCCAGGGATTTTCCTACTGGCGGATACCTTAACATCTATACCTGGGATACCATAACATCCAAAACCCCTACCATTTTCGTCTTTCATTCTCTCGCCGTGTTTGCTTTTCTTGGCACTGCTTTGTAAGCGGACTGGGGCATAAAGAGACAAAGGCATCCACATAGCATCACCAGTGGTGTCTCTGATTGTCGATATCATGTCAATCGGTCTGTGAAAACAAATTCCAGTATGAAAGTGGCAGACCAGGGATAGCGGAGGCTTTAGTGGACTGCAGCCAAGCTGCCATCTCCTTAGGTAGGAATTGAGCCTCTTAGAGCCTAGAGTCTAGACCCCCCCCGGTCAATGATGTCGTCCGTTGCCATATATTTTTCTAAGTACAAACAGCCAAAGAACTCAGATATTCACCTTCTATCAGTGCGTCCCACCGCCTGACAATCCCAATACTTCTTCATGGATTGGTTATAGCTCTTATATCCCCACACCCTTCATCTTCGATATTGCGAAGGCTGTCTTGAGCACCGTTCAAAGAGAGCCTGGGTGCTGAATCGATGGAAATGGCCACCCACGAAGTGCCAATACCGGTGGAGAATCATGAGTATGCGCCTCTGATGTAGACAGTCTGTCATAGACGCCTCACTAAATGTTCGGCGTAGTTACGAAGCTCTGCCGCCCAACTACTCCTTCGGAGCCAATATGCTCGCTGGAGCATTTGCAGGTATTCTCGTGAGTTTAGCTTCGACGCGCCAATGGTTCTACAAGGAAGGCTAGCTGATCGTCAATAAGGAGCATTCTGTCATCTACCCACTCGATCTTCTGAAGGTCTCTTTCCTCTGGTCCGCAGCCGCTGGACGACCCACTGAAGATACCTAGACCCGTCTTCAGATCATCAATCCCGCGCAAGGCGGCGCATATACGAGCATGACCAACGCTTTCAGCAAGATGAAGAGCACCGAAGGGATGCCTGCGATGTGGCGGGGGATCTCGAGCGTTATCCTCGGAGCTGGTATGTCTACGCTGGGGCACTTAAAACATCAAATTCATAGTCGTGCGCTAGGTCCGGCGCATGCTGCGTATTTCGTCACGTATGAGGTGGTTAAACAAGCACTGGGTGGGAATTCAGACACCAAACATCATCCATTTGTGGCTGGTCTGTCATGCTAAAGAAACCGTGCTGGATCATGCTAACATGGGGACAGCGACAAGTGGTGCTTCCGCCACCATGGTCGGGGATGCTTTGATGAATCCCTTCGATGGTGAGCTAGCAAAAAGCAACGACTTTTCGAATCTAACAGGATGCGTAGTTGTTAAGCAACGGATGCAAATGCATGGCTCGGCGTACCGATCAATTGCGCAGTGTGCCAAAACAGTCTACAAGTCCGAAGGTCTCGCAGCGTTCTACATCTCCTACCCTGCGACTTTGTGTATGTCTGTCCCTTCCGCTGCCTTGTTCCTACCGGCCTATGAAACAACGTCGAAAATTATCAACCCCACGGGAAAGTACGATCCCCTTACTCATTGCGTTGCCGGTAGCTTGGCCGGCGCCTTCGCCGCCGGAGTAACTACACCACTCGATGTCATCAAAACCTTGCTGCAAACACGGGGTAGCGCAATTGATGCAGATGTACGTAACGTGAAAGGCATCATGGACGCGGCGGCCATTATAAAGCGTAATGATGGATTAAAAGGTTTTTTCCGTGGCGCCCGCCCAAGGATTCTCACGATGATGCCAAGCGCGGCCCTCAGCTGGTAGGGAAACCTTACTCTTGTGTTCTCGTGGACTAACACAAGAACGTAGGTTCTGTTACGAAACGGCGAAGGCGTACTTCATTCAACGTTCCGAAGAAGCTCAATCAATATAGATCGACCGCCACTAATCGCCCATATAGGAGCCTACAACTCTTCCCCAGCGACAGTGCTCTTCGCTTCCGCTTTACTAATCCAACCCATTCTTACATTGCCTTTGACGTTACTGCTCGTTGCATAGCGTAGCACACTCAGACTTATCGGTTGGAAAAGTGGTGGAGGTTTTTTCGACTTAGCGATGCATTATGCGCATTTACACGCTTTATGAAGGGCTGGCGTTTCTTGCTGTCTCGCACAAGGGCAGCTGTATGATCGCATTTACGGGACGTTACAAGGAGTTAGCATACTGGCAGCTCACGAGGTAGCGGCTGCAAGAGGTCCATTTAGCCCATCATCCTTGTACATACTGGGCTTTTGGCTCGCAACACAGCGCGGAGCCATCAAAGAGTTTCATAACATGTGGTCGAGCTCCTGAAGTAATTGGGGCGTAGTGTTTCTCGTCGAGCTTCACAAATGTACTGAGGTATGGTTGAATTCAATTGACTGGCTGGCAAGGAGCTACAATGGATTTTGCTTCAACAATAATATTCGAGATCCTCCACGGTAAAATGACTGGCATTCAGCCACCCTCTTTCCGGTCATAGGGCTGAACGGAGATCAGGGTCTTTGTGACTGCGAAGCATCCAACGTCATCCCCAACACATTGACAAGGTATCCGTAGCGTTATCTTAATCGATCGCGGGCCTCATTGTTACTCAAGGTTCTTAGTTCGATTCTCTCATCAAGCTCTGAAGTTCACAAATTTCCGCGTTGTGTCGCCATCAATTGGAGCTATTCAGCGTCCAGTCCGGCAAGGACGACATCGCATCACAGGCTTTAGCTGCTCCGTATCTACTACCGGCCGATAGCTGACAATTTTGTATGGACTATCTGGGGCCAGCTAGTCTACGTATCCCATGTGCAGCATCAGGGACTCGGAGTACAACGCCTTTTCATATGGGTTTAGTGAATACCTTGAGGACCCATGATGCGGAACAAGACACCGTCTTCGATGCAGAAGACCTACGATGACTGCTATCTTATCTGTTCGACCGCGGTATACTTCGAGGGTCAGGTGCGTTACTTTTTCCATCTCTTCACCAGTCCTTTCTGCAGGTCCTTGTCGCTGATGAATCTATGCGCTGTATAGAACAATGAAGCCGAAGCCCTACGCTCCTGGCGCTCCGCCCTCGATCAGATTTACTACCATAATGCTTACAGGGTCCCACCAAATTACAGGCCCGCCACCGAGACCGAAAAAGCCCTTCGAGACTCATTACGTGATATGGAGATGCAATGTAAGGAAAGAGTGGATTTGCTGGAAGCTCTGCGGAAAAGCAGAGAGGAAGCCAAGAACGGCACCAATTCATCCAGCACCCAGTTGCCAATACGTGGCAGACCGTCGACGACAGTAAGGTCAGACTCTCACGTAGGCCAAGCCGCGCCAACAACGAGCATTGTGCAGGGTGCGATTCCCGCCGTGAATTACCCAGATCTGTCGAGGACCGCCCCACCATTACCACAGCGACCTACGATACCGCCTAAAAAGAGCTCTGACCTTTTCGCAGAAAGGTCTTTTAGTAGCTCTTATGTTCCCAGCATTGGCTCGCCTCTACCGTATCCTCCACCCGCGCTGCCTGCTCCACCTGCACAATCCAAACCAAAATCAAGGACTCCAAGCCCAGAGAAGAGAAGTCGTATGCTGACTACTTTACGAACAAAGGATGGAAAGAAGCCTTCAAAATCGCCGAGGTCTTTAGGTGCACGTAGAACAGCTACCCCTGCAGCTTCTTCGAAAGCCGCAGGTCTTGCATGGGATTCGGTATCTAAAAATTCAGCCCAAAGATTGGGACCGCTGTCTGCTGGTCGAAATGGCAGTACAACGACTATTGACTCGTTGCGTCGTGCGAGCCTTGACGAGAATGCTGCTTCTCGATCCATATCCACTGGGGCTACAGACCAGGAAGATGCTGTCCTGGACCAGACTGGTGCCGCAAGACGACGTAGCCCGCCAGATCTACTATCTCGTGACTCATCAAGGACGGAGAACTATCGCAAAACGTCAACGAACCAACATCAGCAGATAGTCAGCGGACCAGCATCCATAGTCACTCGCGCCGAGGGAGACCTTATTTCTGTTGAGCCTCCGACTCCTCCACCGCATGACATTAATTCAATCACAACGCCTTCGGAAAAGCCCCGTGCAAGGTCACCGGCGCTGGTAAAGCCTCCAATTGACTATTTATCATACAGAAGCGAATACCCGCCGGCCGGGCCACCAAGCTCGAAGCTGATGGCACAGCTGAATGCTTCAGCAACCCATCGACCCAGTGATAGCTTTCGGACTGCGAGCCTGCCTATCACGCAAATATCGCCACAGCGAAAGGCTCGACCCAGCGCCGCTAGCGGCATTTTACGGCGTCCTGTGGGTGGACTACCTTCGCCTCAACCAGAACGACGCGACGCTCGGGGTTCTGATTATCCGAAATACTCGGATAGTGGCGAGGAAAACACTAGCAGTAGCTTGGACGCCGACGTCAAAGCCCGACAAACGCCGCGTAGGCCCCGCAAGAAGGACGCAGAAGCACCTTCAATCATTTCAGGGAGCGAGACGAAACTATCAGAGCCGACGTCTGCCTCAGCTTGGGAAGAGCGCGTAAAATACGTTAAAAAACATCTACCCAGCGGTGTTGATGAAGGTGCCGCAAAACAGATATTTAACGAAATCGTTGTTCAGGGGGATGAAGTGCACTGGGATGATGTGGCTGGCCTAGATATCGCCAAAAAAGCATTGAAGGAGGCAGTGGTGTACCCCTTCCTGCGACCCGATCTATTCATGGGTCTCCGCGAGCCGGCGAGAGGCATGCTGCTTTTCGGACCTCCAGGGACAGGGAAGACAATGCTCGCGAGAGCAGTTGCGACAGAGTCCCGATCTACCTTTTTCGCAATTTCTGCCAGTAGCCTTACGTCGAAATGGCTCGGCGAATCAGAAAAGCTGGTGCGCGCGCTTTTCTCTCTTGCAAAAGCACTGGCGCCTTCGATCATCTTCGTGGATGAGATAGACTCACTTTTGTCGTCACGAGGTGGTTCAAGCGAGCACGAGTCCACTAGACGTGTCAAGACAGAGTTCTTGATACAGTGGTCGGACCTGCAGCGAGCTGCAGCAGGCAAAGCGCAAACGGACAAAGAGAAGCTGGAAGGCGATGCCAGCAGGGTCCTTGTTCTTGCCGCCACTAACATGCCATGGGCTATCGACGAAGCCGCCAGGCGGAGATTTGTGCGGCGTCAGTATATACCACTCCCAGAGGACCATGTGCGAGCAGCTCAACTCCGAACCCTCCTAGGCCATCAAAAACATAGTCTGAGCAAGGAAGACATTGAGATTTTGGTTCAATTGACAGATGGTACGTTTGTTTCCATACCATGAACCGACACTGCTAAATAGCGTACAGGGTTTTCAGGGTCTGATATTACAGCACTGGCAAAGGATGCGGCAATGGGTCCTTTACGCAGTCTGGGTGAAGCATTACTGTTCATGTCAACTGACGAGATTCGGCCAATACAATTCCAAGATTTCGAGGCCAGCTTGATCAATATTCGGCCTAGTGTGAGCAAGCAAGGTCTGCAAGAATTCGAAGACTGGGCAAGAGAATTTGGAGAACGTGGCGGCTAAAGACGATGGGCCTCGATGCATTACGAGAAATAGCTGCTGCATGATCTTCAACGAATTTTGATGGCAACAAGAGGTTCTATAAAACACCTTCGTGAAAGTAGTTGTGATACCCTTTAAGAGAGATTACATTTTGTCACCCAACCCATTCTGCACCTGGTCAAAGCATCAGTGTACAGAAAGCTTTCTGTTGGACGGTCCGATTCCACAAAGCCAGTATATTCTAGAAGCAGGGGAAAGCGTCAAAGCAGAGACCAAAAGCTTGATAGCCATTGAGTAGAGTATCCTCTCAGTTTTATTCATCAGTGATTCACCCTCAAGAGTCGCTCAGGGGGCAGTGGCGAAAAAGCCAATCGCTGCAAGCCTTGGCAGGCCAAAAGCTAGCGGCTCCGGCACGGGGGATCACATATGCCGGGATGCCGCGATGAGTGCCTGGATGAACCAGATCTTACACATCCAAGCATTATCTCATACGCGTCACCTCAAGACACACTTTAATCGCTGACGAATTCCCTGGTTCTACGGGCCCTGTGCAGCATTACAGAACCCGCAAACGCTCCTCTCGTCCTCCAGTCCGACCATTTAGACAGCTCCTGCCTTGACCTCATCACGAGGTCAGGCACGAGGCGGTCTCCCTCTCACCACGCCTCCTCAAACTCGCAAACGAAAAGCCGCTGAGAATCTCGACGATAGATCCGCCAACAAGAAACAGAGTCAGTTTGCGGATATTGGGGGCTCATCCCCAGCCAGGCTCAACACCCCACCACTCACCACCATGGACTCAGATGACGAATTTATGAGCGGTATCTCAGATAGCCAAGAAGACGACTTCGGAGCTCAGCCAGATAGCGACGATGGAAGCTTAGGCGATGGTAAGTGTGCAATCCTCCTGGTGATCTACAGCATCTTTTGCTCACTAATGGCTGTTTCGCGGCCCCAGAGTTCGATGATGAGGACGAGCCGGACATGGGATTCTCTCTGGACAAAGAATCGATTAAGCCTAGCAAGAAATCCTACGAGGTAGACTTCACCGTGTATAATCCCGGCGACATACAGAACCACCAGGACAGCCAAATAGGGGAGGTCACCCAAATTCTCGGTCAGCCCTCCGAGGCTTCTGCTATCCTTCTTCGGCATTTCCGATGGAATAAAGAGCGGCTTATAGAAGCATACATGGAGAGGCCCGAGACGGTACTGGAGAACGCGGGGCTAGGATCTGGGGGTGGTCAGGTACCAACGACTAAAGCGATCAAGAAATTCGTATGCAGCATCTGCTTCGGAGACGAGCCAGGGATAGAAACGTACGCACTAAAGTGCGGGCATCGCTACTGCGTGGATTGTTACAGGCAATACTTGGCCCAGAAGATCAAGAACGAGGGTGAAGCTGCAAGGATACAATGTCCGACCGAAGGCTGTAATCAGATTGTAGATTCGAAATCCATGGATCTACTTGTAGCGTCAGAGCTCAAGGACATGTTTGTGTTGCCTACCATGTGAAAGGTACCTTTGCTAACAGAGACGTTCAGATATGAGCTCCTGTTAACGCGCACCTACGTCGAAGACAGGGAAAATCTCAAATGGTGCCCGGCGCCCAACTGCGAATATGCCGTTGACTGCCGGGTCAAGAAGCGGGACCTTGGTCGCATTGTGCCCACAGTGGCTTGCGCCTGCCATCATCGCTTTTGCTTTGGTTGCATATTGGACGATCATTTACCAGCGCCTTGCTCTCTGGTCAAGCAGTGGCTCAAGAAGTGTGCAGATGACTCGGAAACCGCAAACTGGATATCAGCCAACACGAAAGAGTGCCCGAAGTGCGGATCGACAATCGAGAAGAATGGTGGCTGTAACCACATGACCTGCCGGAAGTGCAAGCATGAATTCTGCTGGATGTGTATGGGTCTATGGTCGGAGCATGGCCAGGCTTGGTACAACTGCAGTCGATTCGAAGAAAAGTCTGGGGTGGACAGCCGTGATGCCCAAGCTAAGTCGCGACAGTCTTTGGAGAGGTACCTTCACTACTATAACCGTTATTCGAATCATGAACAGTCTGCGAAGCTCGACAAAGACTTATATCTCAAGACGGAGCGAAAAATGATCAACCTCCAATCCGCTTCAGGCCTATCATGGATCGAGGTGCAATTTCTCGACACGGCATCCAAGGCCCTCCAGGTGTGCCGCACTACCCTCAAATGGACCTATGCTTTTGCGTTTTACCTGGCTCGGAACAACATGACGGAGATATTCGAAGTCAATCAGAAGGATCTCGAGATGGCTGTTGAGAATCTCAGCGAGATGTTCGAGAAACCAACAGCCGAGCTGCGGAACCTCAAGACTGATATCCTGGACAAAACGTCCTACTGCAACAAGAGAAGAGAGATTCTGTTGGACGATACAGCGGATAAACTCAAGACAGGTAATTCTTCTTCGGCTGCTATCTCCGTTCGCTAACAGGTTGTAGGGGAATGGAAATTTAATGTCACGGTCACAGGTCTGTAAGGTAGTCGGAGCTACTTCATTGGACGCAGTGGACGGCGGAGTTCAGCAGCATTTTTGGGAGCATGGCTGGTAACATACTACGGCGTTGGGACCTCTGTGGACGACACGGCTCTACGGCGCAAAGTGGGAATCCTGAAACTCTGTACAAGGCATTTCACACGAGTAGCAGCATTAACAGACCCGACAGTGGCGGGCTAGATATGTGTCTATCTAAGCTGCATACTTAGATCTCCCGATTCTGTTCTGTAGAAGTGCGAGCCCATGCCCATACCAACATGAAGCAATTACAGAATGATATTTGACGCTTTGGGGGTAATTTGACCCAATGCGGACATTCGCCGCAAAGTCGCGCTAGTGACATCCCTAAATGTATCTCTTCTTTACTTGCCAGCGATTGCGCCTCGCGAGCAATCGAACCAAGTCCTTACTCACCAGTCTACGTTAGCTGAGAGCTGAAGTGACTTGAGTGCTGGCCGTTTAATGCACCCTTTTTCAGTGGTCACTGTTGTAATCTTTGTTGCTGGCTACATTACCGCTCGTTGGGATCTTGTTACACGGTTTTATGAACTTGCAATATTTGCTGTCGATCGTGGAGTCCTTGTAGGTGCTCCAAGAGTATACAGACTGGTGCTTTTGTTGATTGAAAGTCTAGACTCGTACAGTCAAAGGATTCGCCATCCTCTCAATATTCTTCTTCCTCCTCGTCATACCCATTGAGCGCCTTGCTGCACGCGAAACAAACTTAGTACAGCCTCACACATATGTATTATAGCGAATCCTGATCAGATTGCAGCACCCTCGTTCTACGCTAGACGGCATCTCCGCCCGCGAACAATTGAGGCGTCGAGGTTCCTTCTGACCTTATCGAAGATGGTATTATGGTCGCGGCCAATGGACTACTCAGAGTCTTCTGGCCCTCTGACATTCCAAGTACGAAGACTCCAGGTACTATAGTGGGATGGAAGAATGCTGAGCTGGACTTGTTCGTGATATCGGTACTCCAGGATGTGCAGGTAGGCCAGGGATATGCCTGGACTCCGGACGGTCAATGCTGATACATCAGTACAGCCACAGAGAGTTGACAACGCAATCCGTGTAGGAGCACTTTTGAAGAACAGTCCGCATCCTATTGCGCAGATCCTGCAGCTATGTGGAAGCTCGTCAATGCATGTCCTGGGCTCGACTAACCCGGCTACCCATTCGTCAATATCAGACCTTGACTTGGTTGTGGCCTATACTGAGCCCTCATGTAGATTCCCTCGAGTATCATGCCCAAAGAAGGAGTGCCTCACGGTTCAGATTATCCTGTTTGACCGGCCTTCTCCAAGACGCATGCAATACATGTCATTGGATCCAATATCATTGGTCCTAGGAGACAATTCCCTGATCGAGGATAGCTCCTACTCGCCGTTTGATGAAGAGAGAACCGAAGCGGAGAGCATGAGGATCAAGAAACAACTGCTGATCGACAAGCTTCGACTACACACCGTGATCAAGCGTCCTCCATCTGGCAAAGAATTGATCCTGCCTGTCATTCTGAACCAGATCAACTGCTCGTCAGAAGTGGCTCAACTCCTAGAGCAAAACAGGGGCCTGCTCGGACCTAGACCGAAGAGAAGTTTGAGTGTCGGTGAAAAAGTTGTTGAGTCTGCTGCGACTTTGTGGGACTTTCTTATCGATGGAGTGTGGCATCTCTCTATCGTCTGGTTCTACCCACTACTGATTCGAGCCTTCGTGGTCGGTCTCATTTGTCATCGGATGGTAGCTGAAGTGGTGTTGCGAGTACTCGAATGGCGACCAAGCCCCGACTCCACGGCGTTAAAAGACGTATCCGCTACGGCCCAGCAAGTAGACATCCGTTTGCAGCAGTTCTGTTACTGGCCCTTTCAGTATCTAACCCTGCGGAAGCGGAGAAATGACTGGGAAAGTGTCACTGATAGGCATCCGGATTACATACGATTCTACAATAGCTTGTGGCTTGTGGCCAACGACGTTATAATCGGAATAGCACTGGGTTCCTATATCATCGACAACGCGGGCTGGGTCGCGTGGCAGATCAATAGCGTACTCAGTGGCTGGACAGTTGCCGGCTTGCGAAACACAATATCTTGGCTTATGGATTGGCCTGCAGGCCTAAAGCTCAACAACGAGCTAGCTCGTTTCCTTGGCGATCTATTCCTTTGGGTCATTGACTACTGGGCTGGTAAGTTGTACTTCGATTCATTCTCTTTCTCAGGCTCTAATCCTCCTAGAATACGTATCAAGCCTCCGCCCATACCTACCACATGTCATATACTTCATCGGGTTCTCGAGTTTCGCCGGCGCCACGATGCCAATTGCGCTCTTCTCGGATCTTCTGTCACTGCTGACGGTCCATATTTACTGTTTTTATACGGCCTCCGCTCGCATCTTCCACTGGCAATCAACGATTATCGTGTCCCTCTTTCATCTCTTTCGCGGCAAAAAGCATAATGTGCTACGGAATCGTATTGACTCATGCGACTACGACCTTGATCAGCTCCTGTTGGGCACGATACTGTTCACTCTACTATTCTTCCTTCTACCGACCGTGTTGGTCTTCTATATCACTTTCACGTCAGCTCGAATGGCAATCATTTTCCTGAAAGCCTCGTTCGATACGCTGCTGGCGTTTCTTAATCATTTCCCTTTGTTTGCGTTAATGTTGCGCGTCAAGGATTCGAGGCGTCTCCCTGGTCAGTAGATATACAGCTGCTTTTGTCCTCTATTGGCTCACTAGCGTGTAGGTGGCATCTGTTTCGAGCTTCGAGATACCCCTTCTGTTCTATTGCCAACTCTGGGTTCGGACGCTGCCCCACCAACTTCATATATAATTCTCAAGGTCAGCCCACTTCGTCATATGCGAAACCTTTCCGATATTGGTACTGAACCAGTCATGCTAGTCCGTACCGCTTTCCCTCCGGGCCATGTTCGATCAGTATTTCCAACTTGCCCATCGAATCCGGAAGCATTACCTCTCACCGGGCGTCTTGCTCTGCCTTGCGACGGGACAATTCCTGCCACCGATCCATCGGAAGAGCCTGTATAGCCTACAGTACAGCATGCTGCCAGCTCGACGACCCGGCGTGTGGGATGTCTGGAGTAGGCTCACTGAGGAAGATCCACAGACGAATGGAAATGGGAGTGTGAAGATGGCTCCTATGGCGAGGAACGGAGGCGGTAACAGAAGGTAGACGCATCATTCAAGAGGTGCCGTTGTTGGCTGCCGCAAGATATCGATATGCTCCACAAATTCCATTCTCACGCACCCAGTACACGAATGCAAGGAACTCAAGCATGCACGCCTATCACTCAAACATCGCAGGCAAGCCTAATCTCACGGTCTTAACGGACATGCCACGAAGCGACAAGCGGCGAAAGCATGTGCAGGCTTCTGGGGACGATGCTGCGGCTGGGCAACATGATCGATGGGTCAGGTACATGAGCCGTCTCATTGGTATCCCTTGTCTCCGACATAGAGCTACCTTGAAGTAGGCGGGATTTGATGTGAATGGTTTGACCCCGCAGCTGCTCTTACGTATGGGTCGAGCTGCTTTAGGCAGTCGGACGCTTTTCCCTTGGGCCTTGGGAGCACCGCACAATTGACGTGAAGATAAGAAGGGTTCAGCTTATCAGGCCAAAAGCAAGGCCACATGTGCCGAGAAGGTAGATGAGGCCAGAGCATGGCCTAGAGCCAAGGGAAGCTTGCTGAGGGGTAGCTACCCCAGACTCTCAGACTCTCGGCATGCCCCTCCTGAACCTACCGACTCTCTTCCCACTCATCCTTCTATCGCCTCCGCTCGCCATTCTTGTTCCCCATCACCACTCTTGACGAACAGCTGTAGAGCTTGTACGTCGAACCCTCTCGTCTTTCTCCCTCGCTGTTTCCATTACCGCCAAGATGCCTGAAACGGAGATTCGAACGGCCATGAAGGTCGACCTGAAAAAGCCCGCCGCAGAGCAGTCCGGACTTCATGTAACGCTCAACAGCTTGCAGCTTCCGCTCAGACCTTCAGTTGGCTAACATTGGCATAGAATCGATGGCACCCAGATGGTGACGCCCCTATTGAGACACTACTCCTCCAGCAATTGACTCTGAGTCGCAGTGCCCTTTAACGGCACCATCAAGAACGGCGAGATCGTCAAGATCGAGTGTGTCGACTGGACGGGCGGGCAGATCAAGAATAACGACAGCGCCGATGACATGAGAAACATTGACTTGACAAAGATCCACTACCTGACCGGTCCCTTTGAGGTCGAGACAGCCGAGCCGGGTGACGTGCTTGTGGTCGAGATCCAGGACGTCCAGCCGTTCCAGGAGCAGCCATGGGGGTTTACGGGGGTCTTTGATAAAAGCAATGGTGGAGGCTTTCTCGATGAGATATACCCTAATGCGTAAGCATCTTCCTTACCCTTTGTGGTCCGCTCCGATGTAAACGTTGTGCGGATACCCCAACGTGGTAGTGCCTTCCCCCTTCCTGTCCTGATAAATTAACACCCCATCCCTGGCCCATAGCGCAAAAGCCATCTGGGACCTCGAAGGCATCTTCTGCTCCTCCCGTCACATACCGCATGTCCGCTTCCCAGGCCACATTCATCCAGGCATCCTCGGCTGCGCCCCCTCCGCCGCCGTCCTCGCAGAATGGAACCGCCGCGAAGCCGAGCTTGTCTCCTCCTTCGGCGAGAACCCCGGCCGCGAGATCGCCCTCCCCCCACAACCCCAGAACGTCCACGCCGGCAGCGCGTCCGAAGAGATCAAGGACAAGGTCGGCCGAGAAGGCGCACGCACGGTGCCCGGCCGCCCGGAACACGGCGGCAACTGCGACATCAAGAACCTCTCGCGCGGCAGCAAGGTGTACCTCCCCATCCACGTCCAGGGCGCCAAGTTCAGCGTCGGGGACCTGCATTTCAGCCAGGGCGACGGCGAGATCTCCTTCTGCGGCGCCATTGAGATCGCAGGCGTCATCACGCTGAAGCTGAGCGTGATGAAGGACGGGATGAAGACGCTGGCGATGAAGAGCCCGCTGTTTCTGCCGGGGCCGGTGGAGCCGCATTTTGGGCCCGGGCGGTATCTGACGTTTGAGGGGTTCAGTGTGGATCACCACGGGAAGCAGCATTATCTGGATGCGACGGTGGCGTATCGGGAGACGACGTTGAGGTGTATTGAGTACTTGAGGCGATATGGTGGGTGTTCTCACTACCTTCCTTGTCTCCTTTCGCACCCATAGATTTTCCCATCCCTGTGGGATCTCACGAGTGAGAAACATGTGCTGACCCTCTCTGGCAGGCTACGACGACTACCAGGTCTACCTCCTCCTCAGCTGTGCGCCCATCCAGGGGCATGTTGCCGGGCTGGTCGACGTAAGCGGGCCATCCCTTTTTTAGGAACCCCAAGCTGACACATAACCTGTAGATCCCAAACGCATGCATGACGCTCGGGCTGCCAATGGACATCTTCGACTTCGACATCTCGCCCGAAACGCCGGTCAAGAAGATGGATATGGGCAGCTGTGCGTTCACCAGCAAGTAGCCTCGCCCTCAAGATCCATCAGACCATCGAGACGAACGATCTTGGTCGAATGTGTGAAGTAGCTAGTTCAACGGTTGCAATGTTGGATAACCTGTGGCGGAGCGGGAGATGTATGAGTTCTCCTTGCTAGATTGTAGATTGCAAGACAATATTGAGGCTACGAATGTAAAAGAGAACCTGGCATTGAGTAGATACCTCGGCGTTGATAACAGAGACGTATACCAGCCAGCCAGGCTTCTTCACCCATAAGCTTACGCTCCTCAACACCAGCCCAACCTTCCCACAATCGTCAAGAGGCTCCTTCTACAGGACCGAATCCTTCAGCCATCCGCTCCACCCCCCCCCACAGCACACGCAGCCACAGCTACAGGTCTCCTGATCCCCCATCACATCCCATAGAAACCCAAGCCTCACCCCCCATTCAGCAATCAAAAGAAAACAGATCCCGGCCGCAGAAAATCGCAAGTACTGTACTCCACACCACCCACATCGAGACCATCTTATTTCATCCCCTGCCACGCAGTGGCGCTGTATGCGAGGCTGCAGAATCGCGAACACATTTCGTAGGCACTCTTGGGGAAAGGGATCATGAAATCAATGGGGTAAATCGGGGGCTGGGAATATCTGTGGGTTTTTTTGGCATGCTGGGGATATGGTGCATGGTGTATGGTGCAGGCGCGGTGCGCGGCATCGTGCTGGCCCTGCTTTGAGGGGTGCGTAGGTTCCCCGGGGGGGGGGGGGGGGGGGCGGATGCACTGCATGGAGCGTCGATGGTTCGGAGAGACTGGTTGTTTGGGGTTCGGAAAGTGCTCTTTACAGGAGAAGGAATATTCATCGATTTGAGGATTTTGTTTCTGGAATATTGCATTCTGCGAGTCGGGACCCAGTGGAGCGCAGGCGATGGGGAGGTCGAGTATCAATGACGTTAGGACGGAATAATCCAAGTGTAGATAGAGAGGGAATGAGAACATGGCAGGATGAATCGACGAGGGGTACCGTGACTATAGCAGAGCATAGCCTACCTTGGAGAGCTATTTCTCGGAGTAGCCGAGATGTCGGTTCATCGAACACTGGAGTAAAAAGACTTGGAGCGGGCGCTCAGGACTCTCGATCGCTTGGAAGGGGTAGAATCGAGGCCAAAATCGCAGGGCGGACGGGTATGAGAGTCAGTACGAGGTTATAGTCAGTTGAGGCCGATGACCAACGACAAGTGCGCCTCAGTATGAAACTTCGGCTGCATCTTCCAGTTCAATCGACCTATCTATGGGCCCTTCCCTCATCTCCATCGCCGTCCCAGTACTGCGATATAAAGTAATCGACGTAGCGCTGGGTACCCCGGGCGCATCAACGCGTTACGCCACGCTCTAAAATTTTATCGGCGGCCATTTAAATCCAAATAAACTCAGTATGCAAAGCGATCGCAAAAGCAGCAAGCCTCATATGTGGGCAGAGAGCAAAACACACTAGCTCTGAAGATACTGGCGACTGTACAGCGAAGGTGATTTGTGTGACGAAAACAATGCTCGAAGGTGGGAATACCAGTATGGACAAGAAGCGAACGTGGTGGGTATCCATTAAAATGCCAAATATAATGCCTCGAAGTCCAATTAGCGATTAGTGATGTGTAGGAGCCTATTTACGTCCAGAATACTAAGGGTGTGTATGGATATGTACACCGTGGAGGATTGTCGTCACGCGTAACCATTCGTCATGACAACAAGAGTCGACAGGGAGGCGGTGCCGAGAGATCGTGAATTCTTCCTTTGAATGTTCGACATATTACTTTCATCGTGGGGCTTCGGTGTCCGAATGTGAAGCCAGTGTTTCACCTTCCCATATGGACTGTTGATCATCGACCGGGCTGAGCGATCCGGAAGAGATTGAGGACGAGGAACCGATGGCCCATTCATCAATATCTGCGTGCGGACCGCCGCGCAGATCTGCAAGCGCATAGCCTTTTTCTGATGGGTCTTCACCAACTTCAACATAGTCATAATCCCATCGAAACATCTTGTCCGGCTGTTGCCGCGGCAGGAACTTTGCTTTGGCAATGTAAAAGACGGTTCCAGCAACTGGAAGAAGTAAGCTGCATGAATTCGATGATAACTGCAGTGGTCACTTACGCAGACTACCACCAACCAGATCCACTGCATAGTGGTGCCGCAAGTACATGGTCGCCCACCACAGCCAAAGGATGTACCCAATGAGGAACGGCCTCAGGCGCGGGAAAATGAAAGCCATGAACAGCGCCTCTGTAGTACCGCATCCTGCATGCAAAGATGGGAAGGCGCCAAAGACCATTGGCGACCCAGTAAAGCCTGGCGTGTATATCGGCAGCCCAAAAAGCTTGTCAATGGCAGCCAACCCAGCTGGCGAGCCTGGGATAGAGTAATTGGCTGGGGCAAGGCCATAGAGGTTTTCGTACCATGGCGGAGAACATGGGAAAAGTAGTTGTGTTGAAACACCGATTAAATTCATGTATCCGAAACTCCTGGCGAAGACTGGTAGTGTACCGGGCGATGAGAAAATGAATATTACGATTGAGCATACGAATGGCGCTCCAAAATGTATTATGCCGTAAGGAAGCCAACCCATAATGTCGAGGAACGTATTTGTGTGGGCAGAGAGGATGTTGCTCAGATTGGCACCGTAGAAAATGTTTTCCAACGCAGGCAATACTCGGACCCATATTGGAGGTCGCCAATCGCTGGGTATGAATCTATGGACGTCCACGGTCAGTACAGTATACTAAAAGGACGTTGGTTCACTGTTCACAGAATACCGAACGGTTCTACCGAGTGCATCTCGACCAGGGGAGCTTACCCGCAAGCATAGAAAAACACCAGCCAAGTGGCTATTGGCGTGAAGGGAAGGAAGAACTGCCGCGTGACCGGAAGTATTAAAGATGTGAGCAACAAGGTGGAAATGGCAGTCTTCCCCAAAGGACCTGGCGAGGGGATTATGGATAGTGAGAAGATGCCGAGGACGACGAGCACTAGATATTGCCCATCATAATATGACCATCGATGTTTTCGTAACGCGCGAAGAGTGTCGGAGGGCTGCCACGAGGTCTGAAGGGCGGAGAGCGAGGATGATGGTGACTGTCGACTCCGGACCTTGGACCTTAATTTCCGCCGTATGCGATGAGGAATCAGGGTCGGTATGGAGGAGGGCCATGAGAAAGGTAGCTTGGCTTTTGAGTAGGTGGGCTGGGGATCTGTCCGCGAAGCAAAGGACTTCTTCGTCATCGGAGCGGCGTCTTGTGAAGAAGCGGCCAACACGCCCTTCTCCTCTCCCTCGCAACACACAGCGCGGGCGCCTGAATGTTGGCGGTATTGGCTCCTCAGTAGTTTTTCGCGCAATGCAAGAGAAAGATAGCAGATCGTAGGAAGTATGAGTGGTATAGCGTTCAATATGAGAGGGTTGGTAGATTAAGGATCGGTCCGGAAGGCAGCCGCAAACACCGCGAGGTAAGAGCACACGAGCAGCAGGATATGTCCCAATATTTCTTGATGCGCTGAAGTGTCGATGACTGTGGTGAAGGATGAGTTGGAGAGAGAAGGCGCGCTTCAAGAAGGAGATGATTACTTGGTAGTGGGTGGGCTTACTGGGCTACTGGGATTTCGGAGGAGTGCCAGGCTACTGTAGAGTACATCTAATTAACGCTTTCTCAGCCACCCCCGGCGTTGAAACGGCCAATTTCCATGCCGCACCCTCCATCTCAATCTCGCCTCTTGTTGCCGCTGAGCCACACTGGTCGGACATAAGCAACAACTCGCGTTCATGCTCACGTGCCCCTTTTTAGAGTCTAGATCGCCGTACTCAATCATAGAGAAGCAATCTTCGTGAGCAGAAAATAGTAAAAATCTATAGAATCTATATAGTTGCGAGATTATAACATCAATATAATCTCGCCCACGTCAACTACGTTCTTTTTTGACGCGTCGTCATGCGGGCGGGCGGAGCACGAATCCTGCTTGCCCATTATGTGCAGATACCAGCTTGCATAAAACCGATGGAAATTCCCGACTCCCGATGTTGCGCTAGCTTTCGCTCAGTTCTCGCCAGATCTCTACTGTTCAGACTTCTACAGCAATTGGGACGTTCGAAATTCTCTCAACCGGCGACCGTTGGTCTGAACTGAGCTGCGAGCAGGCTTGAAGTTTCAGAGGCGCCAAATGATTGTATACGGTCAGTATATCTCATACATCTGAAAGTAACCGCGCTATGTCTTCCTTACTTCCCCTAGAGCATGTTCCTATCCGTCATTGATGTCCGTATTGTCCTCCATGTGCGCCAATCCCGACCTGTCCCCCAAGGCAATGTCCCTCCTGTTACAGTCCTGACGCCCCTGCTATGCTATGCTACGTCGAGTCCACCAAGAGTCTCACACCCCCTCAAGAGCCCAGCTCAAATCTTCACGACTAGGCAGAAGATCGTCACTTAGCCCGAATGGATTTTCCTCGACGAAGGTAAAGTCAAAGTTGGTCAATAGAGACTGGTGCTTGCTTGTCTGCACGTTGTTTCCTTCACTCGGCAATGTTTCCCCTCCAGCACTGAAATCGAGAATCATCTGGTCGAGATCCGTCTCGCCTTGTGTCAGTACGAGCCCGTTCAAGAGATCTCTGCTGGTTTGCTCGCTTTCGACTTTCCCTGCGTTCTGCGGGCTCTCGGCGATTTCTTCAAAGTCGAAGAATTTGGCAGCAATTGGCGATGATGAAGACATGTCTAGCTCCGGTGGTGTACCATAGTGACTTGAAGATGAGTCTCGCGACATAGCAACGCTTGCGTCTGTGTCATAATTTACGAACATTTGCGGAGGGCTGGGAAACGCTGCGCTAGCGTCTGTGTCATAATTGTCCGGCATTGGAGGCGGACTCGAAAATGAGCAGACCGATGATCCAGAAATTGATGATCCGCTCTTCTTTTCAAGGACCCTCTGTCGAGTTCTGCTTGCTTTGTCCCGTCTCTCCTGTGTGTCTGGTCTGTGCTTCCTAGGCCGACCACGCTTCGTCTCCTTTTTCTCAACACCTTCAGGACCACCGATCCCACCAACGCATGTATTCCGCTGCTTGTGTCTGGTCAACGCATCCATCCTGGCGAAGCTGTGGCCGCATTCGCAAGGATAAGGCTTGATTCCCGTGTGAATCTTCTCGTGCCGTTTCAGGTCGTGCTGCCGCACAAAACGCTTATTGCAGTGCATGCAGAGAAATTGTCGGTCGCCAAGGTGAGTTTGAACGTGGGACTTGATGTTCTCCTTCCTACCGAACCTCTTTCCGCATTCTGGATACATGCATACCCATTTCTGATCTTCGTGTGGTCCACTGATGAATGCATTGACTTCCTCGGAGGAAACGCCAGTGTCAATAGTAGCGAGACCCGGATCAAGTCCTGTCGTGGATTGGGCCGGAGTTTGCTTGCCTGGCGAGGAAAGACCTTCGAAATCTACCATACTCTGCGAAGCGGATAACGGAGGCTCTGGGAATAACGCAAAGTCGGCAGCTCTTGCGTGCGAGGACCCAAGATTCGGTAAGAAGTTGAGTTCGGGTGACGCCTGGAAAGATGAAGTCGCTGGTGATAGCGCGCTGGACATCGGCGAACAATGTGAGGATGGCTGGTCGAACGGATTGCTGGAAAAGTCCAGGCCCATCGCGGATAAGTCAACGAAGGCCGATGGAGGAAAGTCCGGCAAAGTGAAAGACGTGGGCGGCACAAGCGGCGCGGACCCTGGCGGTGATGGCATTCTTGAAGCGCCAGTGTACACGGATCGATCTACGAAGACATCTTGACAAGACCAGCCTCGCTGCATGGACTGTGAGGCTTTGATGGTTAGGTCTGGATCTTTCTTGGTCGGCGAGCTATGTGTTGATGCGCTTTGAAATGTCCGCTGAGCCTGTGCATTCTTATACGGTGTAGGATCAGGAGTCATTGAGAAGGACCCTTCAACAGAGTCAGCGGCGACCCTACTAAAACAATGCATGGGCAGTAATATCTTACAGTTGTTGATTTGGGTAGGGGGTGTATACGGCCGTTCAGGCACCATCCTCGAGTACTGAACCGAACTTCTCCTAGACGATTCTACACTGTCCGGAACCTCAATCCCGCCTCCTCTTCCACCATCTTGGGTCGTACCAGCGACTGCGCTATCAGTCAATCCGTTGCCGTCAAGGCTTCCAGCGGACAAGGCTGGCTCCAGGAAATGTTCTCGATCGGCAGCAGTTTTTTGTGTGAGGAGCTCGAAGATCTGATCATCGCTCATATCGCTAATCTGCTGCTCAGAAAGATTGTTTTTGAAGCATCCAGTGCTCGGCTCTAAGGGGAAAAAAAAATTGGACGATCTCAGAGTACCATCATCGCTATTGTGTCGTTGTTGGCCCGGTCGAGCCATTGGTCGCTGCTGCGTTTCCGATATAATGTGCTGCATTTGTCGTGGGTTAGTGGTTGTCGTGGGGTCCTGCGGGTATGGTTCCGGGAGTCCATGGCAATGCATCGTCTCATCGAAGCTGAGCCCTCGATGATGCGTCGCATGTCTGGCAGGAGAGGAAATCTTCAAGTTGTCGAAAGCCGTGGGTATCGATTTTGGTCGTCGATGTTGTCCTTGAGGAAGATTTTTTGACTGGTGTGGCAGCATAATGAGATCGGTCGAGTCCGAATGGGCAATTGTCGAAGGGTGTGGAGGGAGACCTTCGCGGTTCGGAACTATGTGATTCAAAATCAGCTTTTTGGCTTCTATTGAAGCTCAAGGCATGTCTTGCCTCACGCAACGAGCGCCTCTCGGCCGGGCAAAATCAAAAGCGTAGAGCTGTGCTCAGATGCTAATTTCCTGCTTTGTACTAAATTGCAACCAGTCCCCGAGTTTGCCTTTAGCTTTCCTACAGGAAGTCAGTGAGCGGATCCAGGCTGATATTGATATGACCAATGGCCCACCTCTAGATGATCTGTGTAGACTTAGAGAAGCTCGGCTCTTTGTAAGAACGGCTGACTTGTTACAATTGAGGACTGAGCTGTTCGACTGCGAGGCCAGTTGACTATTTGCGCCGAGTGGTTGCTGAAGCAACGCCTGTGCTGCAGGGATTTCTCTTGGGCACATGAGGTGGCGTTTGCCGCGTTCGAGCTAATCCCAAAACTCTATAGGTCCGGATCAGCTAAGCGAGAACCACAAAGATCCTTGTCTCCTGCATTCTCTCCACGACCCAACGAGCATCTGCTGGAGGTTGAGGAAGACAGCATTGTCTAGGTGAGTAACGACACCACGCACTGACGCGCCATGTCCTGACTTCCAACCTGCAAGACCATCATGCAGATCTTCGTCAAGACCCTCACGGGCAAAACCATCACCCTCGAGGTCGAATCCTCCGACACCATCGACAATGTCAAGGCCAAAATCCAAGGTATGTATATAGTATACGCTAACCATCATCACCACTAACATTCCTTCTCCTTCACAGACAAAGAAGGCATTCCCCCGGATCAACAGCGCCTAATCTTCGCTGGCAAGCAACTCGAAGACGGCCGCACCCTCTCGGACTACAATATCCAGAAGGAATCCACGCTCCACCTCGTCCTCCGTCTCCGTGGCGGTGGCAAGAAGCGCAAGAAGAAGGTGTACACGACGCCGAAGAAGATCAAGCACAAGCGCAAGAAGACGAAGTTGGCGGTGTTGAAGTACTACAAGGTCGATGGGGATGGCAAGATCGAGCGCTTGAGGAGGGAGTGTCCTACTGCTGAGGTGAGTTGTCGATGATGATGAAGATGTTGGATGATCCGAAGAAGGATGTGTCAGTGCTGACTGTTTGATTGTAGTGCGGTGCTGGTGTCTTCATGGCCGCTATGCACAATCGCCAGTATTGCGGGCGCTGCCATACCACGTACATCTTCGAGAGCTAGAGGATAGCGGCATGATATGCGAAAAGGGTGGCTGATGTAGGCATGAGCTTGCAATAACTTGTGTGCCTAGATCATTTAGGTAGAGAGCTCAATTTGTCCTCAGCTTCTTCGTCTGTCTACTTGCACAACGTCCTTTCGCTTTGACTCAAGGAGCTAGGTCACTGCCCTCTCACGTATGCATCTCCCCCTACATTATAAGAGGCTTGACTGGCAGTCATCGCCTCGAGGTCGACAGAGAGACTAAGTCGGTAATTGGTGCTTGAGTCAATCTTGACGCGGCTGCTCCAAATTACATGGACATCCAATCAGCAAGAATTTACAGTTTGGTGACAACGTGTACTCCTGACGTCCATTATCGCATGCTGCATCCTGCGTGCACCCCAAATTACTCATCTGGCATCCCCTTCCGTAAGTTGTCGAACTTTGACTCCGGATACTCGAGCGTATTCTGGCTTCGATCCATGTGTCCCAAACCACGAACAACCTGGCAACCCATCAGCAAAGTCCTGCCTTGAGAAACTGCCAGGAATCAGGAAAATTGGACTCACAGTCCCAATCAGACTCTCCTCCCCAGCTTTATCAGCGCTGCTCTCCCACCACATCGCCCCTCCTAATCCCTCGCTTTTGATGAAGTCCACCTTCTTCTTCGCCATTTCCAAACTATCATAACTCACCATCACCCTCGCCTCTTGGTTATACGTCCAACTGGCCCCTATCTGATCATCCAAAAAGTCTCTCGCCCCCTCCTTCGGCAAAGCTTTGAAATCCCATACCCCTGCCTCCCAGCTCCCTTCCCCAGTACCCGAGAACGATTTACCAGGACCGTCGGTAGAAGTGAAGGCGCGGCCATAGAGAGGCATACCGAGGATGATCTTGGATGGTTCGATGCCGTGAGAGGTGTAGTACTCCAGCGCATGGGATGTGGAGAAAGGCGTGCTCGCCGGCGTTGAGGCAGAGGGAAAAAGGTTTGCTTGGTGCCCGGCGACGGAGTCCCAGGAGCCGGCGTAGTCGTAAGCCATCAGGTTCCAGAAATCAAGGTGAGCGTCCATGGCTTTGAGGTGGAGCTTCTCGTAGTTTTGAGGGCCGGCGGGGCAGGCGACGGAAAGTAGGATTTTATCGCCGTTGGGACTGTTTTTGAGCTCCTAGATGGTGTCAGGTTTACTGTGGGTCTTTTTCCCACGAGATACGTACATCACGGACTGCTTTAAGTAGGTGGACGAAGTCGGTGGCTTCTACATCGTTCTTTGGGTACTCCCAGTCAGTGTCCAAGCCTATGTCACAATAAGCCAAGGAACGGCAAATTCATCAAAGACTTCATTTACCATCGAGTCCCAAGTCCTGAACGAGCCGTACAGCCGACTTTGCGAAGGTTGCTCGACCTTCTTCTGTTGAAGCCGGTTGAGCAAAGTTCGCGGAATAGGTCCAGCCGCCGATAGATAGCAGGACTCTCAATTGCCTGTGCTTCTTCTTGAGCAGGAAAAGTTGCTTGATGCAGCCGTAGACATTATTGCCTTAATCTCGATCATTATTTGGACAATAGTTAAAAGACCAAGAGACCTCATACCAGTGTCATTCCAAGAATCCGTGGGATAATGCTTGTCCTTGAGGCCGTAAGACTCACTCCCCTCTGCAGCCCTGGATGATTCTACTCACTGTATCACCTGAGGAGGTTTTGGAGTCAGCATTCCTTTAAGTCATTTTATCGAGCCAGGTAGCGTGCCTTCAAGGCGGTGCTATAGAGAGATGTTTGAAGATTATCGAGAACCTTAGAAAGGGGTAAGAGATGCTCCGAAAACGACTTACTCCACGTATCTGTCAAATAGCTGTATGCAGGATTTAAGCAAACCTCGAGCAGCATGGACAGAAGATGAGGTCATACACTTCACCACTTTCGGGCCTCACATTGGCGAAAGCGTAGAGGACGTGTGTCAAATTACCAGCAGGCAGATCTTGCGGCTGCTGGTTCCTCCCGTAGATGGCCCTTTTCAGGAATCAGGGGGATAAAGCTGCTGATGATTGCGCCTTGGAGCATACCAGTTTACGAAGTAAGCTACTGCTTTATAGTCAGATCCACCCAACATATTGAGTTGATGAAGAAGGCTAGGTGCGTGATCTCGAGATAACGATAGACCGGTTGCAAGATCAACGTGAAAACCGAAAAGAATATATGCCAAAAGGAACGAGAAAAATAGGAGAAAGCCCAGGGAGTAATATATAGATGAATGTATAGCTCGAGCCAGGATGACGATTCTGGCGCTGTGAAGAAGGTGGGCGTGAGTGTCAGAACCGAGGTCTCAAGGGATTCAATCCGGAGTGATAACCAGATCGAAGTTTACGAGTCTACGAGACTTAGTCAAAAAGTACGTCAATATAGAATAGTAACAGTCATTCTCGATGCTGGATGCTGGATGCCATCGTCCGCCCCTACTTTAGCACGGTCGCAAGCACTTTGAGGGTAGCGTCGCCGGGCGGATAGAGAGTACTTGGACGATGTATACACTCTGGGTAACTAATACGAGATTGTAAGGTATTAGGTACCTACCTTAACTGCTGTCACATGTGAATATCGGATGCGGCATACCTAAGATAAGCTGTAAGAAACAGCAACCCTAAGGTACGTGTATCGAGTGCAGAAAGATCACGTGATACTCTGCTATGCCTCCGGTTCTCGTGTCATTTTCGCGACGTCCCACGTGCCTAGTGCATGGTCGTACGATCCATGAGAACTCGGCAATGGATGTTTGGTCCGCCAGATGCATACCTCTTCGAGCTAACGTTACTTAGTTGACTGCTCTTCGCCGTCGGATACACCATCTTGCCGTGTCCTCGAGGGCCGGCTCATATCTTTGACAATGGCCTCTCGTCCAGAGATGAAGGTGACTGGGCAGCCTTTGGCTCAGCGTCCAATTGCTGATTGTGGTACAGGTGGACGATGAGGTGGGTTTTATCAAGTTTTTCCGTGGTCTTCCTGCCAAGGATGAAGAGACGATTCGCATCTTCGACAGAGGGGATTGGTATAGTGCGCACGGCGAGGACGCAGCTTTCATAGCTCGAACTGTGAGCCTTGGAAAGCCACTTAACCATATGACACTCGCTGAATAGTCCCTGCAGATGTACAAAACAACCTCTGTCCTCCGACAACTGGGCAAAGCGGACACTGGTTTACCCTCAGTCACTATGACTATTACTGTATACCGTAATCTTCTACGAGAAGCTCTCTTCCGACTCGGGAAAAAAGTAGAGATATGGGAGACTACGGGACGTATGCAGTGGAAGTTGAAAAAGCAGGCTTCTCCAGGGAATCTGCAGGATGTCGAAGACGAACTCGGGGGACAGGTAGATTCGGCACCGGTAATACTCGCTGTCAAAGTGTCTGCAAAAGCTTCAGAGGCGAGGAATATCGGTGTTTGCTTTGCAGACGCAAGCGTACGAGAGCTCGGAGTCAGCGAATTCGTTGATAACGATGTCTACTCTAATTTCGAATCACTTCTCATCCAATTGGGCGTCAGAGAGCTACTACTGCAGGCAGACAGCCAGAAGAAGGACCCAGAACTTGCCAAACTTCGAACAATCGCTGACAACTGTGGTGTGGCGATCGCCGAGCGAACAATTGGTGACTTTGGCACCAAGGACATCGAGCAAGATCTCACACGATTATTGCGCGACGAACGTGCTGCGGGAACTCTGCCTCAAACTGACCTGAAACTGGCTATGGGATCAGCAGCCGCTCTTATCAAGTATCTCGGCGTGCTGTCTGACCCATCGAACTTCGGGCAGTACCAGCTCTACCAGCATGATCTTTCCCAGTACATGAAGCTCGATGCTTCGGCCCTGAAAGCGCTCAACCTAATGCCGGGGCCACGAGACGGATCGAAGACAATGAGTCTGTATGGGCTTCTCAATCACTGCAAGACTCCCGTCGGCAGCCGACTTCTCGCCCAGTGGCTCAAGCAGCCTCTCATGAGTCTCGAAGAGATTGAACGCCGGCAGCAGCTTGTAGAAGCCTTCGTGCAAGATACTGAATTACGGCAGACTATGCAAGAGGAGCATCTAAGATCTATCCCCGATCTCTATCGATTAGCAAAAAGATTTCAGAGGAAACTAGCAAACCTCGAGGACGTCGTGCGAGCCTACCAAGTAGTGATTCGCATACCTGGCTTTATAGGCACTTTGGAGGGTGTCATGGACGAGCAGTATAAGGACCCTCTCGACGCAGAATATACATCAAAGCTGGTGGATTATTCGAACAGCCTGGCTAAATTACAGGAGATGGTAGAGACAACCGTGGATCTCGATGCCCTGGACCACCACGAATTTATCATCAAGCCTGAATTTGACGAGAGTCTGCGGATAATTCGCAAGAAGCTTGAGAAGCTAAAGTATGATATGAACGTTGAGCATACGAAAGCCGGCAAAGACCTAAATCAGGATACAGAGAAAAAACTGTTCCTCGAGAATCACAGAGTGCATGGCTGGTGCTTTCGCCTTACAAGGAATGAAGCGGGGTGTATACGCAACAAAAAGCCATATCAAGAGATATCAACCCAGAAGAATGGCGTGTACTTCACGACCCCTGAAATGCAGACAATGCGTCGCGAGCACGACCAGCTTTCCGAGAATTACAATAGGACCCAGAGCGGCCTGGTCAGCGAAGTTGTCAACGTTGCAGCCTCATATTGTCCCGTGATAGAAAAGCTTGCTGGTGTTCTTTCGCACCTTGATGTCATTATTAGTTTTGCTCACGTCTCAGTTCACGCCCCAACATCATATGTACGTCCGAAAATGCATCCAAGAGGCGAGGGAAACACTATCCTTAAGGAAGCACGTCACCCTTGTATGGAGATGCAAGACGACGTCCAGTTCATTACGAATGATGTTTCTCTCATTCGCGGAAGCTCCGAGTTCCTCATCATTACTGGTCCTAACATGGGTGGTAAATCTACATACATCAGGCAGATCGGTGTGATTGCCCTTATGGCACAAGTTGGCTGCTTTGTGCCATGTTCAGAGGCGGAGCTTACATTGTTCGACAGTATTTTAGCCAGAGTCGGTGCCAGCGATTCACAGCTGAAAGGCGTCTCAACGTTCATGGCTGAGATGTTGGAAACAGCCAACATCCTGAAGTCAGCAACATCCGAATCTCTGATCATCATTGATGAATTAGGTCGTGGCACTAGCACGTATGATGGCTTCGGACTCGCGTGGGCCATTTCGGAGCATATCATCAAGGAGATCCGATGTTTCGCCATGTTCGCAACGCATTTCCATGAGCTCACAGCATTGGTCGACGACCATTCACAGGTGCAGAATCTACATGTCGTTGCCCATATCGGAGACACGAGCGACAAGGACCGGCGAGAGGTGACATTGCTCTACAAGGTGGAAGAAGGAGTTTGCGATCAGAGCTTTGGGATTCATGTTGCTGAGCTTGTGCGCTTCCCCCAAAAGGTCATCAATATGGCGAAGCGTAAAGCAGATGAATTAGAAGACTTCTCCACCAAGCACGAGGATGCGTCGATAATACACTCCAAGCAAGACGTTGAAGAGGGAAGTGTACTGCTGAAGGAGATGCTGGTGCAGTGGAAGAAGGCAACCGAGGGTCATGACTTGAGTAAAGAAGAGCAGGTTGCCAAGATGAAGGAGCTCGTAATGGGCAATCAGAAGCTGCTGGATAACCCATTCTTCCAGTCAGTCAAGGCGTTGTAGTGGTGGGTGGTAGTCAAAGTACGATACCCCATTTCACGTTGTATGGCTTCAGCGAAAACTCAATATCGCGTTTTACCAAGCTTGAAATCAGACTTGATCCTACGGAAGTATCGTTATGCTTTTCATAATGGCAGATGTTTCCCATGGAGTGCTTGCGCCAACTACCTATTTAGTACAGTCAACCATGGTTCAAAATCGGAATTGGTTGCTGCAGCTACAGGATCGGTCATCCCTTCATGAATTCACGTCCTCACGCCTTCACTCTCCAATCACCAGAACAACACCTTTGAGGCGCGTCAACATGGTGACATTTCAAATCACATCTTCACACTTATGGCTCACTCGACCATCCTCAAACCGTGGCTTTGCCAAAGACTTTCGTGAAGTCAGAGCAAGACCGCCGCTGAACGTGCTTGTCAGATGACTACAAACGATCCACCTGCTGGCTCAAATGCTCAGCCTGCGTTGGACTCAGGAACCCCTGCTCCTCACCCAGCGCGAGCTCCAAAGCGTCCTCGCGGCCGCCCTCGTACGCGGTTTCACCCATATGCTGGTCGAGCAAATCACCACCTTCCTGCCGAACCTCATGTTCAACCTCCTGCCAGGCCGTCACCTTTAGCAACAACAACAACAATGGAAAGCATTCCGCAGACAACAACGGCTTCGAATCGCGTCTCAGCGCCAACGCAACCAGAAACAGTATTAGCGGCACCTTCACCAGCACAACATTCGATGCTACCAACGGCGCCACCTTCCCTCTCAGCATCCTCACCTCCAGTTCATCAGCAGCAGTCTCAACAAGCAATGGCACCAGCACCAGCACCGCGTTCTCAGGCCCCACCAAAACGTGGGTACCCACAATCACCCGCCGACCATTCGGAGACAGCACCACGCCTTCGAATACGATATAACCCTGGTCTGCCCTCACAACCAGCCGCTCCACTCATGACAGCGCCACGTCCTCTTACACCCCCAAACCACAGCGACTCCCCGTCTCCAGTGCACTCACTCGGGGAAGCTGGCCGACATACCCCACAACCCCAAGAACAAGACCCAAGCGACCTTTCCGACCACCGCCTCTGCGACGAGAACCCCATCTTCTTCAGCGGCACAACCAACCTCCTCCTCGCCGAAAAATTCTGCCATTCGCATCCCCCACTCCACACCGCCGACGCCCTCCCCTGCAGCAACACCTCCGCGCACCCCTCGCGCCCCCACCTCGTCTGCACATTCTGCCACCGCCGCGGCGACCAGCACCTCAAGAGCAGCAACCACCTCCTCCTGTGCAAGAGCTACGTGGCCCTCTGCCGGGAATGCGCCAAGGGAGCCGTGGACCGGAACCGGCGCACGCACGGCTTCCTGGCGGACTGCACGTGTTTCACGGCGCACCCGGACACGTGGCTGTGTTTTGACTGCCGGGAGAGTAGCCTGATGCGGGCGCAGAGCTGCTGGGAGGCGGAGACGTTGGAGGGGCATAGCTTGCCGTTTATGCAGGCGCGGATCTGTCGGTGTGGGAGGGATGTGAGGGATTGGTGGGATGAGGAGGGGGAGGTGGTGAGGGTTTGGGTGTGTATTACCTGTGAAGGGATACATGCGTTTAATTGATGGAAGGGGGAGGGGGGAGGGAGGAGGATGTTGCGGACTGGGTTGAGCGTTGATGCGTTGGGGTGGTCGGTATGCAGCGTCTTGACTGGATGTGATGGTTCACGTCCCTCAGTGGGGATAGGAAGGCCAGGTCACCCTGTTGAGCCAATGATGCCACTGCAGATGTCATCGGATGCGAAGGGTCTGGTGAAAGGCGATTAGCTTACGTGATAGCAAAAGCGGCTTTCTTCCTCAGAGCGCAGTCCTCAGTCTATGCACTGACAGGATGTTGATTCCGTTGGCTGACAAGCAACGGTTGCATTGCACTCCCTCACAAACGTATTGACAAAAGAGCCATGGGCCGAACGACCAACGACGCCATTTCCGAAGCGGCAAGACGTTCAAAAGACATCGCTGACATGGTCGTGGGACCTCGAGAAGACACATACAGCACGGCCGCACAAAGGTTGCCAAGTAAACAGAGCACCCTCTGGTGCCAGTACATCGAGCGAATCGGGATGTCTGATCGTTCAACCTTGAAATATACTCCATAACATGCCAGGTGCATGTGGGTAGGTTCACTCTTCAAGGCAGGCTGCAGCCCTCGCTATATCTGAAGCTCATTCAACCCGCAAAACCTCCTCTAGCCAGTTTTCTTGCTCTTTGATCCCTCCGATTATGGTTGGCCCGCGAGCCTTTGTTGGCGTCTTTCCTCTGTCTTGCAACTTGGGTTTCTCGATCATCTGCCGGCCCAGCCACATTCGCTCCTCTGCCACCTTGTCCTCCACCCTTGCCCCTACCTCTGCCTCTGAAGCCTCCCCTTCCACCTTGAGTCGCAGGCCCAGGATCTCCGTCCGTGTCAGCCTCCTCTCCCGTATCTGTTTCCGAGACGACAGGGCTGTCCTGCCAAGCAGTCCGACCCAGCCCTCGTTGCTGGCCACTGCCGGCCATGCTGAACATGGCCTCCAACCTTCTCACCTTCTTGGGATCTCTTTGCAACATGATTGCCCAACCCTCAATGGCCTCATCTGTCATGCCTGTGTCGCTCCGTAGAGCTATCCTGGCCTGGCTCCTTCGTGTAGCTTGATCTCGGCCAAACAACCCGGAAGACATTTTCCAGGCCTGCCACAAGGCCTCTTCGTGAACATTCTGCTTCAAGCCTTCAGCATCCATGGCATCATCACTGGTCCCCGGCATGGCAGAATCGACCGTACCGCCCACGTCCTCCATGTCGTAGGTGTCGTCACGTTCGTCGTCATCGGAGTCGAAAGCCGCCAGAACGGAGATGATGGCGGCTTTGTCTGACTTGGAAGTGGGAGCGGACAGCAATGTATCAGCGGTTTGAGAGTCAGCATGACTACGGCCGTGATGTATCTGCGATGGAGAAACAGCAAGCCGAGAAAAGTCGTCCCCATCGAAGATGGAACGACGGCCCGCCAATGGCTTTGATATAGGGGCCATTGACGACATTTTATGAGGCTTGTGATCCACTGGTACTTGAAGCGTTATTTCCGCCGGCCTACTTCACGTAAGAGTTCGCACACAGCAAAGATTGGGAGAGGAACACGTACTTGGTAGATGTCTTCTCTGACTGCGTTGCATGAGCACCCAGAGAGCCGTCCAGAATATGAGCCGTCACTCTTTCCATGTCTCCGTTGTTTTTGTGCAACAAGTCATTGATGACTTGAGTATCTAATTCGGGGAACAGATCTTTGATCTGTGTCACTAGGGTGATCCGTTCCATTTCTTGAGCAAATCGCTCATCTGACGAAGAGATTCGCCTAGCCTTTCGGTGCTTCGGAACTTTCCTATCTCTTGCTTTTCCTTTCCCTTTGATGTCAATCCTGAAGGTACTGAGCTCGTCCATTAATGGCTGCGCTCTTGCAGCTTCCGCACCAGACAGGCTTTGCCGTAATTTACGAAGGAACGAGGTAGTTGAGCAAAGGGTCTGGAGCATTGACTTGCCGGCAGGACTGCTTTTCATGGCATACAAGTGATCGATCAACGTAGAGAACATCGGATTCTTTGGATGTATCAGGCTGGTCAAGCAGAGGTGGGCCACGGTAACAATCCCTTTTTGCACTCTAGCATTTGATTGGAAGTAACCTGAAAGGGCGTCTAAGAAGTCTGAGCCTACGGTAAGATATTGACCATATTGATATGATACGCTTAGGACACACGCTGTACGTGTGAATAATTCATCGAGTTCTGTAAGAATGTCTTGCTTGCTGGTGTTCAATGCGCGGATTAATGATGCTCTCTGCTTGGCGAATGACGGAGGCGCATCGTCAGAACTACTGACATCCCAAGCCTTTATGATCATATCTGACAAATTTGGATTATGCCCGTGAAGATTTGGGGCGCCGTATAGGACACTGAGGTTCTGAAGGAAAACGTACTCCAGCAGCTGCGAAGGAATAGCCGCAGATTCCATGAACGTCCTATGCGTCAATCTGAAAACATTCGACCTCAGCGCCCTGGCCTTTGGTGCATTGAGCAAGTACGCATCTACTTGGAGGTTCTCGGACATGTAAGAGACAAGAAAATCGGTTACGGAAGGCTCCTCCGCGACCTTCTTGGAGAACATAACTTGCGGTAGGAGAAGATAGCCATGTGCAAGTAGAGTCCATGCCTCCAGACATGCTTCGAGCTCGTCTGGAAGAAGCTGCTCTAACACGTCTACTGGTGGGAACGGAGCGAAGGATGGAAGTAACATATCGACAAGCAATGAATAAGGGACAACCGATGCCGATGAAGACGTCCGAGATACTGTCTTTCCCTCTTGACGAAAATATGAGAAGGACAGTAATAGAGGAGACTGTGAGAGGACTTACTTTAATTAAGAACCAGTGTCATGACAAACACATTTGAGATCCAGGAAGTCACGATCGAGCCATGTCAGAAGCGGCTAGCTCCCGAGAAGCGAGCACCAAGACTTCGAGATCCACAAAATCTATCTCCATCGAAGTTCACCCACAGTCTCAATATCATCATAGCCTTTCATCACCTTACCGGACCACAGTTGTTCAGGTCTTGATTGGCAATTACATTCAAGACATATCCCACTGAAAAGTCAAAGTAGTCGGCACCATGTCCTACCAAAAGCCCGAAAAAGATTATGGCGAAGGCCCCGTGAGAATCCCCGCTGCGTACTTGCCTCTCAACATCCGATTGACCGCTGATTGAATGGACAGAAAATCCACAAGATCCGCATCACCCTCACTTCCCGCAAAGTCCAGTCCCTGGAGAAGGTCTGCCAGGAGCTGATCGAACGTGCCAAATCCAAGGACCTGCGTGTCAAGGGCCCTGTCCGCTTGCCTACAAAGAGCTTGAAAGTCACGACGAGGAAGACCCCGTGTGGTGAAGGAAGTAAGACGTGGGATACGTACGAAATGAGGATCCACAAGCGGCTGATTGAGTAAGTATGGTCTCATCCTGGGCAGAGCACAGCAAGGGAGGGGAAAGTGCAGGACTTGTCCGGGGCTCTGAACGCGCAAATCGGGAGGTATCAAGGGGATGCTGACATGATTGCACAGCTTGAATGCGCCAACTGAAGTTGTCAAGCAGATCATCGTTAATATCGAGGCTGGTGTGGAGGTTGAGGTCACGATCGCTGCTTGAGAGCGCAAGTAGCAGTGACAAGTGGGGATGGTGGCAATCCACTGAAAGTACTAGGTACAAGCCTCAATTGTTAATACGACCGTACTGCGTTAAAAGTGCACCACCAAGACCAGCAGTTGCGACCATTGACCGCAAACGCGCTAAAGCGTCGCTCAGGCTAGGTTGGGCCCATGACTGCACAAAGTACTGTATATTCGCGAGAGATCCTCTAAAATCGCCTGTAAGATCTGAATGGACTTGCGTCTAATCTTCAACGTATGATATTTCTCCGGTTACAGAATCCACTCAGAAATCCCAATTGCACCATTCCCTCCTAGGTGGCAAGCTCGGCATCATCCCATCCTTGAATGCTTCGTGCGTCCTCATAAACATGTAGTTCTCCTTGGTACTTTCGTCATATGTCACTTCTGCCAGCTCTTCCGCTTTGGTAAGAGTCGGTGGTCCGTCAGGAAAGCAGACCTTTTCCCAAGCTCCATCCTTGCCTTTGGTGCAAGGCTCATTGTCGACATAGGTCACAGGTTCACCATTCCACGTTTTCAATTTCCCTTGCGTGTCTCGTGTGGCAGGGTCTCGCCTTTTGCTGCTGGCAGCTAGGGTAGCAGTAGGCTGACTAAGCGCGGTACTGGTCGTCGGAGCAGAAAGATTGCCAAATCCATTTGAAGGCTGCGTGAGAGTATGCATTGGCGCGTTTTCAGATTGAATCGAGGCATGACCAGAACCACTGCCAGTCGCACTCGGCTGCCGAAAAGCTTGGGTGCTTTGGTTTGCCACTGGCTGACCGAATGGATTTGTCGTGGCTGGGTTGGTCTGTCCAAAGCCTGAAGTTCTTGCTGGCTGGGATGCCTGTTCAAAGGGACTGGCAGATGCGGAAGGCTTTCCGAAGGCGCTTGGCTGGGTAGTTCCCACGGATTGTTGGTTGAAGGCGCTCTGCTGCAAAGTTGACGGTTGACCAAACGCAGACTGCTGACTGGAACCCAGTGTCGCTGGTGCACCAAAGACTGAGGTCAACGAATTCTGTCCGAAAGCAGGCGGTGCGGACGGTTGACCGAACGATGGCTGTCCAAACGCGGATTTGGGCGCTACGGACTGACCGAAAGCTGATGTGGGGTTGCTTGGCTTGCCGAACGCAGGCGCCGGTACAGAGGGTTGGCCAAAACTTGAAGTCGGCTGTCCAAAGCTTGTACTTGGTCGGCCGAGTTGCGCGGGCTGCCCAAATGTCGACGATTGCCCTGACGCAGTGGCTTGCTGCCCAAAGGGCGATGGTCGCGAGCCAAGAGCAGAAGGTTGACCAAAGCCAGAGCCACCTGTAGGTTGACCGAACGATGTTGCTGGGACTCCGAAGCTTGATTTAGGTGCTGTCGGTTGACCAAAAGCTGAACCGGATGGCCGAGATCCATTGAGATCAGTCCCTCTAGCCTCGCATGTGTCGAAGCGATTCGGGTGCTCCTTTGCTTTATTGTTCAGGTATCTGATCGCACCTTCGACGTCATCAAGAGCGGTACGAATCTGCTGCTCAGCATTGTTGAACAATGTCTGAGCTTCCTGTATAGCCTCTTGGGGGTTACCCGCAGCAGCCAGCTCATAATGACGCAGCCGTAGCTCCTCGCAGCTTTGTTCACGAGGGTATCCGCCAAAGAGCTGGACCGGTAGTTCCTTTACCGGTCCAAAGGCCGAAAGGATCCATTGGGGGCGCTCATTCTTCAGTTCGGTCACAATGGTTGCCGTGTCAAGCTTGTACCTATCGTCGAAATTAGCACGGCGAGTGTGTATCCTGGCATCTGATAGTTATACGGTTGCGAATCCCGACCATGGCCTAAACCGAATTGTCAGCATCTATTCTATATGCGGAATGAACAGTATTGAATCACTCGTTATGCCCGAAGGACGTTCAATATGTTCCTTTCTGGAGTAGTGGCTGCGAAAGTTGGCGTAGGTATAAGCCATGAGGTACTGACTAGCGGCGAAATCGTAGCAGCGAATTTATTCCATGATACACAATGAGAGCAAATATTCAATTACCTTGTGATGGACTCCCAGAGCGCGTACTGTTGCTTCTGTTCTGTACGGCTCCGAAAGGGTTTCGCGAGTTTCCTGACGCGTTCCTCGCTCGTGGGTGCTCAAAGTTGCACCGGTCTGCAAGAATCGTTAGCCTTATCATTAGCATATTCCTGACATAGATTCAAATCGGACCTCCAAATTTGCAGTAGCCCTGCTCAAAGAAACGGCACACCGGCATAACGATGGCTTCGTGGGTGCTTGGACACTTTTAACTCTGTGAGATAGTGGACGCCGAATACTGTCTTTGAATCGGGTGGCAAGAATCTCAGCGGACTGACGAGCTCATTGAGAAAAGATAGACAAGCTGTCGGTCAGCTTACATGAAAACGAACCCAGACGTCTAAAAAGGGTAATCGTTTAACAAAGAGACCGGGTAACATAGGTCAAGATCACGATGACAAGACAAAGCACCGAGCGTAAATGTCAGAAATTTGTCGATCCCATTTAATCATCGTGGCCACAGATGGTCCATACTATTGGCACCGCTATCCGAAGCAACGGTAGATACTTCACCCGTTCAAAAGGCGAGGCGAAGCAGAGCTCGATGTCACGGGATCTCGTGATCTCGTGATCTCGTGATATCGCCTCTCTTCCGCGTTTTCCCCAACAAACCTTCACGAAGGAACTTGGTGATATTGGGAAAAGCCACGAGATTAGTAGGAGGGTGATGGCAGACTACAGCGACTATTTGAGTAATCTCATGATACAGTGCCAACGGAGCGTACAGCAAATCCCAGACTGGACATATCCCCTGTCACAAGGTCCACGGCAATTCGCCCCATCAAGTCAAAACAGTCTTCAATGGTATCACAGTTATGCTTGGGGCTTGCCGCAACCGCTTTGTCATGACACACAATGCATCGGCGCTACTGTGTCAACTCGTATGCCGCAACAAACTCTGTACACCGAGTATGTGGATCCTCCCTGCAGGGCACTTCCCGTCACACCTCTCCCGCCGTACCCTTCAATATGGGATTACATTCCGAATCAAGATGTCACAGGGACCTTTGTTGAGGGTCAGCAAAATACCATATCTACTCCATCGCTGCGAGAACTCGCAGGGAGAGATGCTTCTGTTAAGGCAGAAGGCTCCGAGGCTCGCGGTCTGGATACACATCTCATTCCATTAGACCCAGCTAGCTCGAACGAATATGTAAATCAGAAACCCCCAATTACCTCGTATAAAGGTCTGAAAGTAACCATATACAATACATCCTCGCCAGCGGTCGCAAAGGGAACCGCTCCAGTCAAGATAGAAGCTTCAGAAACCAGTCGAATCAGTGTGACAGTCCCAGAACTCCCTCCCGTGCCCCCACGTTCTCTAGCATCAACTGATGCTCCCAGTCAGAACAATTCAAGTGCCTTTGTCGAAGGACTGGAAGACGCCACGACGGGTACACTTCTGCCAGAGGTCGTGGGGAGAACTACCCTAGTGAAGACAGAAGCTTCAGGCAGCCGAGGTGACAATACGACGGTCCTTGGAGTCCAACCTTCACGGTGGAAACCAAGAAAGCAAGAGCAGAATATCGGTGGATATGATAACGAGGTCCTATTACGATGCTGTCTCAAGAAAAAGATTTACTACGAGTATAGAGCCTTCGCAAAGTTCTGGACCATCGTGCAGCTGGATTTCCAGCTGGAGACGAGAACGGCGTTGGATAGCGCCCGGGAGACGGTCTTGGACTTACTGAATAAGAGAAGGATGGAGTGGGCGGAAGAACAGCGAACCGGTCGAGCCCCTTATCCACAAGTGCTAGCCAAAATCCGGCCATTGCTGGATGAGTTCCAGGAGCTTATGGATAGCGGAGTTGCAGGAGATACCACTAGGCAGCGTCCGACTGGGATCTTTGCTTCAGGATCTGGCACGCATGGTAACAAAAACTATAGCGCAAACCTAGCTAAAGAACGTTTTACCAAGGTCAATAAGACAGCCCAAAAAAGGAGCTTTACGGAGATACTTGGCGGGACTGAAGCCGCCAAAGAGATCGCGCAACGACCGTTCAAGCGAAGGGCGATGGCAGAGGTTTCGGAAGGCACAGAGGACGATGCAGACACTGGTCTCTCAGGCTCCCGGACAGAGGATGACGCGAGTAGCGATGCATCGGATCTCCCAACTGACACCGTCAGCGAGACCTCCGAAGACATCGACAGCCTTCTTAGCGCACTAGACGAGGACGACAGTGATGGTGAAGAGGTCTGCAAAGACTCTAGTCTGGAAAGCAGCGAAGATTCCGATGAGGATAGCACTGAATGCGGCCAGAGGCGTGCTAGTCCTCCCATGATGATGCGGCACCGGCGAGAACCCGCCGCTGAGCTGGTTGGATTGAAACAATCGGTCATGATGATATTGGACTCGGCCTCTGCGCTTATCGATACAATACACAATCTGAAGGCCGGGCGAAGTATTGCTTGATTTATTGCCAAGCTTGCTACCACTTGGGCAAGCATGAGAGACGGACTCGGCACCAAGCCATGTGAGTGAGATGTATAGGCAGGGATCGAAAAAGGTTGTTTGATGTGGACAAAGCAATTGCGCGGCATCACGAGTCGACCAGAGAATCAATGGTCATCTGAAGAAAAGTCATCTCCCCGTCGAGTGCGTGAGACGCTTTCGATTCTGCTCGGCTCGAACACTCTAATGTGGACCCTGAGCTGATGCAAGGCCAACAATCATGAAGAGATGATGAGAATTTCATAGCTTAGCCAGCCCTTCCAAGCTCACCGGATGTTTGTCGGCACGTTGTGACACTCAACGTCCTTCCCTATGCGCTCAATCCGCGATAGAGCTCAAGATATGCCAACCTTCACATTTACATCATTTGATGTCTGATATACCAGCGTTCTCCACTAGGCGAGGTATTGCACAGCGCCCATCGGTCACCAAGCCCGGTACATGAAGCCAATGACGAGCAGGCGCTGTTTCGAAGAAGACGTTGGCTTGCGCAGCCCATGTTTGCATTTCCCGTGGAAGCTTTCATCGGCAAGGCCGTCAGACACAAAATCCCGTAATATGTCAGGTCAAACGCCCGTCCTGATTGGAACCTCGATCCACACGATCTCTCAAGCTCGCCCAACTAAGGTCATTGATTTTACGATCGCGAGCAATCTCACTCTGGTTTTGTATCGATCCGAATTGTCCGATTGTCATAGCTCTCATGACCAAGGTATCGGTTGCGCCTTGCGATGTCTTCCCATCACCTTCCTTTAGGTATTCTTCCAGCCAAGATTCTTCGTCTTCGTTGAGGGGTAGTGTGACTAGTTCGGCGCTTCGAGATGCACGCAAGGCCCCCCGCGATCTTGTAAGGACGAAATCGATCAATTGTTCGAAGAGACCCCGCTGGGTCAGCTCTCCTTTTGAGCGCGAAAAGAAGAAGGCTTCTGTCACACTTGTGCGGCAGAGAATTAGGAAGAACGTTTCCAAGACTTTGCTCGAGGTTATAGGCACGGAGAACGTGTGGTAATAGGCCAATGGTAGGGTGCTGTCGTCCTGTGGTGCATGGCAGCACAGGGTGTAGAGTATATCCTCAGAGAAAGTCGGAATCAGTACGGGCTCGGTCAGGAAGTCCAGCGCGGCCTGCTTGGTATTTTGCTTAGCCAGAATTAGTAGGCTCGATCTCAAAGGTGGGGCGTACCTCGAACTCGAATCTGTCTAATTTCCAGAGCCCGTCTACGAAAATCTTGTATTTGTCCGGTAGAAATGAGACTTTCGCAAACTCGGCCGCGCGATGGTAATGATTGCTTTCGCAATCTTGAAGGAGGTAATAGATCAATGACTGCTTGTAGTGATCTGGAGAGCTGCTGTCTACAATTCTTGAGTGGAGCTTGCGTAGGTCGTCAGGTGAGCCGGGTGGGTATATTCGCGAAGCTGTGGTGAGAAGTGTCAGTGAAATCACCATTTGCAGATGGACAACCTGCTTGGACTGACGGGTTGAAAGACCAATAGCTCGAAGCATCCGGTCGATGAACAGGTCACCCTCCAAGTCCCTGCGGTTCTCTTTAATTTCATCCCGATAAAATTCGACTTCCTCCAACGAGCCAAAGACGGCCTCGAAATCTTGGAAGTCCTCCATCTCCATCGAGGAGGTATCGTCCAGTTGGCCGTAGCACAGGCTTGGTTTACGGTCTGATTAGTCTAGTTGATTTTTGATGTTCCATTTCCAGGGATAACCGTCTGGGCTAGAACTCGGCTGGATGATATATGAACACCATAACCATCTGTGTTTAACGGCTAGAACATCGCGAAAGTCATACGCTGCCTTACGATATGAGGAATATCTGCAGTAGGCGCACGAAGATACATTGAAGTTCGATAAGGGATAAAGTCCGGCGCTAGACCGGATAGGGCAGACCGTAAACATGCTGGTCAATAACGCGCCTTTGGCGAAGCAACCGCATCTTTTCACTCTCGAAAGAGCAGCGCAATGGCCATGATATCGCCTACGAGGCCCTCACGGAGGGCGGCAGCGCGTAAGAAGGTCATTGTTGAGGATTCAGAAGATGAGGATATCGGCGGCGCGATTAAACCCGAACCCATGGATGAAGAGGAGGACTTCACGCCAGCACCCCAACGCAGCCCCCGACGTCAGACTCGACGAAAGACCACTGAAGCGTCCGCAACGCCATACACGGCTGGACGTGCTCGAAGAGCGCGAATGGGTGAAAGTGTGGAACCAACGCAGATTTTCGAACCGGTGTCACCAACCGAGAAGACATCGCCACGGAAGCGCAAGAGTGCGCCGGCGCCTAGGAAAGGCCGTTCTTCTGTATCTGCAGGCCCTCCGCCATCTTTGCCAACGCCGAAGCCATCGATAACTCCTGAGGTATCCCACCTACATGGAACGCCATTGGCGGATATCACCCATGCCGCGATCAACGAGCAGGCACCGCCTGCAGACAGTCAGCAAACTCTTGTCCCAGTCAAGGGCACGGACGCAATATTGGAAAAGCCGATGGACATTGTGGTGCGGTCAAGGACGCTGGCCGTCCCGTCAACACAGGAGGACACTGGCCCAAAATCTCGGACGGTCATCCAATATCTCATACTTACGAATTTCAAGAGCTACGCGGGAAGACAAGAAGTCGGACCGTTTCATGCATCATTCTCGTCTGTTGTGGGTCCAAACGGTTCTGGGAAGTCGAATGTCATCGATTCGCTGCTTTTCGTTTTTGGCTTTCGAGCGAGTAAGATGAGACAGGGCAAGATATCTGCTCTCATTCACAATTCGGCCGCCTTTCCCAGTTTGGAATTTTGCGAAGTAGAAGTGCACTTTCAGGAAGTCATGGATCTTGTATGATTTCTACTCTACTCTGTTCTACCACTACTAACATCTTCACAGCCAAATGGTAAGCACAAGGTAGTTCCAGAATCGACGCTCGTAATATCGAGAAAAGCTTTCAAGAATAATGCCAGTAAATACTACATCAATGCCCATGAGTCTAACTTTACCACGGTCACGACACTTCTCAAAGAGAAGGGCGTTGATCTGGACCACAAGCGCTTCCTAATATTGCAGGGTGAAGTGGAGTCCATCGCGCAGATGAAACCAAAGGCGGCCAACGAGCATGATGACGGTCTGTTGGAGTATTTGGAAGACATTATCGGAACCTCTAAATACAAAACGCCGATCGAGGAGTCTGCGACGGAAGTAGATACTCTCAATGAAGTCTGCACAGAAAAGAGCGCTCGGGTACAGCATGTAGAGAAGGAGAAGAACGGGCTGGAAGATAAGAAGAACAAGGCCCTGGCATACATAAAGGACGAGAACGATCTTACATTTAAGCAATCCGCGTTGTACCAGATCTATGTTGACGAGTGCGGCGACAATCTGAAAGTCACCGAGGAAGCGATTGGCCAAACGCAGGACCAGCTCAACGTCGAGCTAGAAAAGCATCAGGGTAGCGAAGAGGGCATTAGAGAATTGGAGAAACAGTACAAGCGCGGCGCGAAAGAGTACGAAAATCTTCAGAAAGCTACACAAGCAGTGATTAAGGAAATGGCCAAGCATGACAAAGAGCACGTTAAAGTCGAAGAGAAGAAGAAATTCTTGAAGGGAAAGCAGAACAAGCTAGAGAAGGCGATGCAGGCCAGTAGATTATCGGGCTCAGAGGCCAGTAGCTTGATTCAGAAGCACTCTGATGATATTGAGCGTAACACTGCTGAGATCGCGGCTATGGAGACGAGTATGCGTAACGAGGAGAAAGAATTGGCCGCCATCCGTGATGCGTTGAAAGGCAAGACTCAGGCCTTTTCGGACCAGATTGCGAACAAACAAAAATCGTTGGAACCCTGGAACGAGAAGATAAACGAGAAGCACTCCGCCATCGCCGTTATGCAGAGCGAGCTCGACATACTTCGGGAGCGAGCATCTGCAGGAGCTGTTGCTATGGAAGAGATTCAAGAGAAGATTGTGTCCATCAAAAAGCAGAGAGAGGCCAAGCAGGCCGAAATTAGCGACATCAAGCACCAGCATTCACGAATTGAATCAGAAGCGCAGACAATAGAGAAAGAGTTGGCAAGATTTTCTAAGAAGGAGCCAGAGATGAGGTCTCAATTATCCGGTGCACGTCAGAAAGCTGATGAGGCAAGCGCTAGCCTGTCAAGCACACAAAGTCAAGGAAATGTATTGAGTGGACTGACGCGCTTGAAAGATTCGGGTCGTATTGAGGGCTTCCATGGACGACTGGGCAACCTTGGTACAATCGACCAGAAATACGACGTCGCCATCTCCACCGCCTGCCCCTCGCTCGAAAATTTGGTCGTGGATTCAGTCGCTGTTGGACAACAGTGTATCGAGTACCTACGCAAGAACAATCTTGGGAGAGCAAACTTCATCTGTCTTAGAGAGCTGGCTCGACGAGATCTGTCGGCGGTAGAAACGCCAGAAGGTGTTCCGCGGTTGTTCGATCTCGTCCAATCCAAGGATGATATCGTCCGGCCTGCCTTCTTCAGCGTCTTGCAGAATACCTTGGTCGCGAAGGACCTCGAACAGGCCAATCGTATCGCTTACGGAGCTCGTAGATGGCGAGTCGTCACCCTTGACGGTCAATTGATCGACGTTTCAGGTACCATGAGTGGCGGTGGGACTCGGGTAGCGAGGGGTGGAATGTCCTCAAAGCTGGTAGCTGAAACCTCAAAAGAGCAAGTATCGAAGCTCGAATTAGATCGTGATGAGCTGGAAGAGCAGTTCCGAGCGTTCCAACAGCGGCAACAAGAGATCGAGGTGACCCTAAAGCAGCTCAGAAATGAAACGCCTCAGATGGAAACTGCAATGCAAAAGGGCAGCTTGGAGGTCGACAGTCTGAGCCGAAACCTTGCGGATGCCCAACGTCGCATGAGCGAACTGAACACGTCTGAGCAGCCCTCGAAATCCGATGACGCCCGCATTGGTACCCTGGAGAAGCAGATTGCTCAATTTGAGAAGGCCGTTGACGAACTCCGCGCTGAGAGTGCTGGTATCGAAGCAGAGATCAAAGACCTACAGGACAAAATCATGGAGGTCGGTGGTGTCAGGCTCAGAGGTCAAAAAGCCAAGGTCGACGGTCTGAAAGAGCAGATCGAAACGCTGACGGAGGAGATCTCGAATGAAGAAGTGACGAGGACCAAGGCTGAGAAGCAGAAGACCAAGCATGAAAAAGTTTTCGAAGAGGCAGAACGCGAAATTGCTTCAGCTCTTGAAGAATTCGAACAGCTTACGGAGGAGGTCAAGAACCAAGCTTCGGACGCCTCAGGATCAAAAAAGAAGGCCGAGGAGGCGCAAGAGGTACGTACTATGGACCGGCGCTTCCAGTAGGATGGTACTAATCGTCTTTGATTGGTAGGCTTTAGAAGCGAAACAAGAGGAGCTTGCAGCATTAAAGAGCGAACTGGACGGCAAGACGGCGGAACTGAATGAGATACGTGGCGGCGAGATTGAGATGCGCAACAAACTCGAGGAAAATCAGAAAGTGTTCGCTGAGAATCAGAAACGACTGCGGTATTGGAGCGAAAAGCTAGGCAAACTCGGTATCCAGAGCGTCATGTACGTTTGGCAAAGCTTACTTGAATCACGCGATGGCTAATGACAAATGCAGTGACCTCGGCGAAGCGCAAGACGCTGAGGAGCTGCCTCAGTACACCAAGGACGAGCTCTTAGACATGAGCAAGGACGCCTTGAAGGGCGAAATAGCCGTGCTCGAAGAGAAAACCCAGAACGTCAATGTGGAGCTAGGAGTACTCGCCGAATACCGTCGCCGAGTCGAGGAGCACAACGCGAGAAGCAGCGACCTCCACACCGCAGTGACTTCTCGGGACACCGCCAAGAAGCGATGCGATGACCTGCGCAGGCTGCGTCTCGAAGGCTTCATGACAGGCTTCAGCCTCATCTCGCTGCGGCTCAAGGAGATGTACCAGATGATCACCATGGGCGGCAACGCCGAGCTAGAGCTTGTCGACTCACTGGATCCATTCTCGGAGGGAATCTTATTCAGTGTCATGCCGCCCAAGAAGTCGTGGAAGAATATTTCGAACCTTTCGGGAGGCGAAAAGACCCTGAGCAGCTTGGCTCTGGTCTTCGCTTTGCATCACTACAAACCGACGCCGCTGTATGTCATGGACGAGATCGATGCCGCCTTGGACTTTCGCAACGTTTCGATTGTCGCGAGCTATATCAAAGAGCGGACGAAGAATGCGCAGTTCATCGTCATCTCCCTTCGGAACAACATGTTTGAGCTGGCATCAAGGCTTGTCGGTGTGTATAAGGTTAATCATATGACCAAGAGCGTAACGGTGGAGAACCGAGACTATATTATTGGGCGCTGACGATGATGCTTTGTTATTCGGCGCCGAAGGTTCGCGATCATGTTTGCTTCTTGTATAATTCTATGGATTCAAAGGTCCCTAGCGTACGGTAGTGAACGATACTGAAGATTGTTTCAATAGCATGGACCGGACATGTATTTACCCGTAGTGCAAGGCAATCCACTGTGCGCAAGCTGAAAAATTCCTGCACAATCCGCCGCTCTCGATCTCCTGCTCAGCGCTTCTTGTTGTGCGAAACTACTTCAATTCCTCTTCGAAGAGGGTCTAAAGGCCTTTTCAGATCCACTTCCCGTCCTCACGATTGTGCTCCAATGGCTCTTCCCACTCCTGGCCCTGGAACCGGTGAACCCTCTTCACCAATGACTATTCCATCCCTCAACCAAGTATACCCTCTCTTCAGCTTCGGTCACCCTCCCCTTTCTCCTTCTTCTTCGCCTTCTGCCTCTCCTTCTCCTTCCTCTTCCTCCCGCTCCTATCCCTCTTCTTCAGCCCACTCATCCCCGCCTTCATCACCTCCGCATACCTCACGAAAAACCCTTCGATCGCATCCGGCTGCACCACTGTAGAGATCTTTACTTTCTCGCCGTTCTTGCGGTGTTCTTTGGATTTGCCGTTTGTGGCGCGGATGAGGATGGGGAGGGGTTTGGAGGGGTGGAGGTCGGGGAAGGGGGTTCCGGGGGGTTCGGAGGAGGAAGAGGTGGCGGATCGGAGGGTTACTGGTGGATGTTAAGGCTTGAGGTTCCTTTGAGGAGAGGGAGGGTTGTACGTCGTTTTTGGGTGAGGTAGATGGAGCCGTGGGAGGAGGCGCGGCGGGAGTCGAAGAGGGAGGTTAGGCGGGTGAAGAACTGGAATGGGGAGGTCAGCTTGCGGGGTAGTTGATGAGGTAGAAGATTCACCTCTTCGATGGTTAGGTGAGGACCTGACATCGCCTTAACAATTATGCATGCATTATTGAATTGTTAATGTAGATCGAATATTCGCTGTGCTTGACTTTAGGTTGGTTGCCCCACGTCCGGCGGCTCGCCCCGCAACGGGTCGCCAAACTACGTATGGCCCCGGCACGCCCGGCACACCCGGGGATCAACTGCTCCTATAAGTTCTAGTGATGGACATCTGTCAGTTACCACTTCGCTTACTAGCGGTAAATTACCGTCACTGACGGTAAATGAACATTCTCATTTACGGTCAGTGACGTACTAGCAGGGGGTTTGCTATCAATAGTGTTTCTGAACGATAATCACGCTATACGCTAGCCGTAAAGGGATAATGCTAGGCCCGATACTATTAGCGCGTTATTTACACTTACAGGCCGGACATCTCGTTATTTACGTCAGTTACCGTCAGTGATCGATACTTACCGTAAATAACCATCACTACCTATAACTAAACCAACGCCCGGCCAGCACAGGTGCAAATGCAGTGAGTTGAGATCTTTCTTGTACTATGTGCGGGGAACCTAATCGATTCCTACTTACTTCGTGTCTTTACGCTGCATCATAAATTCTCTCACATCAGTTGTTCTCTTATCCACCTAGCATGAAACAGCTCATATAGCACATGAGCTTTGGGCGCGGCACCTTGTATGTCAGGGTGCACGTCAAGGGGGATCGAGATCACAAGGTTGTAAACCATACCCATCCAACGAACAACCTGGACAAAGCCCGAGTCGGATAAATTGCGAGAGTAAAGTCGAGCGTACTGGTATAGCTCGTCGTGGACTACCTTACTGCTTGGATAACATGGATGACACGATTAATAAAGTAAAGAAAGAAGCAAGCAAAACGATCGGGAACTCTGTACACCATGCAACCGTATCAGAGCTCTAAGCCAAGACATCGATGGGTGCGCTGTTATAGTCCAACGTGATAAGGAGACCCGTAGAGGTGGTTTTGAAGAAATACGCAATACGCCAACGAGGGTGACGCTGTAGGCGATGTCCAAATTGCGCCCAACTGACCACGACATCTACCGGGAGCTGTATGAACCTGAATTCGGGCAAGTACTGAACTATCTGGTGGCCATATTTGAGCATGGTCTCCGAGCTAATCAGATGCACAGATGCTGCACATGGCGATGACTTGTCATCTTTGCTCCTCGACGCACACGCGACGATGCTCTATAAGAAGCCCATGTCGCAGAGGCTCAAGGTGGCTTTCGAGTCATTACCATCGAAGGACAGTTTCCGGTCCTCCATGGATGAGAAGACTTGACCGGAGTTGAATGGGAGAGACCTGGTCGATTACACATGTCTGATATCTGGATGCTTCTGAGATTAGGCATGCGTGATAGAGCAGCACAGAATGTTGCAAGGTCCAGTCCTTGTTTCGTAACTTGCAGCTGTTCGCTGTACATCTACTCATAGAACTCTTGGAGTTCGGTACATCGAGCTTTATGAGCAATGAGGTTGTAGCGGTTTATAAGGTCTCTCCATGGGGGTCGGTCCAGTGCCCTTGGTTCGTATCGCGAGTCATCACAGAGTGCATGGACAGTCTGCTTGCTTATGATTGGATGCTGGGAGACGTTCTTCAATCTTTCCAGATCGTATGGGTACTTCGAGAAATAGACAGTCGAAGTGAGGTATCTTGCGCCAGCTACAGCGAACTGCGAGCAAGTGAGTCGGAAATTCCGTAGGTCCGTCGCCTTAGAGGATTGCATGACTCTGGCGTAAGATAATTGGCGATATCAGTAATTAGCTCCGCAGGTAGTTGGAGACCCATCCTGGATCCGTGCACCCTTCAGACTACGTGTGAAAATTGGACTAGAGGGCTCGCCATTAGCGTGTAGATATGCCCAAGCTGGGCATGAACAGGAGCGAAGGAAACTACCTGAACCAATCAAGAAAGCAAAACTTTTTGAGCCCTAGCGTCTTTATTAACCCTGAAGCCATAGCGCGGTAATCGATATGCGATCAATCCAAGAACTTCTCTTCCAGGAACTTACAATCTTGATGATAAGATTAACAATGAGAGAGGCTGTAAGAGGCGGAAGTCTTTGATTATATTCTCAGCTATGAATTAACGCCATGATGAGACAGCCAAAGCACAAAACTACGCGGCTTCCACATCATCTACTAGATGAGATTGAATCTCAAGGTACGTGGCACTCGGCAACAAGGTCGTATTCTGCTCATAAGCTAGTGGGCACAAGTCAAAAGAGTTCACTGCGCTTCAAAGGAACCGACGTGCGGAAGGAACGAAGGAAAGCCGCAAGAGTGCAAAGAAAGACGAAACATGCGCCTGGACGACCCCCACTTGAGCAATCGCACAGCAAAGCAGTTCAGCAGGGTCACAATAAGGCTCAGATCAAATCCGTGGATGAACGCGTCGCTGATGTCCGACGAGAGCCTCTCAAGTCGATCTTGAAGACTTCGAGAGTCGACCATCCATCAAGCACACTATCCACAACGGGGCAACAGCCAACACCGTCCCTACCTTTACAGCCAAGGCCGTCTAAGGGCGCCCGAGATCGCCTTGCCGCCGATGACGCAGAGATCGCAGCACTGGAAAAGGCGCTTGGAGTCAAAGGGAAGAAGAAGTTGCCCAAGTCATTCGAGGAAGACGGACTCAACGTCATATTGGAAGGCTTGGATGATACCTCGGCGGACGCTACATATGCAAACGGAAAGCATGGAAGGAGCGAGGAAGAGCAATGGCTACAGAGAAAGAGACTAAAAGCTCAAAGGTCCAATTTTACGCCTGTCGAGAACGCCAAAGAAGTAGTGCCAGAAGTAGACGTGACCTCCAGTGACGACGATGCGGTTACAGAAGGAAGCTTGCGGGGGATGGACAAGGACCCTGTTGAAGGCTTGGATAGAGAGGAGTGTTTCGAGGACTTCTCAGACACGCCGCCGCTGCTGGAGGCAACGGTCACGAGGTTCAGAGAAAATCCATACATAGCTCCGGCACCACTGTCTGAGATGACAGCTGCTGATAAGTATATTCCACCATCGGCTCGCGAGAGAGGGACGACCGCCTCGAACGAAGTTTTGCGTCTACGAAGACGAATGCAGGGCCTTCTGAATCGTCTGTCCGACGCCAACTTATTAGCGGTCCTTAGAGACTTTGAAGCGCTTTATCGAGATAATCCTCGGCAGGACGTATCGAGTACGCTTCTCAACTTATTAATGGACCTACTTGCCGATCCTTCAGCTCTGCAAGATACTTTCATCATTCTCCACGCGGGCTTTATTACGGCATTGTACAAGGTCGTGGGTCCAGATTTTGGAGCACAGGCTGTTGCGAGAGTTGATGACGAGTTTATGAAGCTTTATCAAGCGAAAGCCGAGAGAGATGCCTTGAATAAGAAGCTCGTGAACTTAGTGACTCTGTTCGCGCATATGTACAATTTTAGGATGATCGGGAGTAGTTTGATATACGATCTTGTCAAACTATTCATTGACAACCTCTCAGAAACAGATACCGAGCTCGTCCTGAAGATTGCAAGGAGTGAGCACCCCTTGCCAATCTAAATTATGCCTAATCTCAATTGCAGGCTCCGGATCTCAGCTGCGGAAGGATGATCCCGCATCACTGAAGGCCATCGACCAATCTCTCCAGTCCGCAGTGGCTAAAGTGGGGTCCACAAGTTTGTCCGTCCGGACTAGCTTCATGGTAGAGACTGTCAACAGTCTGGCCAACAAGGGCGTCAAGACAGGCGTAGCCGCTTCATTAGTATCTGCCGAGCATCTAACGCGAATGAGGGGCCGGCTTGGTTCACTCAAATCAACCGAGCCTTTAGGTATCAGTCTGAGAGATCTTCGAGAGACTGAAAAAAGAGGAAAGTGGTGGCTTGTTGGAGCGAGCTATAGAGATGACGAAGAAACGTCGGGGAAACAAAACCCACCTGGAGATAGGGTTGTCTCAACTGAGAATAAAGAAAACCAGGTGACTACAGTCAGTGACGATGCTGATCTCGCACGAGTGGCTCGTCACCTGGGCATGAATACAGACGTAAGACGTTCCATCTTTGTCACTATTATGTCCGCAGATGATTACGAGACCGCGTACAAGCGCATGCAAAAGCTTCGCCTTAATTCAAGCCAAAAAACGGAGATCCCAAGGGTCTTGCTCCGCTGTTCGAGCGCACAGGAGAACTACAATCTTTTCTTTACCCTACTGGCGCGTCGTCTGATATCTGCAGAGCCAAGGCTGGGCAAGATTTTTCAATTCTCACTATGGAATCTTTTCGATAGGATGCGAGAAGCAGAGGGCGACAAGGAAGTCGAAGACACAGACGAACCAGAACAGCTCGGGCTAACGAGCATGTTGAACCTTGCGCGGATGGTTGGGACGCTCGTAGCGGATGACGGACTCAGTCTTCGTGTGCTCAAGAATCTCAACCTTGCCTACCTACCAGGTAAACTACAGCATTTTGTCGAGCTTCTGTTGATTACAGTGATCTTGAAGTCACAGAGTAAATCAAATGGAAGCAGGGATGAAAAGAGTCTCATACATATCTTTCTGAGACCAAAAGAGATGCCTGATATGGCTCGTGGGATGCAATACTTTCTGAAGAAAGTAGTAAGCAAGACGGACATTGCTGGCAACGAGGAAGACCAACAGACGGTCAAATGGGGATGCAAAGTGGCCAGAGACACACTGAAAGCGATATCTGTACCAGCAGTAGCAGCGCCGTAGAAACGTGAATAATCTAGATTCGATATGTTCGAGCTGTCACTCAATCCATTATGACACTTAAGGTGTGTTTGGGAGCCCAACTTAAGGGAGATCAGAGACATCCTGGCCTTGTCGGAGTATCTGGGTCCCTCTTGGCCCAACTCAAGACTAACGATACTGTTCTGGAAGTAAAATGTAATTGACGTTCATCTGACAAGCGAGCAGGAATTGTCTTGCGTGGTCTGGCATACCCGCCGAGCCCGCCACTGCGCGGCTGAAGCTCGGTTTCCGGCGGCCGAGAAAGCTCGACTTTCAACAACAGCTAACTTTAATGACATCGGACGGGGACTTTCTCTCTAATACCGCCCCATTCTCCTATCTCCCCTCTGTGTCCCCCCTTTCCTAGCCTATGATGATTCGGAGCTTCGTACCGATAGTGCCGTCAAGGTGCGCCATACGGCCCTCGAATAGCCACTCTTTCAACGCCTCCAACCTCCTACGAATATGCGCGCTGAGCAAATCAACTCGAGGATACGCAACAGAGGCTCGTGAGTAATACCATCCTCTGCGTTGGTGCTAGGTCTGATTCATGGCAGAGGAACATGATCTTGTCATTATTGGAGGAGGCGTTGCAGGTTATGTCGCTGCGATAAAAGCAGGACAAGAAGGTTTGAAGGTACCTTGCCCTCCTTAGTAGCTGCGTCAGCTCGATCCAATTTATATCTCGACAGGTGGCTTGCATAGAGAAGCGGGGAAAGCTGGGTGGAACATGTCTCAATGTCGGCTGTATACCTTCAAAATCGCTTCTCAACAATTCGCACATGTACCACCAGATCCTGCACGACACTAAAAAGCGCGGAATAGAGGTCGGCGATGTCAAGCTCAATCTACAGCAAATGATGGCAGCAAAGAATACCTCCGTGGATGGCCTTACCAAGGGTGTGGAGTTCTTATTTAAGAAGAACAAGGTCGAGTACATTCGGGGAACGGCGGCTTTGTCAGGCGAGCATGAAATCACGATCAATAAGATTGACGGTGGCGAAGCTACGTTAAGAGCAAAGAATATACTTATTGCTACCGGCAGTGAGGCGACGCCATTCCCTGGGCTCACGATAGACGAAAAAAGAGTGGTTACAAGTACGGGCGCCATTGCGCTAGACAAGGTGCCAAAGAAAATGGTAGTCATCGGTGGAGGTATCATCGGTCTGGAGATGGTAAAAAACTACTCAATGGATTGTAACACCAGGGAGGAAGCTAATTTGGCGGACTAGGGCTCCGTGTGGTCGAGATTAGGCGCCGACACCACAGTCGTTGAATTCCTTGGTCAAATTGGTGGTCCCGGTATGGACGGCGAGATCTCGAAGATGACACAGAAAATATTACAAAAGCAAGGCATGAAGTTTATGCTTAACACCAAGGTCCTGAGTGGCGACGACAGCGGCGAAAGTGTGAAGCTCGAGGTTGAAGCTGCCAAGGGCGGCAAGGAGCAAACGGTGAGACCTGGCTGGTCCAGTGGCTTCAGCATATGCTGACGCTTCTATAGCTCGACGCTGACGTTGTTCTTGTCGCCATCGGTCGCCGACCTTATACCGCGGGATTAGGCCTGGAGAACATCGGTCTTGATGTCGACAACAAGGGCCGCATAATTATAGACGAGCAATACCGGACTAAGCTACCACACATCCGTGTCATTGGTGACTGCACATTTGGTCCCATGCTTGCACACAAGGCCGAAGAAGAAGCTGTGGCTGCTGTCGAGTACATCACCAAAGGCCACGGTCACGTCAACTACAACGCCATTCCCTCCGTTATGTATACGCATCCTGAGGTCGCCTGGGTGGGGCAGAACGAATCTGAGGTCAAAGAAGCAGGGGTCAAGCATAAAATAGGTACATTCCCCTTTAGCGCCAACAGCAGAGCCAAAACGAACCTGGAAACCGAGGGCATGGTCAAGTTCATTAGCGACGCCGAAACAGATCGGATACTAGGGGTTCACATTGTTGGGCCGAACGCTGGAGAGATGATAGCAGAAGGAGTGCTGGCCGTCGAGTACGGAGCGAGCAGTGAAGATATCGCAAGGACGAGTCACGCTCACCCGACATTGTCAGAGGCATTCAAAGAGGCGGCGATGGCGACATACTCGAAAGCCATCCATTACTAGGTGTCAAGGTCTGCCAAGGGTAAAGCAATGGTTTGGGATTAGCGGTTTGTACATACAGCTCTTTTGCAATTCCATAGGAGGTATTCCTCCCTACTCCGGTCCACATCTCGGACTGACGGGACGAGTTTCGTTTGGCAGCATCGTGTTTGCAACGACTCGCAGTCGCTTCTGGTTTTCCGTTGAACAGCAAACCATTGTGTTCTCTATTTCATTCAACGAGGATCGTAAGATCTTTTACATGGTGTTGGTAAAACAGCCAGTCGTTCAGTCGTTCAGTCGTTCAGTCGTTGTAAGGTACTGCGGGACCTACAGTAAGTGTTATACTTAGGATGGAAGGTGGTTCTGAACTGTGAGTGGTTAGTCCAGAACAATCGCGACTCCTATCTGATTCCCCCCGAACTGAGTTGACACGACCTCGACTCTGTCACGCGCCTGGACGCTATCAGCACTGCTACGAACACCCTAATGAGCGCGTCTCACTCCTTCACAACCCTCATCCTCGATCACTTGTCCAACCGTCCTCCAGTCTCCTCCCTGCTTTGGTTTGATTCGACTCCCACGAGCGAAAGCAACGATGCCCGCAAAGCGTACTGCCGCGCATCACAGCTCGGACGACACTCTTCTTCGCAACAAAGCTCGAGCGCTGTCCAAAACCCGTCCGGCAAATACCAGCGCAATCCAGTCGAGAACGTGGCGGTCTGCCGATACACCAGAAGGAGCATTGCGCGTTTTCTGTGCTGGAAAGACTGTGCAAGCAGCACGAGAGTCTATGAAGCAACTAAAGGCCTCTGTTGATGCTGTAGCTGCACGGCATGGTCTTGGCCTGATTTCTGGGACTGGAGGGTTGGAGGGCGAGCAAAGAACGGTTACACGAGAAGTAGGTCCCATGCTCATGCCAACTCTGTATCGGTGGCTCACAGGCATGGCTGACGTTCGCTGTTTAGTCAACACCAGCTCTCGCCCCAGACAATCAGCAAAGTACGGTTACACGAGAAGTAGGTCCCATGCTCATGTCAACTCTGTATCGGTAGCTCACAAGCATGGCTGACGTCCGCTGTTTAGTCAAAACCAGCTCTCGCCCCAGACAATCATCACGATGACCCAAACAGCCGAGAGGAACTCAAAATCTCCGACGGGTCAGAAGACAAAGGGTCCGAGACAGAAATCGACGTCTATTCTGATGGTGGCATGGACGAACCCGAGACTGTAGTGGAGGACGTCTACCTCGTTGAAAAATCCTGTGGTTGTCATCACCGCGACAACTTCGACGAGGAAATGCCAGCAACTACCCCCCTCAAGGCTTTCCGCCAACTGAAAGACGCAAACGATTTCGCCAGGGTATACCTCCGGTCCGGTAAATACGCGCGTGTCCCTTGGGAGACATTGGAGATTGGAACCACGGACGAGTTGCAAGTCAGCGTACTTGCGGAAACGAAGCATCATTGGTACCGTATCCGAGTCCACAAGGAGCAGCGGCAACGAGTTGAGCCACCTTTCGTCTACGTCGTCGAGGAAGCCACTCGGACCTATAAAGTCAAGGCGGGCAAGAAGGAGCGTGAGGAATCCGATGTCATCTCCCGAATAGCGATCTTTCGGGATCGGAGGAGTGCGAATATGTTTGCGGGGGGCTACCACAAGGCTTTTACCGAGGAGCGGGTCAAAGAGGGCTATACACAAGGAGAAACCATGGTTCATGGTCTGCTAAACCTTACGCATAGGAAAAAAGGGCGAAAGGGGGAGGGCAGATCGATTAAGGTGAGCGTGAAGAGGGTGCCTTTGCTGTGAACCAGGTCTGAATGCGCTCTACTTGGTTCCTAGACATGGCTTTATAGTGCAAAAAGTATGTGATCCTTCTCTCTGGGTCGCAGCGTGTATTGTCTTTGCTGGTATTCCTGTACTGCAGCACCAGAGCTTACAGGTTGTCCGGGAGTTGAATTCCTTCGGGGAGCTCAGCGGTCCTGCACTGCTTTGCAGAAACGCCTCATGTCTTGTGATCTGATACTTCCACTTCATCGTGCAAACATCGACTCGAATCATTCATACGTTCTTGACGAAGATATATGAGCAGCTCCGTCGACGAATCCTGCTTTCACACAGCCGGGAATGCTTTCCTTGTGATAATAACGCATTAACTTCATGGAGAGACCTAGCCCGGTTAGACAGATCTGGGTCTAGCGCGGAGAAGGATAGTGCTCCGATTCTTATAACTGGGGAAGTTGAATCCGGCCCGTTACAGACAGCTTTTTTTCCAGAGATGATCTACGTCCAAGTGGTTTCCGCTCCGACGCGCTAAATCTCAGACGCGTTGAGCGCGACTTTGACTTCGTGCCTTGCCATCCTATCATACCTGTACATAAAGCTTTCGCGCTGATACACGTCACGCCATCATGAGGCGCACTCAGCCAAGCGCACAAGCAAACCAGAGGCGCAACCTCCTCGGACCCGTCCGCGACCGCGCAATCACCAAGCCAATCCCAACGAACCGGAGCACTACGTCTACCAGAGCCGGCGTCAGCAGATCAGAGCGCCTGGTTCCTCATCGAAATCCGCCCATTGATCTCACCAGCGACGCAGAGGATGACAGCGAACGCTCTTCCGCGACAGAGGAGGAGGAAGAAGTCGAGGACGATGAAGACGAAGACGAAGACGAAGAGAACAAGGACGAAGAAGCCGCGTACGAAGACGAAGAGGACGTACGCCTAGCAAACGCTTCACCTGGGCGCGCCAACATGCTCTCAACTGCGAATCTGTCCAGATTCCACCACATTGTCGAAGAAAGCATCTACACTGTGTGCTACGAGCACAGGTATGACTACGGCGACACGCAATTTTCGATCCTCGGCTCGTATACTGATATGGTAGACGCCAATGCTGCCGTCTTGGGATCTAAATCTGGTCGAGGGTTCGATTGGGATGACTATCGGGAGCAGTGGTCTACAGACGGGACAGTCTCCATCCACGGTAGCGGTGAGGAGGATAACTACAAGGTTATGATACGGAAGACGAGGTTGAAGCGAAGGGTAACATGGAGTCGTTAACCTCGTGGGTTTGTGGCCACGCAAATCTGAAGATAACACGGACTACGCGATTCTGTGATCTCCCCCAATTCCGGAACATGTCCATTCCGTCATGGTCGTACTCTGATATCGGGTAATCCCAAGAGCTTGAACTACGTTGGGGTTAAGGCCTACCGAGCACTCGTCGTACGCCTTCAAACCCTCGAGACTGATGCTTACAAGCCCGTCTCGACTGTCCGCTCCTTGAGATTCAGGGCTTATTAGATGAAGGTAGCGATAGAGATATGTGCATAGTCATTATCTACAAGCAGTCTCGTCTGAACCCATTCTAATTCAGACGACAGGCTGCTTCACTAGTTATATGTCTTAGATGGTCGATCAGTCAGTCCCTGGTTCCTGAATCGACCTCAATCTTCAAGGAGTGCTAAGGCAAGGAGTGCTAAGGCAACGGGCGGCACTCTCTGTTACTAGGTTACGGTATAGCCAAATCTAATGTCTTTCGGAGCCACTGATTTCGGCTTCCAACGCGTTTTGTAACGGCAAGGTAAAGCAAGATGTCTAAGTCCCATGACAGTCACAGATGGTCTCACTTCATGATGATCGCATGTTTATTCGCAGTCAATCGTCAAGCATATCTTCATGTCCAATCTGTTGAGGAGAGACGTTGAAGGTACGATTGGCTCCTAGGAGGCTGTTCGGATTCAAGGATGAGTAAGGACGAATAGATGCTGTTGCCATCACGGCGGTGCCGTGGGTGTGATGGGAAACTTGCGTCAATTAGTCTAAAATATGTGGACAATTCTCAATCCTGCATCATCGATCCCCCAAATACCAACAGAAGTCGCTCCACCACCCCGTCCAAACGCCAGTCATAACATCGCTTGCGTGAACCAGTCTATGCAAATAGAATTTTTCAAAACATAGGTCCTCGATCAATGAATAACCATCTAGATGCTGGCGAAGTGAGTCTGAACACCTGATAATGTGACACGTCGTTCCATTTCCCCAGCCGCGTTAGTGGCCATACCAACCTTGGTGACGCCTTCGACTGCTGTGGTGCGGCTGCTGAATATAGGGTTCCATTCCGTCGTACTCCGGAAAGTACCCTCCACGGACGTGCATGGGCGGCATGCCCATACCATAGTGGCTTGGAGAGAAGTGACCGGACATGTATTCCGCGGAGTGACGCCGACTCGTATGACGTCTTCTGGGACTAGCGCGGAAGGTTCAGCTTTACGACTCCACAATATAGTGAAGGGATCATACTAGCTTTCTCTGAATGGAGGACAGTCAAGTGGGTAGCTGCAAGACGGCGGTGACATGTGTGGTCGCCCTGTGCGGTACATTGGGTTCCGTGATCCGTGTCGGTAGTCCTCCATCTCGTGGGGATGGTAGCCGGAAGGTCGATAGCCGCGATGAGCGATGCCAGCTACGACATGGGAATCATAGTCGTCTGGGTACATGTGTCTTCTGTAGGACATGTTGACGAAAGATGGATGGACCTTGCAGGAATATCGAAGTATTGGAGAAGATGGAATAGAAGAAGTGGCCGGATCGTAGATCCTGCGAGAGATGCATCGCTTTAAGTTCTGTCGCTGGTTTGGTACAACCTCACATGATGCGCTCAGGCTGACAGTGGCAAATGTTTGCTCGAGGCTTATCAGCAAACTTGTAGTACAAGCACGCCCCACAACCGTGGGATGTCATAGGAGCCTGGGCGTAAAAGCGATTGCAGAACCGATATCGCCCCCGGCGCCCAGTACGGCATTTCGAGGACAGACAAATGGGGACGGAGAGGCTCTTGTAGAGTTTTCTAGTCAAATAGTCGATTGCTCCGCACAGCTATCCATTGCCGCCCCACAGCACGATAATTCGAACTGAGCTGTACAATTTGCTGGTTGTGTCCGAGCTTCTTCATAGTATGCGTTTCATAGATCCGTATACTTGTCTTCCATAACCAGGTTTGGATCATTGAACCATGCTTGAGCTACCCACTTGAGGACCTGTGCAGCTCCCTTTCTGGCATTATTTTGATCTGTGCTGTGGCACTCTAAGTAGACTGCAGCACTGATTAGCATCGGATATTCATTTACCTGTCCAAAGCAGACTTGATTTCAACTTACTCTTAATTTTTGGTTCGGTCCCTGAGGCTCTGATTGTGAAGCGGATGCCTTGGTCCGAGGAAATCTCGCTGAGCCAGCAAGTAATCATCTCGTCTTTGGACGTTGGCAGATCAGGTACGTGATCCGCCGTTGCCGAATCGTACCCAATCGTCAAGTCGCGCCATCGTGAGACCAGTCTGTTCCCCAAAGACTTTGGGTAAGGGATGCCGTGACTGCGAATTATCTCAAATATTTTTTTCGTAAGTGTGACTTCGGCAGCCTTCCAGTAAGTATTCATGGTTTCGAAATACCCATATCTCTCATACAGCTGCTGTAGCATGCTGTATGGACTTCCCCAAGCGCTGACGGCTTTCAGGAAGTTCACTGCCGTGGTAACACCATCCTTGTCCAGTACGACCTCTGGAAACATGTAGCCCAAGGCTTCTTCATAGGCAAAGTGCACTCGCTTGCCAGCTTTTCGTAGATCTAGAGTACGATTGCCAAGCCATTTGAAGCCAGTAAGAGTCTCAGCCACGCTGAAGCCTTCTTCTGCTGCAATAAAGGACAGCATCTGCGAGGACACTGTAGAAGTAAGCATGTAATCTACGCCTTCTTCAACCGTGTCCATCCTCTGGAAACAATGATAGCCGAGAAGGACGCCAATCTGATCCCCAGTGAACTGGTGCCACCTCCCAGCGATCTTCTCGGCTACCGCGAACCGATCTGCATCTGGATCATTGGCAAGAATCAAGGGGATTCTGTTCTGGTCTGCGGTAGCGATAGCACGATCAAGTGCACCCTTCTCTTCAGGATTTGGAAATTTGACCGTAGGAAATTTGGGATCTGGATAGGCCTGATCTAGAACAACAGTCATAGCATTCGTCATACCGGTGCTGTTGAGTGCATCACACATGTATTTGAGCCCTACTCCGTGCATGGGAGTGTACACGAATTCCGGAACATCGTCTGGCTTCCCAGAAAACATGACGGATTTCTCGACCGATTCGATATATTGGTGCTTGATCCGACTTAAGATCGGTTCTTTTAGAGTATTGTCCTCAAGAAAGTTCCAGGTGCTGGGCTTCGTGTTTCGCGCTATGCATGCAGAGATCTCGAGGTCGGCTGGAGTATTGATTTGACAACCATTCGAGGCATAGACCTTGTAGCCGTTGTCCTTGGCTGGATTATGGCTTGCAGTAATCATTACCCCCCCAGCTGCTTTGAGCGTTGCAACGGCAAAGGGCACGAGAGGCGTATGTACCGAGGCCTCGTACCACCAGACTTTGATTCCTCTGAAGCTGAATGCTGCAGCAGCGAGTTCCGAAAATTTCCTGGAGTTGTGGCGCGCATCATGACCTATTACTACGCCTGCAACAGCGGCATCAGGGTGCTTTCCCAGCAGATAGTCAGCCAACCCTTGAGAAGTCTGTATGACTGTCAGACTGTTCATGCGGGCGAAGCCAGCACCCATCTCTGCTCTTAGGCCAGCAGTCCCGAATTGTAGATCTACGAGTTTCAGCTTTCGCATCTGCGTTGCCTGCGTTTGCTTGGATTCGAGATTGGGCTCACTTACTGCCCCGTAGACGTTTCTCCAATTCGTTGCAAGCATAATCAGTATTTGGGTCCGCAAGAAGCGATACAATCTCTTTCCTTGTAGAGGCGTCCTGGGAGTTGTTAACCTCTCACAACCTGAATTTTTACAAATAAACAGAAATTGCTGACTTCATCAAGGCTTAACCAAAGATCTACTTTTTCTATCAGGTCGCGGGGAAGCCACACCCTGTTGTCCTCCATGTTCTCCATGGTCATCACCTGATCGGTATACATGGCTGCGCAGTAATGGATACTTATATCCGGTGAAGTGAACAATTGAGGGATGCTCTGGGACTGTCGAAGCCTTCACGGAGATGTATATGGAGCGCTTCAGGTTCAACAGAGGCAATGCAACTAGGATGCCGGTAGGTGAAGATGCATTGCTCGAGAGCGCTGTGTATGGCTGGGCCAGCTGTCAAGAGCACAGGCTCCGTCACTCCGAACGGCCTTCCGACTCATGATCGCCGATGAGGAGAAAAACATGGTCATTTGTCGGGCAGTCCGAACGTCGGTGAACCCTTGAGAAAATTCGACCTCGTGCTCACTGGTGCTTCAAAGTATCTTAGTTTCCGTTACTTTGGCCAGTCCAGCCAGGGTTTTCAGGCCCTCGGGTCTAGAAGTACTTCGACTGGGCAAGGTACCTGCCTTGCCTGATCAGGCTAGCATGGGTAGCGACATCGCACTTAGGTTCTGAACCTGCAACCAGACGACACGGCTTCGCAGACGCATAGCATTCTTCGCAAGTTGTCCCTCGGGCCTCGAAGGCCATTGAAGGGGTACAACGACATTGCCGCAGAACCAACAAACCAGCCATTGAAATACCCACAGCTGCACTCCGACGTGGCAGCTCCTCGGACGCAAAAATGCCTCGAATAGATACGGTCTTTACCCGACGGCAGGTCGAGGGTATGATCGCCGATGGCGATAAGATAATCATTGTGGATGGCAAGGTCCTGAAGGTTGATCCATGGATTAAATATCACCCAGGCGGTGACAAAGCCATCATGCACATGGTTGGTAGAGATGCCACGGATGAAGTGAACGCGTGAGGCACTGTATCGACGGCTTCCCTATACAAAGCTGACGTGATTTGATTTCCTAGACTTCACTCACTCGATGCCCGAACGCGCATGCTCAAGTATCGAATCGGTCGTGTCGGAGGTCGATGGGACAATTTCCTCCCCCCAATCCAGGGCGGCTTGTTCAGGCCTTTCATTGACGCTGCAGAGTCGGACGACGACAGCGAATCTTCATCCAGTCAAGATGCAAGTCCACCTAGATCGCCGATCTTCGAAGCGGCTAATAGGTCGACCCGGTCAAGGCGACCGTGGCACAAGAGTACACCCGGACAAGACGAAATTTCGTCGACCTCATCCGTCTCGTCATTTGACCTTGACAATGATTCGGATAAGCCTAGATTGGGCCATTTCGACGCACGCACGCGGGAGGAGATAGACCTGGACCTCGCAAAGTATCCGTCCCTAGACCCTGCGACACAGGACGCCATAGTCAATCGCTACCGCGCGCTTGATCACCGCATTCGAGCAGAGGGTCTCTACCAGTGCAACTACACAGCCTATCTCTTTGAGATGTGCCGATACGTGTTCCTCTCCGGTATGTGCCTGCTTTGTCTGCATTGGGGCTGGTATGGCACCGCTGGTGCATTGATGGGCATGTTCTGGCACCAATTGGTCTTCACCGGCCATGATGCGGGTCACATGGGCATTACCCACGATTTCGCAATTGACACAGTGGTTGGAATTATCGTCGCAGATTTTCTAGGCGGACTTAGCCTAGGATGGTGGAAGCAGAGTCACAACGTTCATCACATAGTCACAAACTCGCCGGAGCATGATCCAGATATAGAACATATGCCTTTCTTTGTCAGTATATGCCCTCAGACCATGTCCTCGGCGCGCATTCGCGAAGATGAAAGGCTAATCATCAACTCATCCAGGCAATCTCACACCGCTTCTTTGATTCTCTGAGAAGTACATACCATGACCGCATAATGACCTACGATCTATTTGCAAGCTTCGCGATACGTTATCAGAACTACCTTTACTATCCAATTCTTACCCTGGGGCGATTTAATCTGTACCGCTTGAGCTGGGAATATCTGTTGCTCGGTCTCGGACCGAGGAAAGGTCCAGCTTGGTGGCACCGATGGCTCGAGATTGCTGGCCAAGTCTTCTTCTGGACGTGGTTCGGCTATGGCATCGTCTACAAAACTATCCCTACAGCCAGCGACCGATGGCTTTTTGTCATGGTCAGTCACATGATCACGGGGATTTTGCACGTTCAGATCACCTTGAGCCATTTCGCTATGAGCACTGCAGATCTGGGAATCCACGAATCCTTCCCTCAGAAGATGTTGAGGACGACCATGGACGTGGATTGCCCCGAGTGGCTGGACTTCTTCCATGGAGGCCTGCAATTTCAGGCTGTCCACCACCTCTATCCGCGCATCCCCAGGCACAACCTGCGAAGGACCCAAAAGCTGGTTCAGGAGTTCTGTAAAGACGTAAACATCCCGTATGCTCTTTATGGCTTTGTGGATGGCAATAGAGAGGTAGTCGGACGATTAGGGGAGGTTGGACGCCAAGCTGCAATGCTGGCGAATTGTCAAGAAAGCATATTTAGCCATTAATTAAACGCAATTTCACTCGCGTGATCAACTCCTGTTGGTTGCATCAGCCACTCTGCGAAAATATGAAAACGTGACAGCACTTCTTATCGACGCTCAATTGATCCAGCATAAGTAAGAATGCTTTATTGATCTCGGCTGCATGACGTGACCCTAATTACTTGGCATCTTCAAAGCGGCATTCCGTTAGTTGACACCTTGATGAGCCATAGACCTTTCCACCTATGATCAATGCACCCCCTGTCCATGACAGCTCTCGACGAACATAAGATGCTTTAAAAGGCAGTTCCCTTCTGATGAGATACCTTCCCGGATTTTGCACAGCTACATATACTGCCCAATCATGTCGTCAACCCAACGTTGCGTCGTAGAGCGTCTGACCACGATCTCCAAGCTTTGACCTCAGACAAACCAGCACCTCAACAAGACTGGGCGGGAGGCTGCATAGGCCCCTAGACTCAGCTGATGAGTAGTAAAGACCAGGATGATGCCTGGGATTTCACTTCCGTGATTGACCTCATCCATTCATTGTCATCCAAAGCAGACAGATGTACAACAAGCGACACATCCCTGGGCTTCTTCTCAGAAGAACCCATTACTCCCAGGCAGGAGCACGATGAAGGCGAAAGCGAGCTCGGAAATTTTGACAAGCTCTGGAGGTATCTTGGTCAGCCACTGAACGTACGGCCTCCGGCAGTAACTCCGGATCCTGGCATTGCCCTGATTGAAACGCCCAATGCAGGAAATGAGCTCGCTGCGGCAAGCATAGCTTTGAGTGTCTCAAAAGGGGTCAGATGGAGAGACGAGGCGGAAGGCGCCGACCTGGCAGACAACGATGAGAACTATGACCCCAACAGCGTACACAAGCTCTCAAAGGCCAGAAAGAAGAAACTTCGGATGAAGAAAAAGGCCGATGCTGCCAGTTCTAGGTCAGGCTCTACATCTGCCGTGGCCGCAACCAGCAGCGAGAATGAGACGGAGGTAGAACACCAAGACAGGACACCGACCAAGAGTAGGGGTTCAGTGATACGTGATATCCTCTACGGGAGCCGTCCAGAAGCGGAAGAGACAGCCATTCCTTCGACCCCGACCCGAGAGGCTGAGGCTCCTAAATGGCCAATCTCGAACCCACGGTACATCCTTCGCTCGGCTGTCCGGACTCCGGAGGCTCTGTGCCTGAAACCTCAGACATCGATTATAGAAACAGCTTCGAGGAAGTCAGATTTGATCAAAAAGCTGCAAGCGCAGTTCATCCTCGATAGGTCTCACCTAGACAACATCGGCATCCTATTTGTCAGCGCTATCAGCAGTCTGGGTACAAATGATGGCATCCACGTCTTCGTCGATGCATCCAATGTAGGCTGCAACATTTGGAAGCCTTCCACATGCGCATACGCTGACCGAGGAACAGATAATGATAGGCTTTCAAGACTCCCTGAAGATCGCCCGAGGACTGGGTATCAACGCCCGTGTGCGTCGCCAACCCCTGTCCTTCCACAACCTCTCCCTCGTCCTCGAAAGAGGGCGGCCAACCGCAAAGCGCGTCCTTGTTGGCTCGGACAATTTCCCTGCTATACAAGAAGCCAAGACCATTGGTTACGAAACAAACATACTCGACAGAGTACACAAAGCCAAAGAACTTACACCCCGCCAGAAGCGCTACAGCAACGCCAACGGCGCAGCATCCAGCGGCTCTGAAACGACCGCAGTGATGTATGCGCCGGAAAAATGGGTCGAGCAGGCTGTGGACGAAATTCTGCACCTCAAGATCCTGGAGAGCGTTGTTGATGCCAAGGAGCCGTCCACCATCGTGCTGGCTACGGGAGACGCCGCCGAGGCGGAGTACTCTCAAGGCTTCTTGAAGATGGTGGAGAGGGCTATGGCTAAGGGGTGGAAGGTTGAGCTGTGCAGCTTTAGAAGAAATATTAGTGGTGCGTATCGGAAGAACGACTTTCGAGGGAGGTGGGGCAATCAGTTCACAATCATCGAGATGGATGACTTTGTGGAGGAGCTCCTAGGAGTGGAGTGATGAGGACGCTTGCCAACTTAAAGATCGTTTCCATCTCGCCTCGGTTAACTTTCTTTGACCGGCCGTCAGGAATCCTGCTCAAACACTAAATGCTTTCTACACCCTGGTACGTGCCTTCAAGAATGCTTGAAAGGGTGCTGTCTTTCAGCTCGTCTCTTGGCCAATTACGTGTTTATGGAGTATGGTATCCGACTGCTTTACGACTGTTCGACGTCACAGAACGTCTTTTCTTTACAATTTTGGGGGCTATCAGGAAGCATTGTTCTCCTCAGAGCCGACCGTTATATCACTGGTGGTGCCCTCTCCATGATCGTGTTTTGGGACGGTAACGGGTTCATGTCATTTGCACGTCTCTTCTGCTGGGGACCTTCTGGGTCGTAGATAGCTTTTATATTCCCGGCCATGTATCTAGAGCACTGTCCATGAAGCCTTGAGTTCAACAACGTTCTCATCATAGAAGCACCTGCTGGCGCCTTCACCTTGCAGCTTCTCGAACCTTTTCTCCACTTGAACACCCTGCAAACCTCCATCCTCTTAACCATACGCCAAATGATCTAACCGCCCCTCAGTGTCTCCTGCAAATCACCATCATCCTTGCCCCCAACAAGCACTTCACCGGCTTTTTCCTTCCCCCCCCATCTC
>JAABUS010000496.1_pt1 | contig 99363 bp, 93 predicted proteins | sample 5560161 | NCBI WGS metagenome assembly JAABUS01 (sample SAMN10711885, study PRJNA513376) | rock metagenome | isolation source: Antarctica rocks | place: Antarctica: Victoria Land, Trio Nunatak nord | collected 2016-01-04
GCACCGATGACTCGGCAGGAGCGCAGCCCGATCGGTGATCGTGCGAGCACCGCACCGATGACTCGGCAGGAGCGCAGCCCGATCGGTGATCGGGCGAGCACCGCACCGATGACTCACTGAGCCGCTCGCCCGCCGCGGCGCCTGGCCACGTCGGCCACCAGGGCCCGTTCGTGGGGCCGGAGCACCAGCACCGCGTACGCCAGCCAGTACAGCACGGGTCCGCCCACCAGCACCGGCGCCAGGCGGGAAAGGGTGTCGAGCTCAGACACCAGCCGCGCCGCCACGAGCAGGCCCGCCAGCCCCGCCCCGAGCAGATAGGCGGGCAGCCACGCCTCCCGCGCCAGCTCGCCCAGGGTGGCGCCGCTGGCCTCTAGCCCGATCCGCAGGAGGAACGGGAAGCCGACCACGTACGCCGCCGCGGTCCCCAGAGCCGGGCCCTCGAGGCCAAGGGATGGAGTCAGGGCGAGCGTGAGCGCGAGGTTGAGCGCGGCGATCCCCACCACCACGCGCGCCGCATCGCGCGGCCGCCCGGCGCCCACCAGGAAGTTCGGCGTGACCGCGAGCTGGCCCAGCAGGAGCCAGTAGGACACGAGGATCGCCAGCGCGGTTTCTCCCTCGCGGTAGCGCTCTCCCAGCCACACCTCCAGCGCCGGCCCGGCGAGCACGATGGCGGTCACAGCCAGCGGCACGGTGACCGCCAGGGTGTACCGCGAGCCGCGCACCGCCAGCTCGCGCAGCCGGGATGGGTCCCCACCCGTCCGAAACGCGGTGGCCGTGGGCAGCGCGGTAACCGCGACCGACCCGTTGAGCGCGTAGAACACGTTGTGCGCCCGCACCGGTCCCTCGTAGAGGCCGACGCCGCTCGCCGATCCGAAGGCCCCCAGCACGATCCGGTCCAGCCCGTAGATCACGAGGACCGATACCTCGATCGCCAGCAGGGGGCCGGCGGTTGGCAGGAAGTCCCCGATCCCCCGGCGTGTCACCGCGCTCAGCCGCAGGCGCCAGGCAAGGCCGAGCCGTAGCCGCGCGACGCCGTTGATCGTGCCGCTGATGAGTGGTATCGCGCCGTTGCCGGCGATCAGCAGCCACAGATCGGCGCCGGAGGCGATCAGCCCCAGCATCAGCGCGGCGAAGGCCGCCAGCGCGGCGATCTCGTTGACCGCCGACCGGGTGAGCAGCAGGCTGGCGCGCAGGGCGTCCAGGTTGATCGTGGCGGCGAGCCCCACGGAGGTCATCACCCCGAGAGCGAGGGCCCCGAGCTTGGCCTGGTGCTCGAGCTCGCCCTCGAGCAAACCGGTGGCTATGCCGAACCCCACGCCGGCGATCAGCAAGCCGGTGACCAGACCCGTGGCCGCGTACAGAACGGCGCAGGTGGAGAAGGTCCCGACCCGTTCGGCATCGCTGCGGGCGGCGGTCATCGCGGCCACCGCGGCGTTGCCGACGCTGTTCTTGAGGATGAGCAGGTAGACGGACAGGGTGGCTACGAGTCCGTAGGTGCCGAGCTGCGCGGGCGTCAGACGCCTGGCCAGAGCCGTGACCACGACCAGGAGCACGACGAGCCCGCTGACCTGGGCGATCTGCTGAAGCAGCGACCCGCCGGCGACCTCGCGGGCGCCACCGGAGGAGGCGCGGGCTTTCACTCCCGGCGAGTCTCTCACGAGGGGTGGCCTGCACAGGGTGGGCGCCCCCTGCATGCCACCCCGCCACTGCGCACCTTTCGGCCGCGCGACGCACCCCGCCACTGCGCACCTTTCGGGCGCGCGACGGGTTGCAACTTCCCGACCGCCCCGTTTCACCCTCTGCCCTGCGGGTACCTAACACACACTGCCGCGTCGCTGGGTTGGGGGAGAGGATCGGTGCAGTACCTGCGTTCCAGCCGGATGGAGCGCTCCACGAGACTCTATGAACCAAGCGCCCGAACTAAGAGCCCTTACCTCCGTCGCCCCGCGAACGGAGCTTCCCGGTGCGTCGATCGAGCGACGGAACGTGCTCGGCGTGCCTATCGCGATGACCGACTACGCGGGCGCCATGGACGTCATGGAGGAGATGATGGAGCGGGGCACCCCCGGCTGGATCTGCGCGGCCGCCGTGCACTCGCTGATGATGGCCCGCGACGACGTGGAGATGCGGGAGGCCCTTACCGGGGCGACCCTGACCGTGCCCGACGGAGTACCGGTGGTCTGGGCCGCGGACATGCTCGGCGAGAGCCTGCGCCAGCGCGTCTACGGGCCCGAGCTCATGCGCCGCTTCTGTGACCGGTCCGCGGAGAAGGGCCACCGCGTGTGGCTCTACGGCGGCCGCGACCAGGGCGCCCTCGTGCAGCTGGCGCTCAACCTCCGTCGCCGCCACCCGGGCATTCGCATCGTGGGGGGCTACTCGCCGCCCTTCCACTCCCTGTCCGAGAGCGAAGACGATGCGATCGCCAGGCAGATCAACGCGGACCGCCCGGACGTGCTGTGGGTGGGCATCGGCGCGCCCAAGCAGGAGAAGTGGATGGCCCGCATGCGCGACCGCCTCGACGTGCCGGTGATGTGCGCGGTGGGAGCCGCCTTCGACTTCCACGCCGGGCGCGTGTCCCAGGCGCCACTCTGGATGCAGGAGCGGGGACTGGAGTGGACCTACCGCATCGCCCAGGAGCCACGCAGGCTCCTTCCGCGCTACCTGGAGACCAACCCCCGCTTCATGCTTGGATTCGCGCGCCAGTATCTGCGTCGGCGTGCCGCCGGACGCACCTGACGCGGACGTACACTGCGGGCAGTGCCGCAGCACGCCACCTCTCCAGCATTCGTCACGGGGGGCGGCGGATTCGCGGGGCGTCACCTCGTGCAGCGGCTGTCGGCCGTAGGTCAGGCGCCCTTCGCACCGTCTCGCACGCAGCTCGACCTGGGTGACGCCGGCTCGGTGCGCAGCGCCGTGCGCGAGCACCGGCCCGCCACGATCTTCCACCTGGCCGCGTTCAGCAGCGTGGCGCAGTCGTGGGACAGCCCGCGGGAGACGCTGCGCACCAACGTCCAGATGACTCTCAATCTGCTCGAGGCGGTGTGCGGGGAGGTGCCGGGCGCGACTGTCGTGCTGATCGGTTCGGGACAGGTGTACGGACAAGCAGAAGAGCTCCCCGTGACCGAGGACGCCCCGCTGGAGCCGCCCAATCCCTACGCCGTCTCCAAGGTCGCCTGCGAGCGGCTGGGCCGCCGGTACCGAGAGGTCGCGGGGCTGCGCGTGACGATCATGCGGCCCTTCAACCACGCCGGCCCGGGCCAGTCGGACGACTACGTCCTGAGCAACCTCGCGCGACAAGTGGCCCAGGCCGAGGCCGCTGGAGCGGCCGAGGCGGTGCTGCGCACCGGCGACACCTCCGTAAGGCGCGACTTCACCGACGTGCGCGACGTGGTGCGCGCGTACGTGCTCGCGGCCGGCGCGGAGCCGTCGGTCTACAACGTATGCAGCGGTCGAGCGACCCCGATCGACGCCCTCATCGGGCTGATCGGCGATGCGGCGACCGTCCCGGTGCGCCACGAGGTGGACCCCGAGCGGATGAGGACCGGGGAGGTGCCCGAGATGCGTGGCTCGCACGCGCGCCTGACCGCCGCCACGGAATGGGAGCCTGAGATCGCCCTCGAGCAAACCGTTCGCGACACGCTCGACTGGTGGCGCGCTCGCCTGACCTGAGCGGATCGCACGAGGCCGGTGCTCGCCTCGGTCAACCCAAAGCCGTCACAGGGTGCAGACCATCCCCGCTCGCGCTCGGTCGCGGGCCGGCGACCTCGCGGTAGAGCCGCAGGAGCTCGCGGGTGAACCGCTCCTCGGAGTGGTTGGCGCGCGCGCGGGCGATCAGCTGTTCCCCCTCGGCCTCGCGCAGGGGAGGGTCGGACCAGAGCACCGCCATCCGCGCCGCGAACGCGCCCCCGTCGGTCAGCGGCACGCAGCGGCCAGGACCCAGGAGCTCGGGCAGCCCGCCCATCGCCGTGGCCACCACCGGGACGCCCTGAGCCATCGCTTCGAGAGCGGAGTAGGGCGAGAACTCGTGGCAGCGCGAGGGCATCAGCACCATCGCGGCTCCCTGGAGCAGCTCCGTCACCCGCGCCGGTGGGACCCGGCCGAGCAGCTCGACGCGGGAGCCCGTCCGCGCCGCGAGCTGCTCTAGACGCTCGCGCTCGGGACCATCGCCGGCTATCCGCAGCGGCACCCCGGCCGCGGCGGCGGCGGTGATGGCATCCTCGACTCCCTTTTCCGGCGAGAGGCGTGAGAGCACCAGCGCGTAGCCTCCCTCCGCCGCCCGGCTGTGATCGCTCACGATCTCGGCGGGCAGGTAGTGGGGCAGCGGCTGGACCCTGTCACGCGGGAGCCCGAGCCACGCGACGCGATCGGCCGCCCAGGCGCTGGGGGTGACGAAGCGGTCGACGACGTCGACCACGGCGGGCTGGTGGCGCGAGAGCGCCGCGGCGTAGGCGACGGCCTCGGGCAGCGAGCGCCGGCAGTTGAGCACCAGGCCGGGCAGCGTACGCCGTCCGCGGCAGCGCGCGCACGGCGCCCCGTCGCGCTCACCGGAGCCGGTGGCGCAGAAGAGGCGCACGTTGTGGAGGTGGAGCACGACCCCCGCCCCGGCCGCCCGTGCCGCCGCCAGGCCGCGCGGGCCCACCAGGGGGAGCATGTTGTGCGCGTGGGCCACCGTCGCCCCGAGCTCGGTGGCCGCCGCGGCCACGTCGCTCTCATTCGACCCCCCGCGCACCAGCGCCGCGGCCGCGCCCACGCGCCCGGCGTCCGCCGAGCGGCGCTCGTGTACGGCGTGCGCCACCCCGGCGTGTCGCAGGGCACGGACGTGCAGGTCGAGCGAGCGCTCCTCCCCACCCTCGACGCGGTAGCGGTTGTGCAGGACAAGTACGCGCGGGTCGGTCACGGCTCCCGCTCTAACCTACCTAGGCGATGTCCGCGCCCGCCGTCTCCGTCGTGGTGCCCACGCGCAACCGGGCGGCCTACCTCGCCGTGGCGCTCGACTCGCTGAGCGCCCAGCGCATCGATGTCCCCTATGAGGTGGTCGTAGTCGATGACGGGTCTTGCGATGCCACTCCAACGGTGGCCGCGCGCCGCGCGACCCGGTACGAGAGACACGAGCGCCCGCGCGGGCCCAACGCCGCGCGCAACACCGGGATCGCGGCCACGAACGCCCCCCTCGTGGCGCTCGTGGACGACGACGTGCGCGCGCCCGCCGAATGGTTGGCGGAGATGGTCGCCGGAGCGCAGCGCCACGCCTGGGCCGAAGCGCTCGGTGGGCCGATCCGTGCCAGCCTCGAGGGGCCGGCGCCCGGCGCCTGCGGGCGCGAGGGGGCACCGATCACGACGCTCGACCTCGGCGGCGCCGACCGCGAGACCGACTTCGTGTGGAGCGCCAACATGGCCATCCGGCGCAGCGCCCTCGAGCGTGTGGGGGGCTTCGACGAAGAAGTGCCGATCTACGGGGACGAGGAGGAGTGGCTGATGCGCCTCCACGCGGCCGGCGGGCGGGTCGCCTACGTGGCCGGAGCAGGCCTCGAGCACCGCCGCACGGGAGACGACGCCCGCCTTCGGACCCTCGCCCGCGCCGAGTACCGCCGCGGGCGTGCGGCGCGTCGCAGCGGCCGGCGCAAAGGCACCGCCCCCGGCGTGGGCCTCGAGCTGCGCAACCTCGCCGGAGCAGGCTGGCACACGGTGCGCCGCCGCTGTCCCCAAGGCCTGATCATGGGTGCGCACTCGGCCGGCCGGCTGGCCGAGGCGCTGCGCCGTTCGTGACCTACCTGCCCGACCCGGCCACCTTCGTGTCCGGCGAGTCGGGCACCGTCGGCGGCATCCGCCTCACGCTCACGCGCACGCTCGCCGACGCCGCCCTCGGCGCCACGGCGGCGCTGACGCTGACCGGCCGTCGGCTGGATCGCCTGGCAGCGGCCCAGCAGCCCCGGAGGGTGCTGGTCCTGTCGGTCTACCGTCCCGGCTCCCTGCTGGCGGACGCCGTCGCGCGCCTCGCCTCCGACCGCCACGACGTCCGTCTGGTCTTCGGATCGACGGGCGAAGCCGATCGGGCGCTGAAGGAGCACACCGCCCTCACGCGGATGAGCGGCGGCAAGTTCGAGAACCTCAACCGGCTACTAGGCGCCGCGCCGCCGCTTCGCGAGCTCGACTGGTTGCTGGTCGTCGATGACGACGTGGGCCTGGCCCCGCGCTTTCTCGACCGCCACATCGCTCTCTGCGAGCGGCTGGGACTCGACCTCTCCCAGCCCGCTCAGTCGATGCGCAGCCACGCAGGATGGCGGGTCACCCGGCGCCGGCCGTTCTCTCTGGCCCGGGTCACCAGGTACGTGGAGATCGGGCCGGTCACGGCCTTCAGCCGGGCGGTGGCGGAGGTGCTCACACCCTTTCCGCAGCTGCGCTTCGGATGGGGCCTCGACAACCACTGGGGCGCTCTCGCCCGCGAGAACGGCTGGCGGCTCGGGGTGGTCGACGCCCTGCCCGTGCGCCACGAGACCCAGCCGGTCGCCTCCGGATATGCACATGCGGACGCGATCGGCGAAGCCCAGGCCTTCCTGGCGGATCGCCCGTATGTGAGCACCGAGGAGGCCCAGCGAACGCTGAGCACGATCCGGCGCGTGCCCGCATGAGGCGGCTGCGGGTCCTGGTGGTGCCGAAGTGGTATCCGTGGCCCGACGAGCCGGTGCTGGGGCTGTTCTGTCGCGAGCACGCCCGCGCCCTGTCGGGCAGGCACGACGTGGTAGTGCTGGCCTCGCGGGCAACGCGCTCGCCCGGCTTCGCGGTGTACCGGCTGACCGACGAGGTGGAGGACGGTCTGCGGACGATCCGGGTCCTCTACCGCCGCCCCCGCGTGCGCGCTCTGGCGATGGTGTGCCAGGTCGCCGGGATGCTGGCCGCCCTCGTGCGGCTGTGGCGGGAGGGCTCGCGCCCCGACGTCGTACACGCCCACGTGTTCTCCGCCGCTCTGCCGGCCCTTGTGATCGGGCGCCTCAGCCGCGCCACAGTGGTGGTCACCGAGCACTACACGGGTTTCCAGCGGGGGTTGATCCGGGGGTCCGACCTGCTCACGGCTCGCGTCGCCTTCACAGCAGCGGACCTGGTGGCACCCGTGAGCGCCGACCTGGGCGGCCATCTAGGCAGGATCGCGCCGCGGGCACGGATGCGGGTGATGCCGAACGTGGTGGACACCGAGGTGTTCACGGCTGCCACGAACGGGGGGCACGCGGGTCCGGTGCGTCTGCTCACCGTGGGTGCGCTCGCCGAGAAGAAGGGCCACGCCCACCTGCTCGACGCGCTCGCAGAACTGCGCACGCCCCGCGACGCCACGCTGGACCTGGTGGGCGGCGGCGAGTTGCGCGAGCAGCTGGAGGCGCAGGCGCAGAGGCTCGGGCTGTCCGAGGCCGTGCGCTTCCACGGAGAGCTGCCCAAGGAGCGGGTGGCAGAGCTGATGCGCGGCGCCGACCTGTTCGTGCTTCCGAGCCTGTTCGAGACCTTCGGCTGCGTGCTGATCGAGGCGATGGCCAGCGGGCTGCCCTCGGTGGCCACCCGCGTCGGGGGCGTGCCCGAGCTCCTGGATGCGCAGGCCGGCCTGCTGGTCGCCCCCGCCGACCCGGGCGCGCTGGCCGCGGCGATCGAAGCCGCGCTCGAGCGCGGCTTCGACTCCGCGGCGATCGCACGCCGGGCGCGCGAGCGCTACTCCTACGAGACGGTCGCGCGCGGCTGGACGGCCATCTACGAGGAGCTGTCGAGCAGCCGCGGCAGCACGTCCTGCGCCACCCGGCGGCGCAGGGCGTCCTCGCGGTAGGGCGCGAGCAGGCGGTCCGCCCGCTCGGCGTATGAGCCCCGCGCGCAAGGACCGAGCGCCAGCGCTGCCCGCATCGCCGCCGCCAGTGCCGCGACCGTTCGCTGCGGCGCCACCAACTCCGGCGCCAGGCTGCGCGCGAGCGGGAGCGCCACGTTTGCGCCCCCGGAAGGCACAGTGACCAATGGAGTGCCGGCGGCGAGGGCCTCCATCTGGGCCAGTCCCCAGTCCTCGAAGCGCGACGCGTTCACGAACATCCGCGCGCCGGCCACGGTCGCCAGCCAGCGCTCCTGCGAGACCGCACCCAGCCACTCGACGCCCGGCGGCTCGGGTACCCCGGCCTTGTGCAGGCGCCGCAGGGCCTCGCCGCGCTCGAGGCCGGCGATCACCAGCCTCCCGCCCTGCGGCCGGACCTCGCGCCACGCCGCGTAGAGGAGGTCGATGCCGCGCTTGAGTGGGTCCCCGCCGTAGGCCACGACATCGGGCCCATCCGCCGCGGCACCCACCGGCCGGCGGGCGGGCACCGGCGGGGGCAGGATCACGGCGGGAGGCGACGCCGGCGCGGTCACGTTCGCGGCGGACTCCGCGGCGAGCTCGCTCCAGGGCAGCAGCAGGGTCGCGCGGGCGAGCACGGAGCGCTCCCGGCGCCGCTGCCAAGCGCCGCCCGGCCCCGGGCGGTTGATCGCCGCCGTGCTGTCGAAGCGCACGGCAACCGGGCCTCTGGGCGGTTGCAGCAGCGCCGCGGTCACCCCCGAGTAGACGGTGGCCCGAGCCTCGGCGCCCGCGATCCGCCATGCAGCCAGCCCCTCCATGACGTCGGTGAGCGCCATCGAGTGCCGCAGCCGCCCTGCCAGGCCCAGCCGCGACGTGACCACCCTGCAGGTGGCTCCCCCGGCCCGCACCTGCTCGGCGAAGGCCCGGTCGGCGGCCCGCCAGCCCATCGTGGTGCCGAGCGAGACGAGCAAGATGTCCGGCCGGCCGGTCAAGGAAAGCGGAAGATAGAGCCGCCGCAGGAGAAAGCGAAGGACTCGGCATCCCTGCCTCGTCCGCCGCAGGAGAAAGCGAAGGGGGGAGCGGAAGATAGAGCCGTAGTGTCCGCCCGTATGGACCCCCGCCCCGCCTGCCTGGTCACGGGCACCGTCTCGGCGTACCGCCGCGAGGCCTTTCGCCTGCTGGCCGAGCAGGAGCACGTAGAGGTGATCGCCTGGGAAGAGGCCGGACCTCCGGTGGCGGGCCTGACGGTGCACCGCACCACCGAGGCGGGCGCCGCTCGCCTGGCGGCCTCGGGCCGCTACCGGGCGGTGATCAGCGGCCTCAACGGCCGCACCGCGGTATTGGGCGCCTACCTCGGGGCCCGCGCTCGCCGGGTGCCCTTCGTGCTCTGGGTCGGCATCTGGGCCCATCCCCGCACCGCCGGCCACGCGGTGTCTTTGCTGCCGACCCGCCACCTCTACCGCCAGGCCGACGCCGTGGCCACCTACGGCGCCCACGTGAGCCGCCACGTGAACGCGCGCCGCGGCGCGCGCGGCGGGGTCTTCGTGGCGCCCCAGGCCGTGGATGTGGAGCACTTCGCGGCCCGGGTGAGCGACGCGGATCGCGTCTGCGCCCGACGCAGGGCCGGGGCTGAGGAAGCCGGCCTGCTTGTGCTCTATGTCGGGCGCCTGGAACCCGAGAAGGGGGTGCGGGTCCTGTTCGACGCCTGGGAGCGGGCGGACCTGGGCCCCGGGGCTCGCCTGGCGGTGGCCGGCGCGGGCCCGCTCGAAGCCGAGGCAAGGCGCGCGGGAACCGGCGTCCGCGTGCTCGGCTACGTTGGCTTCCTTGAGCTTCCGGCTCTCTACGCCGCTGCCGACGTGCTCGTCCTGCCGTCGGTTCGCACCGCAACTTTCACCGAGCCGTGGGGGTTGGTCGTGAATGAAGCAATGCTGCAAAGCACGCCAGTGATAGCCAGCGACGCCGTGGGTGCGGCCGCGGGCGGACTCGTCCGCGATGCACGTAACGGGCTGGTGTTCCCCGCAGGCGACTCGGCCGCCCTGAGCGCCCACCTGCAGACCCTGGCGCGCTCCCCTCGGCTCCGTGAGCGACTGGGTGCGCAGGCGCGCACCGACGCCTCACAGCTCACCCCGGCCGCCTGGGCACATGGCATGCACCGGGCCCTGGCCCACGCGGGAGCTTCGCGGGGGGAGACGACTTGCTAGCCTGTGCCGTTGGTCTTGGAGGGTGGTCCTGCGCATGACGAGTATGCGTGCAGGCATGTTCCTCTCCAGTTCAGGTCCTTTTCCGAATGATTGAGCGCGTGACAACTCTCGCTGCGTCCGTACTGCTCCTAATGGTGCTGGCGCTCTCCGCGGCGCCGGCCACCATGGCGAGCCCGGAAGATGTCGTGCGCGATTGCGCCGACGACGGCTTCGTCGAGAAGGACCGCCACTCCCGGCAGGATCTGCGGCAGGGAAGGAACCGCATCCCCGCCGATCTCGACGCCTACAGCGACTGCAGGGCGCAGATCGACGAAGCGCTGGACGGCCCACGCGCGAAGGCTGCCAGCCCGGGCGGCTTCCCCGGCGGGGACGGAACGGGCGGAGGCGGCACCGCAGGCGATGGCTCCGGCGGGTCCGGCGGGCCTCCATCAGGCGGCTCGGAAAGGCCTTCGGCCGAGGATCAGCAGCGTGAGGCCGTCGCGTCGGAGCGCAAGCGCCGGCTTGCGCGCGCCGACACCGAGTCGCTGCTCGGCGAGCGCAACGTGAATCCCGCCACCGCAGGCGCGCTCGAGGAGGCCGACACCGCCAACGAAATCTCGCTCGCGCTGCTGCTCGCGATGATCGCCCTGGTGCTGATGCTTGCCACAGGTACGGTCGTCGCCCTCAGGCACCGCAACCCGGAGCTCTTCGCCGGCACGCTCGGCCGGATCCCGTTCCCCAGCGGCCTTGCCTCACTCGCCTCGCGCCGCCGCCGCCGCTAGCGCCGGTCTCGGCGCGCTCCTCGCCGGCACGGCCTTCGTCGCCGAGGGCGGCAACCAGCTCGGCCGCATGGCGGGCTTCGAGGTCGCGGTGCTGCTCGGCGCCGGGCTCGTTCTCGCCCTTCTGTTCCTGAGGCCTCGTCCGTGGGCCGGCAGCGGCACCGCCACCCTGCTGCTCCTGGGCGCCTTCGCCGTGCTCACCGCTCTCTCGGCCTCCTGGTCGATAGCTCCGGAGGACACCGTCCAGGAGGCCGGCCGCACGCTGGCCTACCTGGCCTTGTTCGGTCTGGCCGTCGCGGGCGGGCAGCTGCGCCCACACGCTCCCGGCGTCGTCGCGAGCGGGGTGCTGATCGCGTCGACGGTGGTCTGCGGTTGGGCCCTCATCTCGCGCGTCTTCCCGGAGCAGCTGGCGATCGACGTGCTCGGGGCGCGGCTGGGCGAGCCCTTCGACTACTGGAACGCTCTGGGGGCGATGGCCGCGCTGGGCCTGCCTCCCGCGCTCTGGCTGGGGTCGCGGCGCGAGGGCAACCCACTGTTCTGTGCCCTGGCCTACCCCGCGGCGGGCATCCTCGTTCTGACGTTGCTGCTCACCCAGTCGCGCGGTGCTCTGACGGCCGCGCTGATCGCCGCGGCGCTGTGGCTGGCGATCGTCCCGCTGCGCCTGCGTAGCCTGGCGGTACTTCTGCTGCCGGCTCTCGGCGTGGCGCCGGTCGCCTCCTGGGCACTGTCCAAGGACGCCTTCACCGGGGTCTTCGAGCCGCTCGCCTCGCGCGAGGCCGTGGCCGGCGACTTCGGCCTGATGGTGCTCGCGCTGTGTGCCGGGCTGCTGATCGCCGGACTGGTCATCGAGCTGGCGTACGCCCGCGGGACGCCGTCGCTGCAGTTGCGGCGCCGGGCGGGCGGTACTGTGGCCGCCCTCGCCTTCGCGCTGGCCCTGTTCGGCCTGGTGTCGCTGGCGGTCAGCGAACGTGGGCTGGCCGGGACGGTCTCCGACCGGGTGAGCGACCTCACCAGCGAGAGCGCCGCGACGCCCAGTGGCGCCGCGCGGCTGGGCTCGGTGTCCTCGTCGCGGTCGGCCTACTGGCGCCAGGCGGGGCAGATCTTCGAGGAGCGGCCGCTGCTCGGGCGCGGGGCCAACAGCTTCGGGCTGGCGCGTCTGCGCTACCGCAAGGATGGCCGCGCCGCCCAGCACGCCCACGGCTTCCTGGCCCAGACGCTGGCCGACCTGGGGCTCGTCGGCGCCGCCGTCGCGCTCGCGCTGCTCGCCGCCTGGCTGACGGCCACCGCGCGGGCCACGGGCCTGGTCCCGGGCAGGCGCCGGCGCCCCGAGTGGACCGGCGAGCGCGTGGCCCTTGCCGCGACCGCGCTGAGCGCCGTTGCCTTCGGGCTGCACTCGGCCATCGACTGGACCTGGTTCGTGCCCGGACCTTCGGTCGCCGCCCTGGTGGCCGCTGGATTCGTGGCCGGCCGGGGACCGTTGCCCGCAGTCGGCCGCCGAGCGGCCCCGGCTGCCGGCGACCAGGAGCGCGCGGTCCCGCGCGCCCTGCTGGGAGCCGGCCCCCTCGACCCGGGCCGCACCATCGCAGCGGTGGCGGTGCTGGCCACCGCGGCGCTGTGCGCGTGGTCGGTCTGGCAGCCCGCGCGAGCCGAGCGAGCCACCGACCGCGCCTACGAGCTGCTCGACGAGGGCGACTTCAAGGGCGCGTCCGAGCAGGTGCTGCGCGCTCGCGAGCTCGACCCCTACTCGCCCGGCCCCCTCTTCACCACCGCCACGATCCTGGCCGAGGCCGGCCGGATCAAGGCGGCCTACGAGGTGCTCGAGCAGGCCGTGATCGAGCATCCCCGCGACCCGGATACGTGGCTGCGACTGGCCGGCTTCGAGCTCGACCGCCTGGACCTGCCCGACCGGGCCCTGGCCACGCTGGGCGCGGCGAGTGCCGTGGATCCCCAGTCCCAGCGCGTCCTCGGCCTGCTGCAGCGCACGCAGGCCACGCTGGCCGTACCCCTGCCGCCACCCCAGCCGCCCGGCGGGTAGCGAGCGCTCAGCCGACGGCCGCGCCCGAGGAGTCGTCCGGCAGGGTGGCGCGCTCGATCTCGTCCAGTCGCTCCATCGGCAGCGGCCCGTGGCCGTTGGAGCCTGAGACCTCCAGCAGCAGCTGCTCGTAGGCGGCCGCCACCGCGTCCCAGGAGTAGAGCTTGGCGCGCTCGAGAGCCTTCTCGCGATAGCCGGCCACGAGCGCTGGGTCGGCCAGCAGGCGGTCCAGCTGTCGCGCCAGGTCGGGCACCCCCTCGGTGCCCGAGAAGTAGTGCCCGGCCTCGCCCACCGTCTCGGCGTTGGGCCGGTAGTCGTTGACCAGCACGCAGTTGCCCGCCACCAGCGACTCGAGGATCACCGGGTGGGTGCCCCCCACCTCCGTGGGTGCGCAGAAGAGGTAGGCGTGGCGCTGCAGCTCCCAGTAGCCGGGGCCGAACACGTAGCCGGGAAACACCACGCGCGGGTCCGCGGCCCGGCGCACCCGGTTGATGTACTCCGACGCATAGGGCGCCCCGCCAACCACCACCAGCTTCATGCCCCTCGTGCGCTCGGTGGGTATGCGCGACCAGGCCTCCACGAGCAGGTGCGGGTTGTTCTCGGGCTCCAGGCGGCCGACGAAGAGCACGTAGCGCCGGGGCTCGAGGCCCAGCCGCTCCAGCACGTCGCTGTCGTATTCGACGGGCAGCTCCGCTCCGTAGGGCACGACGCCGATCGAGCGCCCGTAGCGCTGCTCGTAGATCGCGGCGACGGCGTGGGAGTCGGTGATCGCCCGGGTGGCCAGGCGCGGCGACAGCCGCTCCGCGGCGCGCAGGTAGGACTTGGCGAGGCGGTTCCACTTGCGCCGGTCGGAGTCCAGGCCGTCCACGTTGATCACGGTGGGGATGCCCGCGGCGCGGGTGACCAGGCAGAGGGGGCTGTTGCCCGCGATGAAGAAGAGCGCCACGTCGGGCTTGGGGCCCCGTGAGGCGTGCAGGCTCGACAGGAGCGTGTGCACGAAGGTGTCGAGGTACTTGTTGCGCACCGTGGGCAGGTGCACGAGCGAAGCGCCCTTCCACTCACGGATGAGCGGGTCGACCACGTGCGGGCGGCAGTACACCGTCACCCGGTGGCCGCGGGCGGTCAGACGGCTGGTTATCTGCTCCACGGCGGTCTCGAAGCCGCTGTAGGAGGCGGGTATGCCCCGCGTGCCGAGGATGGCGACGTTCATTCGGAGTCCTTTGGGAGAGCATCAAAGGGGGGCACGTGCCCCCCTTGCAACCCGGATGAAATCAAAGGGGGGCACCGCCCCCCTTTGCAACCCCCCGGGCTGCCGCCAGCGTATAGGCGCGCTCGTGGCCGCGGGCCGCCTGCGCCCAGGAGAAGGATCGTGCCCGCTCGCGACCGCGGCGAGAAAGATCCGCGCGCAGAGCCGGATCGGCGGCGATACGGCGCAGGCCCTGCGCCAGCTCTGTGGGCGCCACCAGCAGCGCCGCGTCCCCGCACACCTCCTCGGTCCCGGGGTTGCGTACGGCCAGCACGGGGACCCCGAGGGCCATCGCCTCCAGCGGCGTGAAGCCGAAGCCCTCGTGCAGCGAGGGGTGCACGAGCGCCCGCGCGCCCCGGTAGAGCTCGATCAGCTCCCCGGTGCCGGGGCCCGGCACCGGGGTCACGCCGGGGGCGGTCGCGGCGGACGCGGCCCCACCGGCTAGAACCAGGCGCGCCGGCGCCGCGTCCTGCGCACGGTAGGCCGAGTAGGCCTCCAGCAGGCCCGCCAGGTTCTTGCGCGGCTCGGCATCGCCCACGAACAGCAGCGGGCCGGCACCGGGCTCGCTCGCGTCCGGCGGCGCGGCCCCCTCCACCTGTCCCGGCCCGTAGGGCACGACCACCACCCGGTCGCGGTCGGCCCCGAGCAGGGCTACGACCTCGGTGGCCGTCGTGTGAGTGGGACACACCACGATGGCGCAGCGCCTGGCCGAACGCCGGTAGGTGCGCCCCGCCAACCGCCTCCAGGCCGGGTCATAGAGCCCGCGCAGATGCAGGAACGCCACATCCTGAACGGTCGTCACCTGGGCGACGCCTATCCGCCGGCTGTGGGCAGGCAGTGGATGGTGCACCACGTCGGCGCCGGCCAGCCGGGCGGCGCGGGGCAGCCCCACGTGAAGCCAGGCGGCGTCGAGCGCCACGTTGGCCGCGCGTCGCAGCGGGCGCAGCGATCCTCCCTCCCGGCCCGGTCGCAGCCGCACGCGCTGGCGCGCTTGAACCACCTCCACCTCGCCGCGCTCGCGCAGGGCTCCCACCAGCCGCTCGATGTAGACGCCGCTGCCCGACCGTCCGCGCGCGGCGTACGTCGTGTCGATCAGGACCCGCACGGCGAGGCGTTCTACCGGGTCGCGACCGTGAGCAGGGTTGCGGCCTCGCGCTCCAGCCGTGTCACCTCGAACCCCATCGAGTCCAGCAGCCGCGCCAGCGAACGCCGCGACAGGAAGCGCAGATGGGGGGAGAGCGGATCGAAGTGGGCCTCGAAGCCGCGGACGGCCACGGCCAGGCCGGTGAGCCTGCCATGGGCGGGGGTGGTCACGGCCAGGCGGCCTGCAGGGCGCAGCACCCGCCGGACCTCGGAGAGCAGCAGCTGCAGGTCGCGCACGTGCTCGATGGTCTCCGCGCACAGCACGAGGTCGAACGCGTTGTCGGCAAGAGGCAGCAGAGCATCGGGCTCGAGCACCACGGCCCGGGCGTGCGGCACCCGCGCGCGGGCGCGGGCGAGGGCCACCTCGGACACGTCGGCGATCGTGAGCGAGTCGGCCTCGAGCAGCTCGCTGAGACGACCGTCGCCGCAGCCCAGGTCCAGCACCGCGCCGGCCCGGCCCAGAGAGCTGACGAACGCGCTCAGGTGGCGCGGCGGCGGCCCCGGCTGCTCGGCCACGAGCGCCCAGACCTCGTCGTCATAGCGTGAGGACAAGCGGGTCTAGAGTAACGGCCATGCAAAGGCCGGCGGTGGACGTGGTCGTCCCGTTCATGGGCGAGGTTCGTCAGCTGGAAGAGCTGCGCGCGCGCCTCGAGGACCTGGCCGTGGGCGAGCGCGACACGGTGACCGTGGTCGACAACACCCCCGGCCACGAGGCGCGCGACGCCGATATCCGAGCTCGGGTGAGGACGGTGTGCGCCCCTGAGCTGCAGACCCCCGGCTTCGCACGCAACCGCGGAGCCGAGTCCGGCACGGCGGACTGGATCGTGTTCTTCGATGCCGATGTCCTGGCGCCGCCCTCGCTGCTGGACCGCTACTTCGACCCGCCGCCCGCGGAGCGAACCGCGATCCTGGCCGGCGGCGTCCGCGACGAGAAACCCGAGGGGCCGCTGGCCCCCGCCGCCGTGCGCTACGCCCATCTGCGCAGCTCGATGAGCCAGGAAATGACGCTGCGCCACGGCGACTGGTCCTTCGTGCAGACCTCCAACTGTGCGCTGCGGCGGTCCGCCTTCGCGGCGGTGGGGCGCTTTCGCGAGGAGATCAGAGCGGGCGAGGACGCCGACCTGTGCTTTCGCCTGCGCGACGCCGGCTGGGGCATCGAGCGGCGTGAAGACGCCGAGACCGTGCACCGCAGCCGCGCCACGGTGCGCTCGTTGCTGGCGCAGAAGGCGGTCCACGGTGCCGGGTGCGCGTGGCTGGACGGCACCTACCCAGGCTCCTTCCCGGCGCGCCGGCGTCCAGGGCTGACCTGGTGGGGGGTCCGCCGGGCGGCTACTGGCCTGACTGCCGCGGTGCGCGCACGCGATCGCGACGAGGCGCTCATGGCCCTGCTCGACCCGCTTACCACGCTGACCTTCGAGTTCGGGCGCTCGCTGCCCAACCGGCGCAAGCGATCCCAGGCCCGCGGCGCCCCGTGGCGGCTGTGAGCCGCTCGGACATCGGCGTGATCGTGCCGGTGCGTGCGCCCGCCCCCTACCTCGCCGAGGCGCTCGACTCCGCGCTCGGCCAGCGCCCCGCGCCGGCGGAGATCGTGGTGGTCGACGACGCCTCGCTCGAACCGCTCACCCTGTCGCCGGCACACGGCGCTCGCTGCACGCTGGTGCGGCGCGAGACCCGGGGCGGCCCCGCAGCCGCGCGCGCCACCGGCCTCGAGGCGCTCGGCGCGCACCTGGTCGCACTACTCGACTCAGACGACGTGTGGAAGCCGGGCAAGCTGGCGGTCCAGGCCAAGGTAATGCAGAGCGAGCCCGAGGTGGGACTGTGCTTCGGCCGGGCCACGGTCATCGGCCCCGACGGCCGGCCCACCGGACACGACATGGGTGAGGTGCCCGAAGGGACGCTGGCGCCGCGGCGGATGTTGCGCGAGCTGCTCGAAGGCAATCCGATCGCCACCTCCAGCACGGTGATCAGGCGCTCGGCCCTGGAGGCCGCGGGGGGCTTCGTGGGTGAGTCCACCGACGACCTCGGCTGCTGGCTGCGGCTGGCCGAGACAGGCACGCCGTTCTACTTCGAGCCCCGCGCCGCGGTGCGCTACCGCCGCCACCCGGGTGGCCTCACCGACGACATCGGGGTCGGAGCCCGAATCGCCCTGGCCGCTCTCGACCTCCACGGGCACGTCCTCGACCCCCAAACGCGCAGCCGGCTGCGCCGCGACTACCTGACCCTGCTCGCCCGCGGGGAGATCAGAGAGCGCCGTTACCCCGAGGCACGGGCGGCGCTGCGGGAGGCGGCCAGGCACGGCCCCCTCGCCGCCCGCGAGAAGGCGCTCAGCCTCCTGGCCGCGATCCCCGGCGTGCGCGCGGGCCTGGGCCGGCGCGATCCTCACCACCCGTGAGCCGGGCGCCGGCTCCCGAGCGGCGCCGCCTGGTCGCCGTGAACCCGCTTCCCTGGGTCGCGGGCGGCGAGACGACGCTGCTGCGCCTGCTGCCGCGGCTGTCCGAGCACGGCTGGCGGGTGAGCATGACGGTGCCTGCACGGGGCCGGCTGAGCGAGGCCGGAGAGGCGCTCGGCCTGCCGGTGCGCCGACTGGCGCTGGGACCTCCGCAGCGACGCACCTTGGCCTCCTACGCCGGAGCCGCGCTGGCTCCCCTCGTGCTTGCGCGAGCCGACGTGGCCCTGCTCAACGGGCTGTCGACCCAGCGGGTGGTGCCCGCGCTGCGCCTGCTCCGGCGCCCCGCGCTGCTGTGCGTGAACAATCCACTCCCCGAGCCGCCCACGGCGTGGGGGCGACGGGGCTTCTGGTCGGTCGTGCGCGGGATCGCGGCGGCCAGCGACCACGTGGCCGGGGAGTGCATGCAGGCGGGAGCTCCGGCGGAGTTGGTGCACACCGTCTACCCCGCGGCGTGGGACGGGCCGGTGGCCCCCGGAGTTGCGGCGCCGACGCCCTCGGGTCAACGGGTCGTCTTCGTCGGTCAGATCGAACCACGCAAGGGCGTGCTCGAGCTGATCGAGGCCGCACGGGTGTTCCTGGCCGACCGGCCGCAGGCCACGCTCACCGTGCTGGGCGAGGCCGCGGCCGGCGGCGAGGCATACGCGGCGCGGGTGCGCGAGGCCGCTGCGCATCCCGACCTGGAGGGAAGGGTCCGCCTGGCGGGGTTCGTGGATCACGCGGTGCAGGCGATGACCGAGTACGACCTGGTGGTGGTGCCCTCCCACGAGGAGCCCTACGGCACGGTGTCGGCCGAGGCCGCGGCGGCCGGCCGCAGCGTGGTGGTCTGCGCGGTGGGCGGCATGCGCGAGGTCGTGATCGACGGGGAGACGGGACTGCACGTCGCTCCCGGGGACCCGCGGGCGCTGGCAGAGGCGGTGGGCTCGCTGCTCGACGACCCGGACCGGATGCGGGCATACGGTGCCGAAGGTCTCGAGCGCGCCGATCGCTTCGCTCCGGAGCGCTACGCCGCCACGATGGACGCTCTGCTGAGGGGGATCGCGGGATGACATCAAAGGGGGGCACCGCCCCCCTTTGCAACCCCCCGACATCAAAGGGGGGCACCGCCCCCCTTTGCAACCCCCCGGGGCTGCGCGTGGCGGTCGACGCGCGGCCGCTCGACATCCCCTACCTGCGCTCGCAGGGGATCGGGCGCTACGCCCATGGCCTGCTCGGCCCGCTCGCCGAGGTGGCCGCCGAGCGCGGCGGCGAGCTGGTGCTGCTTCGCGAGCCAACCGCCGAGCCCGCGGCCTTCGCCCACGCAGCGGGCGCCGCGGGGCCGGCCGGCGCCCCACCACCCGTGGCCACGCGCCACCTGCGCCGCCCCCGGCTGCCTGCCCGGCTGGCCGACTGGCCCGAGCACCTGCTGCTGCCGCTGGACCTGCGCCGCACCGGGGCTCAGCTGCTGCACGCGCTGTCGCTCTACCGCACGGCCGTGCGCCCGGGCCTGCCTTCGGTGATGACGATGCACGACGTGATCCCCCTCATGTGGCCCGACGAGTACGTGCGCACGGGGCTGAAGTACCGGGCGCTCTACGCCGCCGCGCGGCGGGCACGGCTGCTGCTGGCCGTCTCGGAGGCCGCGCGGCGCGACATCCTCGCCCACCTCGACGTTGAGCCCGGCCGTGTGCTCACCGTGCACGAAGCCGCCGACGAACGCTTCGCGCCCGCCGACCCCCGCGGCGTGCGGGAGCGGCTGGACCTGCAGGGCCCCTACGTGCTCTACGTGGGCGGCCTGTCCTCACCCGACCCGCGCAAGAACGCCGCCGGTCTGATCGACGCGTTCGAGCGCTGGCGCGCCGCCTGCGGCCGGGAGGAGACGCTGGTGCTGGCCGGGCAGCTGGGCGCCGCCGGCGAGGAACTGCGTACCCGCGCCGAGCGGTCCCGGGCGAAGGTGCTCTTCGCCGGTTTCGTGCCCGACGAGGAGCTGCCGGGGCTCTACTCGGGCGCCTCCTGCTTTGTGACCGCCAGCTGCTACGAGGGCTTCGGCCTGCCGGCGCTCGAGGCCATCTCCTGCGCGACGCCGGTGGCCGCCTTCGACGCCGGAGCCGTCCCCGAGGTGGCCGGCCCGGGAGCGCTGCTGGCGCCGCCCGGCGACCTGGAGGCCCTGATGGGCGCGGTCGGGCGTATCTGCGACGATCATTTCCTGCGCCGCCGCCTCGCCGCGAAGGGACGCGAGCACGCGCGCGGCTTCTCGTGGCGGCGCACCGCCGAGCTCACCTGGGCGGCCTACGAGCGGGCCACCGGCGCTGCGTGAGCCGTCACTTCCTCGCGGGGCCGAGCCGTGACGGCGGCGCAATCCGCAGAGCGCGAACCAGTCGACATTGCGACCGCGGCATGACCGCCGCGCTCCGCCGGTTGCGGCATCAGCTCGAGGGCCAGAAATCGGGATCCATGTGCGACTCGTTCTCCGCGTGCCCACCGAAGGCGAGCAGCTCCATGCCTTCGGGGCCGGCCTCCCACTCGCGCATCGCGTCCGGCGGGCAGAAGATGACGTCCTTGGGGCCGATGTCGAACACCTCGTCGCCGACTTTGAAGCGGCCCTTGCCCGCCAGCACGAGGTAGATCTCCTCAGACTGCTCGTGGCGGTGGCCGAAGCCCAAGCGCCGGCCCGGGTGCATCTTGTAGTGCGCGAGCCCGATGCGCTGGGCTCCGAGCGCCTCACGTGGGAAGCGCGCCTCGCCCATCTCCGCCATGCCGAACGCCGGCGCAACGTCCTCGGCCTCAGCGAGATTGCAGATCTTGTGCGTTGTCGTCATGCGCCGATCGTGGCAGACCGTAGCTTCAGCGTCTTGGAAGAATCCGACACCTGCTCTCCGCCCGCCGTGATGGCCGCTCAACCCGGAACTCTCATCGTGCGAACCGATCGAGGGGGTCCATCCGATGTAACGAACCGATCGAGGGGGTCCATCCATCCGATGTAAGACCCTTACGGTAGGATTCTTACCGTGCGGGTCACCAGCAAGGGGCAAGTGACCATCCCGAAGCAGCTTCGCGACCGCGCCGGGCTCACCCCCGGGACAGAGGTCGAGTTCGCGCTCGACGAAGGGATCGTGACCCTGGTCGCCTCCCCGGCTCGCGGGCCGGAGCTGGTCGAGCACCTCCGCCGTCACCGCGGCGAGTTCACGATGACGACCGAGGAGATCATGGCCCTCACCCGGGGGGAGAGTTGACCGCCCCGGACCTTGGCTGAGCGTGGGATCGACGCTCGTCGACTCGAACGTGCTGATCGACGTGATCTCCGGAGACGAGCGCTGGGAGCAGTGGTCGGCGACGGCACTCGGCGCCGCCGCCGCGGCGGGGCCGGTGGCGATCAACCAGGTGATCTACTCGGAGGTCTCCGTCGGCTTCGCGCGGGTGGAGAGCTGTGACTCGGCACTCGACGCGCTGCGGCTCGAGCGACTTCAGATCCCCTGGTCGGCGGCGTTTCTCGCCGGCAAGGCCTTCAGGCAGTACCGCCGGCGGGGCGGCGAGCGCCGCTCGGCCCTGCCCGACTTCTTCATCGGCGCCCACGCCGCCGTCGCCGGATTGCCGCTCTTGACCCGCGACGCCCGCCGCTACCGCACCTACTTCCCGCGCCTCGAGCTCCTCGCCCCGCCCTGACGGCCACCTGCACCTAGGCTTGCCGGGTGCCGAGCGTGGTGATCGACGCGCGAGACGCCTTCGGGCCGCGCCTGCGCGGCTGGGGGCGCTACGCCCGCGAGCTGGTCGACGCCATGCGGGCGGCTCCGCGGGACTCGGTCGACCTGCACGTGGTGGCCAGCGGAGGCGCCGGCCCCGAGCTGCTCTTCGAGCAGGTGGGCCTGCCGCTTCGGGCACGGCGGGAGGGAGCCGGCGCGGTGCACGCGCCCAACTGCTTCCTGCCGCTGCGCCGCCCCTGCCCGGGTGTCGTCTCGATCCTCGACCTGGCCTTCGAGGCCTACCCCTCGGACTTTGCGCCTCGCACGCGCTGGAAGTACCGCACGATCGCGCCGCGCGCCGCGCGCTCGGCGGAGCGCGTGATCTGCATCTCCGAAGCCACCCGCGACGATGTCTGCGAGCGCTACGGAGTCGACCCCGCCCGGACGCGGGTTATCGGCCTGGCGCCCGCACTGCCCGCGAGCAGCGAGGAGCCGCCCGCGGGCCCCTACCTGCTCGCGGTCGGCGACCTGCGCGCCAAGAAGAACCTGGGGCGCCTGGTGGAGGCGTTCGCCGGGCTGCACGCCGAGGGCCTGACCCACAGGCTGGTGCTGGCCGGTCAGGACTGCGGCGAGGGCGAGCGGCTGCGAGCTGCGGCGGGCGGCGCGCCCGTGGAGCTGACCGGCTACGTGAGCGACTCCCGCCTGGACGCCCTGCTGCGCGGCGCCGACCTGCTGGTACATCCCAGCCTCTACGAGGGCTTCGGCCTGGTGCTGCTCGAAGCCATGTCGCGCGGCTGCCCCGTGGCCGCCGCGCGCGCCACGGCCCTGCCCGAGACCGGCGGTCAGGCGGCGGTCTACTTCGATCCGCTCGACGCGGCGGACATCGCGGACGCGATCCGGCGGGTGCTGGGCGACGAGGGCCTGGCCGCCGAACTGCGCGAGCGGGGCCGCGCGCGGGCCCCTGAGTTCAGCTGGGCGCGTACCGCCGCCCAGACCCTCGACGTGTACGAGGAGCTGCTCGGATGAGCACCACCGTGCTGCTCATGTCCTGGGACGAGGCCCACCTGCTGCGTGCCTCGCTCCCGGCCGCTGCGCGCCAGGAGGGCGCGCGCGTGACCGTGGTGGACAACGCGAGCTGCGACGACACCGCGGGCGTGGCCGCGGCGCACGGCGCCGAGCACCTGCGCCTGGACCGGCGCCTGTCCTACTGCGCGGCCACCAACGAGGCGCTGCGCCGGACCGGGGGCGACGCGGTCCTGCTGCTGAACGCAGACTGCCTGCTCGAGGAAGGCTTCCTGACCGCGGCCCGCCCGCGCCTGGACGCGGCCGGGGTGGGCTCGGTGGCCCCCAAGCTTGTCCGAGCGGTGAGCATCGAACCCCTCGAACGCCTCGATGCGATCGATGCGGCCGGCATGGTGGTCGACCGCAGGCGCAAGAACACGCTGGTGGGCCACGGCCGGCCGGCGCTGGCCTACGACCGGCCCGGGGAGGCCTTCGGAGCCGACGGCGCGGCCGCCCTCTACCGCCGTGAGACGCTCGACGACTGCGCGATCGACGGGGAGGTGCTCGACGAGGACTTCGAGCGCTGGGCCTCCGACGTCGACCTGGCCTGGCGAGCGCGCACCCTGGGCTGGAGATGCGTCTACGAGCCGGCAGCCGTGGCCTACCATGTCCGCAGCTACAGCCCCTCGACCCGGGGCCGGATGCCGGACCGCGACAGGCGGATGCAGTTCCGCAACCGTTACCTGATGATGGCCAAGAACGACACCGCCGGCGCTCTGCTGCGAGACGTCCACCGCGTGGCCGGCTACGAGGTGCTCGCGCTGGGCTACGCGGCCGTGGCGGAGCGCTCGCTGCTCGGCGGCTACCGCGACGCCGCCCGGCTGCTCGGCGGGGCCCGCCGCAGGCGCCGCGCCCTCGCGCCGCGGCGCCGGGAGCGGGGCGTCGCGCCAGCTCCTCTGGGCCTCGAGGCCCAGGCGTGAAGCCGATCGCGGCGCCCGCCGGCCCGCCCGCCCGTGTAGCGGGCGAGCGCACACCGTTCCGGGCACCGGCCACCGAGATCTTCGGCATCCCCGTCGAGACCTCGCCGCCCGCCGACCTGCTGCGCCAGATCATCGGCTTCGCCGAGCGCGGCGAGCGGCGCCGGGTGAGCTACGTGAACGCGCACGTGCTCAACCAGTCCCAGTCCTACCCCGAGTTGCGCACGGCGCTTCAGGGATCGGACCTCGTGTACTGCGACGGCTACGGCGTGCGCCTGGCGGCGCGTCTGATCGGGCTCACGGTGCCCTACCGCATGACCGGCGCCGACTGGATCTGGGGGGTGGCCGCGCTGTGCCAGGAGTCGGGTCGCTCGCTGTACCTGCTCGGGTCCGATCCGGGCTCCTCCTCGGAGGCGGCGGACGCCCTCCGCCGCTGGTATCCCCGGCTCGATGTGCGCGGCACCCACCACGGCTACTTCGGCCTCGGCAGCCCCCACTCCGACCGCGTGCTCGAGCACATCGCCGAGCACAAGCCCGACGTGCTGCTGGTGGGGATGGGAACCCCGGCCCAAGAGCTGTGGGTGGAGGCCAACTACGACCGCATCGAGGCCTCGGTGGTGTGGACCGTCGGCGCTCTGTTCGACTACGTCTCAGGCCGCGTTCCCCGAGCCCCGCACTGGATCTCCGACAACGGCTTCGAGTGGATCTTCCGTCTGGCCATGGAGCCGCGGCGGATGTGGCGGCGCTACCTCCTGGGCAACCCCGCCTTCCTCTACCGTGTGCTGAAGGAGCGCCAGCGCCGCGGCGCGCCCTGAACGTCCGGTGAGCTCGGCGACCGCCAGCCGCATACGGCACCCGAGTCCCGTCTCCCCGGCGGTCGTGGCCCTCGCCGGGTTCTCGGCTATCGCTCTGTGGCTGGCGGCCGACGCCGGCGTGCACGGGCCGGCGGCGGTGCCCGACACGCTGAGGGCGCTGCTGGCAGCCTTCGCTCTGTTCACCGCCTGCGGGTACGCGCCGGCGCGTCTGCTCACGCCGCGCGCGATGAGGGGCTATCTGATCCTGCTGGTGCCGCTCTTCGGAGCGGCCGTCTCGGCGTTCGCCCTCACCACCCTCGGGTTCCTGCACGTACCGCTCGACGTCTCGACGGCCTTCGTGCTCGCCTCGGGCATCGCCTCCGCCGCACTGGTGCGGTTGCGCCACGGACCGGCGAGAGCTCCCGCCGCGGCGCTCGCCGAGGCCGGCTCTGTGGGCATGCGGGTCTGGTGGCCGGCGTACGTCGCCGCCCTCGTGATCGCGGTCGCGCTCATCCCGACGATGCGCCACGGGTACGTGACGGTGGTCGGCCAGAACGGCGACGCGGAGCTGGCCGTAGGTGTGGCCGAGCTGCTCCAAGAGGCTCCGCCGAATCAGGTCCGTGAGGATCTGCCCCTCGATCAGATGCCGGGGGTGTGGCGCTCCAAGTACCCGATCTACTACGCGCTCGCGGGCGTCACCCGGCTCTCGGGGCTGGAGGCCTACCAGGTGTTCGCCACCCAGATGGCCATGCTCCTCGGCCTCGTCGCCATCGCGCTGTTCCTGTTCGCCCGGGTGGTGCTGCGGGCGAGCCCGTTGGCCTCCCTGGTGGTGCTTGCGCTGGTGCCCCTCGACCGCGTGCTGATGCACGTGGCGATACACCCGTTCCACAACCAGATCTGGGGGATGCTGTCGCTGCCGCTGATCCTGCTGTTCGGCTTCGCCCACCTGCGCGAGCCCACGCGGCGCTCGGCGGGAGCGCTGGCGCTGTTCGGGGCTCTTGGGCTCTTCGCCTACCCGCTGATGTTGTGGATGCCGGCGGTGGCGCTGGCGGCGGGGGGCCTGGTGATCGCCCGTGCGCGGCGCGCGGCGGGAGAGCCCGTGCGCTGGGTGTCGGCGCTGGGTCTTCCCCGCCGCCGCCTGTCGCGTCTGATGTGGGTCCCGCTGGGGATCGTGGCAGTGCCGTTTCTGCTCGTGCTGTCGCTGGGCGTGTACGAGAAGACCAGCGGCGCCCTCGAGGTGATCGGGCCTCGGAGCAACCTCGAGCCGTGGCAGGGCGCGGAAGGCTTTCTGCCCTTCCCCCAGTTCTTCGGCATACCGGGCAGTTCCGCGCCGAGTCACCTGGCGGCCTTCGCCGTGCTGGTGTGCGCAGGGCTGGCGCTGCGGCGGCGCCCGAGACACACCGCGCTGGCGCTGGGCGCGCTGGGAGTCCTGGCACTCGCCGTGGCCGCCTACTTCCGGGCCCGGACCTATGGCGATCTCTTCTACTTCAAGGACCTCGCCTTCTTCGGCCCGCTGGCGCTGGCGGCCGCGATCGTGTGGCTGGTCGAGACCGTGCAGACCAACGCCCGGCGCGCGGGCCGCATCGCTGCCGCCACGGCGCTCGCCGCGCTGGCCAGCGCCTGCATCGCGGGGTCGCGAATCGAGATCGCGGACACCTTCGACCTGCTCAACCTCGACCTGCTCGAGCTGCGCGACTGGAGCGACGAGCTGCCCCCCCAGGCGAGCATCCGGCTCGACCTCGACCCCGACGGCTACCAGCTGTGGGCTCGCCACATGCTCTACGAGCATCCGCTGACATCGCTCACGCCGCTCTACGGCACGATCTTCCCCCACCCTCCCCAAGGGCGAAAGGCCGACTATCTCCTGGGCTACTCCGACCGTCGCCCGCCCGCCGACGCCGAAGGGCCGCCGCTGTTCGAGAACGGCTCCTACACCCTCTACGAGATGGACCCGACGGTGCCGGGCCCCGACATCTCCTCGCGACGGCTGATCGACAGCTCATCGGCCATCCTCGAGTAGCCGCCGAGGGCGTCCTCGATGGCTTCGAGCATCGCCGCGGACGTGCTTTCAAACGACAGCCGCTCGAGCCGCTCGCGGCCGCGGCGGGCGAGCGTCGTCCGCAGCTCCTCGTCGGCCACCGCCAGCGCCAGCAGCTCCGCCGCAACCGACACGCCGTCTTCGGCCTCTAGCCACAGCGCGGCGTCGCCGGCCACCTCGCCCATCCCGCCCGCACGGCGGGCCACCACTGGCAGGTCGAAGTGGAAGGCCTCCAGCAGCGGGACGCAGAATCCCTCGTGCTCGGACATCGAGAGCAGGGCGTCCGCCGCGGCGTACGCAGCGTTCAGCCGCGGCTGGGCCAGGTCCTCGACAAAGCTCACGTTGCGAGCGCCGGTCTCGGCGGCGATCCGCTCGAGCCGGCGCAGGTAAGCGTCGTCGAGAGCCGATCCCACGCACAGCAGCGCCGCCTCCGGCGCGTGCCGATCCTGGAAGAGGGCAAAGGCGCGCAGCAGCAGGTCGTGGCGCTTGTGCGGCGAAAGGCGGCCGACGGCGAGCACCAGCGGCCGCCCGGCCGGCAGCTCGGCCTGGCGGTCCACGGGCTCCAGGCGCGCGGGGTCGAGCACGATCGGCGTGATCCGGGTCTCGGCCGCGCCCGCCAGGCCCAGCTCAGCGGCGTTGAATTGAGAAACCGCCGCGCAGACTCGCGACGCGCCGACCCAGTGCGGGAGCTGGTCGCGTCCGAGCTGGCAGATCGTGGCAACGTAGGGCTGGAAGTTCCAGAAGTAGTGCGCCGGCGTGATGTTGTGGTACACGAGCATCTTGGGCCCCGGCAGCTCGAGCACCGCCCGCATCCCGGGCACGAACCCCGTGTAGTGCACGATCAGCAGATCGCGCGCGCCGCCCGCCAGGCGGCCTAGCGGCGCGGCGCGACCCCCGGCCCCCGGTGAGATCTCCGCCGCGAAGATCTCACCGCTCATCCCACGACGGGCCAGCAGGTCACGGTAGAGGGCGGCCTGGACGTTGGTGGCGTCGAACGGGGAGGCCGACCCGAGCACCTGGTCGACGCGGGTCACCGCTCCTCCTCGCTCCCGCCGCCCGGGTGCTCGGCGTCCAGCTGTGCCTGCATCTCGCGCAGGCGCGCCACGACCGCAAGGTTGAAGCGGGTCTGCTGGGACTCCAGCTCGTGGGTGTACTGGCGCAGGAAGCGAAGCAGCGCGCGCTTGACCGAGGTCAGCGCGCCACCCATGCGCCGGGTGGAGCGGATCAGGTCGGGGTCGACGGCCAGGATCGCCCATTCCTGGAGAACATCGTTCGACGGCGGCCCCGGGGCGATGGCGCGTTCGAGCGCCGCCGCCTGCTCGCCCGCGGGCGGGGCGGCGCCCGCGCTCGCGGCGGCGTCGCGCGCGCGCTGGAGCGCCTCCTCGGGCTCGGTCACCGCTGCAGGACCTCTTGGCTGCTGCTGCTCGCGACCGACCAGCGCCCGCGCAGGTCGGCCAGGCCCTCCCCGTCCGAGGTGGCGGCCACCGACAGCGACACCACCCGGTCCAGAAGCCGGCCGGTCGGGGCGTCCTGGCCGTAGGCGCCGGCCGCCAGGTCGTAGTCGCCCCCGAGCAGACCCAGCCGCGGAATCTCGAAGCTCACACGCGCCTCGCCCGCCACCGCGCCGAGCGCATGGTCGGTGCGAAAGCACAGCTCGCCCCCGCGCGCCCTGACCTCGAGCGCCAGCACCGCCCTGTCGACCTCGGCTCGGGCGCCCAAGAGAATGTCGACGGTCAGCGGCTCCCCGGGCCGGAACACGTGCCGGCGGCGCCCGTCGGAGTCGCGCAGCCCGAGCTCGCGGATCTCGACCGATTCGCGGCGCTCGTCGGGGCGCAACAGGCGCGACTCCGCCTCGGTGGTGCCCAGCATGCGGTGGTAGAAGAGCAGACCCTCGGCGACGGGCCCGTCGAAGGCCACCCGGCCGTGATCGAGCACGACCAGCCGCTCGCACAGGCGCTCGATCGCAGCCGGATCGTGCGAGACGAACACCAGCGTCGTACCGGAGGCCATCTGCTCGGAGATGCGCTCGAGGCACTTGCGCTGGAAGGACTCGTCGCCGACGGTGAGGATCTCGTCGATCAGCAGCACATCGGCGTCGAGGTGCGCGACGATCGAGAAGCCGAGGCGCAGCAGCATCCCGGCGCTGTAGGTCTTGACCGGCACGTCGATGAAGTCGCCGAGCTCGGAGAACTCGACGATCGCCTCCATGCGCCCCTCGATCTCGTCGCGGCCGAAGCCGTGCAGTGCCCCATTGAGCCAGATGTTCTCGCGGCCGGTGAAGTCCTCGCCGAATCCGGCGCCGAGCTCGAGCAGCGACGCCACCCGGCCCTGGCACTCCGCCCGGCCGGAGTCGAGCGGCACGATTCCGGCGAGACAGCGCAGCGTCGACGTCTTGCCCGCGCCGTTGCGCCCGACCACCCCCAGCGCCTGTCCGGGCGGCACGCGCAGCGTCACGTCGTCGAGGGCGTGAACCTGCCTGCGCTCCACGCGACGCCGGGTCACGAACAGCTCCTTGAGCGTGCGGTTGCGCTCGTGGGCGAGAGAGAACGAGCGCGTGGCCCCCTCGAGCACGATCTCCCCCCGGGCGGCGCCGCTCAGACGATCACCGCCAGGTCGCGCTCCATGCGCCGGAAGACCAGCAGACCCGTGGCCAGCGTCCCGACACCGACGCCCGCCACGTACACCAGTTGCGCGGCCGAGGGCGCCGCACCGGCGTAGACGATCTGCCGGATCGCGTCCACGTAGGGGGCGAGCGGGTTGCCCCACTCGAGCAGGTCGCCGATCCAGCGGTGGTTCTGGACGCCGGGGAAGTCGTCGACGCGGATGAAGATCGGGGTGAGAAAGAACCACGGCAGCAGGGCGGCGCCCAGAATGGGCTCTACGTCCCTGAAGTGGGCGTGCAGGACGCTGACCGCGAGCGAGGCCCCCACCACGAGGGCGAACAGCAGCGCGATCACGACGGGCAGCAGGAGCAGCTCCGGAACGAGGCTGTCACGCACCACGAAGGCGATCGGGAGCAGGAACGCGAGCATCACCAGGAACGTCCCGAGCTGCACTACCGCGACCGAGACGGGGATCGTCTCGCGGGGAAAGCGCACCTTGCGCACCAAAGAGGCGTTGCGCACCAAGCTGGGCGCCGCGGCCAGCAGCGACTGGGCGAAGAACACCCACACGATCAGCCCCGCGATCAAGAACAGCGGGTAGTCCGGGATGTCGACCACCTGGAGCAGCACCGAGAACACCAGCGCGTAGGCGCCCATCAGCACGAGCGGGTTGAGGAAGTACCAGAGCACGCCGAGCGTCGAGCCCTTGTACTTCTGGCGCAGCTCTCGGCGCACCATCTGCTCGAAGAGGAACCGGTAGCGCAGCACAGCGACCACAGGTTAAGGCCGGGGCTTCGCCATCGGCAGGCACACCGACGTGAAGACCGAGCGCGAGACCCCGAGCAGGACGTGCGGGTAGAAGCTGCCGCTGGGCGTCACGACGTTGCAGCCGCCCGGCGCGTAACGGGCCACGTTGTCCCAGGAGCCGGGTGAAAGCCGGAGGTCCAGCGGCTGCATCAGCTCCAGGCCCGAGGGCTCGACGATGCGCCTGCGCAGCTCCCGCGGCGTGAAGACATCGTCGAGCGCCGCCCGCCGCCGTGGCGTGGCGAGTGGCCGGCGGCGCCCGAGGGTCAGCAGCCGCACGGCAAAGTCGACGGGCGCCGCGTCGCGCGGGTCGCGACGCGCGAAGCACTCGGTGACGATGAACGCGACGCCCCCGGGACGTAAAACGCGGCCGACCTCGCGCGCGGACCGCGCGATGTCCGCGGGCGAGCCGAAGTGCTCGATCGAGGACAGGGAGTAGACCGCGTCGAAGCTCTCGTCGTAGAAGTCGAGCCGCCGGGCGTCCATCCACCTGGCCTCGAGGCGGTCCTCCCTGTAGGCGAACGGCGCGTAGCGCTGGGGGGCGTCCACCATAGAAGCGGTGGCCTCCCGGCCGGCGAAGTCGCCCTCGCCGTAGATGTCGGTGCCCACCACGCGGCCGACCCGGTTCGCGAGCCAGTAGAGGATCGGCTCCGTTCCCGCGCCGACCGCCAGCACCTCGCTCCTGTCGTCGAGCTGGCCGGTCTCCTCCATGAAGAGGGCGAGCATGCCCATCTCCCAGAGCTTGCGCTCCACGTGCGTGGCCGGATCGGGGTCGCTCTGGACCTCCCGCATGGCGGCAATCAACGCCGGATCGTCGAAGTCGAGCCGGTCGCACAGCTTCGCGTACTGCCGCCTCAATGCACGGCCGAGGGGAGGAGCGCAGCCCGAACGTCGCGGGAGGAGCGCAGCCGGAACGTCGCGGGAGGAGCGCAGCCCGAACGTCTCGGGAGGAGCGCAGCCGGAACGTCTCGGGAGGAGCGCACCTCGTTCCGGGGAGGAGCGCAGCCCGAACGTCTGGGGAGGAGCGCAGCCGGAACGCTGTTCCGGCGAGCACCGCACCGGAGAATCTCCGGCGAGCACCGCACCTCGTTCTCTACCACGCTCCCCGCGAGCGGATCACAGCCGGGATGGTCTTCAACAGGATCGTGAGATCGAGGAAGACAGACCACCGCTCCAGGTACAGGAAGTCGAGCCGCACCAGCTCGTCGAAGTCGAGCTCGGAGCGGCCCGACACCTGCCACAGGCCCGTCATTCCCGGCAGCACGAGGTAGCGCTTGAGGTGCCAGCCCTCGAGACGGTCGTAGTCGCGCTGGGGCAGCGGCCGCGGCCCGACGAGCGACATCTCGCCGCGGAGCACGTTGAGCAGCTGGGGCAGCTCGTCGAGCGAAAAGCGCCGGAGCAGGTTGCCCGTCCTGGTCACGCGCGGGTCGTCGCGGATCTTGAAAAGCGCGCCGCCCTGCTCGTTGTGCTCTTCGAGGCGCTCCTGCAGGATCTCCGCGCCGGCATGCATCGTGCGGAACTTCAAGCAGGCGAACGGCCGGCCGCCGATGCCCGGCCGCATCGAGCGAAACAGGATCGATCCCCGCGAGTCGAGCCGAATGGCGAGAGCCGCGAGAGCCATCACCGGCGACAGCAGGACCATGAGCGCAACCGCGCCGACGATGTCGAACGCGCGCTTGACCACGAAGTCGATCCCTTCGAAGACCGGCGGCTTGAGCTCGAAGAGCGGCAGCGACTGGCCGGGCACGAACTCGACCCGGTCCATCAGGATCTCCATCGTCGAGGGGGCCACCCGCACGCGGATTCCAGACTGATGGCAGCGGTCCACCAGATCGACGGCCTTCTCCTGCGGGAAGTCCGGATCGGCGATCAGCACCTCGTCGAAGGTGTCGAAGTGGCGCTCGAGGGTCTCGAGCGAGCCGAAGTCGCGCAGCCCGTCGCTGCGGCGCGGTGTGAGCGAAACGAAGCCGAAGGGCTCGATCTGGGAGCTGTCGGCCAGCGCGTGGGCGACGGCGTCGATGTGGCTGCCCGAGCCCACCAGCACCGCCCGCCGGCGGTAGCCGGCGGCGCGCAGCAGAGCGCCGCTGGCGCGCTCGAAGACCCACCGCAGCGAAGTCACGTAGAGCAGCGCGAAGAAGAGCGAGCCGTAGAAGATGTAGTACGAGGAGAAGGTCTGCCCCTCGATCACGGCGTACAGCAGGATCACCAGGGTCACCTGAAACAGCGACGAGATCAACGTCGCGAAGCCGGGTCTCTGGGGGCGGTCCCGGTACAGGCCGGAGCGGGCGAAGAGCAGCAACATCACCAGGCAGGCGAGGGGCGCCACGTCGGCCGCCTGGCTGTAGGTCAGGTGCAGCCGGTCAGGTTCGCGAGCCAGCGCCTTGATCGCCGACGCCGTCCAGATCGCGAAGAACATGCCGGCGACGTCGAGGAAGGCCAGCGCCAGCACCCGCAGGCCACGCCTCACCGTCTCGAAGCGCAGCAGCCCGCCAAGCAGCGGAGAGGTGCGCGCCCGTACGTCGCGGTCGGGGAGGCCCGCCGGCTCGGTCGGTTTGACTTCCTTTAGTTCTCTGGCGAGGCCGTTTCCCATGGTGTGCCCCGTAGGGGGGACTAAGCATCCCTAACCCGCGCGAGCGGTGAATGTATCGCCCGGGTACGGACGTAACCGGTGCGAAAGGGGGGCGAAAATGTGCCGCGCCGGCACTTCTCCAGGCAAGACGATACCCGCGGGGACGGAAAACAGCGCACTTTGCGGTGCTACCCCGGGCGCCGGTGACGCATCGAAGGCAGTATCGAATCGGACGGGGCGTGCGGAACGTGGAAGCCTACTCACAGTTCACGAAGCATCACGACGGTCGAGCTCCCGACAAGGTCGCGCTGCTCGAGCGCTTTCGCGTGCAGATGCTCGCCACTGCGCGTCGCTACTCGACCAACAGCCACGATGCCGACGATGCCTACCAGCGCGCGGCGGAGATCCTGCTCACCCACGCCCCCACCGGCACCGACGACGAGCTGTGCCGGTGGCTGCGCACCACCGTCAAGCACGAGGCGCTGGCGATCCGTCGGCAGGTCGAGCGCGTCGCTCCGGCCGGCGAGCCCCAGGTGCTGCCCGAACCACGAGCCGCGCCCCGGGAGACAGCGCACGACGAGGCCGAGCGCAGCGAGCGGCTGAGCCTGGGCGCCCAGGCGCTGGGGCGCCTGAAGCCCCAGGAGGTCCGCTGCCTGCTGCTCAAGGCCGAGGGCTACAGCTACCAGGAGATCTGCGAGCGGACGGGCTACTCGTACACCAAGGTCAACCGATGCCTGACCGAGGGCCGGCGCGCGTTCCTGGCGCGGGTGGCCTCGATCGAATCGGGCGCCGAGTGCGATCTGGTGGCCTCCCACCTGTCGGCCCTCGCCGACGGGGAGGGCACCGCCACCGACCTCGCCGCGGTGCGCCCCCACCTCAAGAGCTGCCTGGCCTGCCGGGCGCGCCTGCGCGACTTCCGTACCGTGCCCGCCCGGGTGGCGGCGCTGGCGCCGGGCGCTACGATCGCCGCCGCCGGGGACCCCAGCCCGGCTGAGCCCGCGAGCCGCAGCTTCTTCGAGTCGCTGCTGGGCTCGGCCCAGCACAAGGTCGGCGCCCTGGGCGAGCGCGCCCACCACCTGGCTGAGATCGCCGGCGGCCAGAAGGCGGTCGCGGTAGCCGCCTCGGCGGCAGCGCTCGCGGGTGGCGGCGCGGTCACCGCCGAGCGCTTCTCCGAGCGCGCGGGTGACCGGCCGTCGCCCGCCGCCGAGGTGCGCAAGGCGAGCGAGGATCTGCCGGATGGCGGCGGCCAAGCGACGCCAACGCCTCCGGTGCTCGACCCGGCGCCGGCACCCGCGCCGGTGCCACCTCCGACCCCGCCCACGTCGCCGCCCGCCCCCGAGCCCAAACCCCAGCCCGTGACAGCGCCGCCGCCTCGACCCTCCGACGAGTTCGCGCCCCAGCCAGCCGCCCCGACCCCTGCTCCCTCGCCGGCCCCCGCCGCCGCCCCTGCCCCTGCCCCGAGCGGATCGGGCGGGGGTGGGACTGCGGCGGCCGGCGGCGGCGGGGGCGGATCCAGCGGGGAGTTCTCGCCCTAGACAGGCTGGAGCCGCCGCGGCGGCTCCAGCCCGTCTAGCTCAGCGGATTCCGGCCGGCGCCTCGCGCATGTCGGGCAACGGCCTCGGCCGCATCCGCTGCCAGACGAAGGCGGCGGCCAGCAGGAGCAGTCCGAGCGCTATGAACGAGACCACGCGATACACCGAGGTCAGGGTCGCCAGGTCGAAGAGGAAGACCTTCGCCACGGTGACCAGCAGCAGGGTGAGCGCGGCCAGCCTCAGCCGCTCGATGTCGCCCCGCAGGCCGACCACCAGGGCCGCGAAGCCCACCACGCTCCACAGCCCGCTCAACAGCACCTGTCCCTGCTGGCGTGCCTCGAGGTCGATCAGCTCCGCGCCCAGACCCGCACCGCCGGGCTGGAACGGGGTGACGACGAGGACTGACGCGAGATACAGCAGCACGAGCCCGGTGCCCGCCGCCAGGGCCTGGCGCGAGCCCGCGTTCCAGATAGGGCAGCGCGCCGCCAGGCCGGCGCCCAGCGCTAGCGCGGCGAGCACCGCGGTGGCGGCGCCCGGCTCGGCGAGGCCCTCCACCAGTGCGGCGGGCGGAGCCTGGAAGATCAGCGCGTAACCGAGCGCAAGGCCCAGGTAGGCCAGACCGCTGCGCGCCGCCGCCACCGAGCGCGACCAGTGCGCGATCGCGGTCAGCACCACCGAGCCCACCGCCCACGCGATCGGCAGCGCAGCACCATCTAGGAGCACGGCGCCCAGGTAGGCCATGCAGGCCGCCGCCAGGCCGTCGAGCCGGCCCGCAGCCCGGCGCGGGCCGACGCGCGCCAGCGCCACGGCAGCGGCCGACACCGCGCCGAGGGATGCACCGGCGACCAGCGGATGGACCGCATCCGAGCCCAGGGCCCACGGGGGGACGACGTTGACCACGGCGTGAGACAGGGCAAGGGCGAGGTGTGCGTAACCGCCCGTGGCGGCCACCTCATCGCCGGCCCGGCCCCCGATCTCGGCGAGCACCACCGCTTCCATGGCGAAGGCCAGCACCAGCTGCGTGTCGTCGAGGGTGAGCACCGTCAGGTAGGCGACCAAGGCAAGGCCGACCGAGTCGAGCACCACCCGCAGTTCCTTGCGTCCGGCCTCGGCAAGGCGCGCGGAGACGAAGCACCCCGCCGCGACCACCACCAGACTCGCGGCCGCACCGAAGGCCGGCGTCCCACCCCGCTCGACGAGTTCGAGCGGGGCGTCACTCACCAGCGCCTGGAGCAACCCGAGCGCCACGTGCGCGCCGAGGCCGACCGAAGTCAGCGACACGTCCCCGGCGCCGATCCCGCTCCGCCGCGCCAGCACCGCGAACAACACGCCGGCGGCGGCGAAGCCGGCCGCGCGCGCCGGCCCGTGTACCGCCAGGGCGAAGGCCACGTCGGCCACCACGACGCCGATGCTCATCGAGAGCAGTCCGAAGTCCCGCGAGCCGCGCCCGGAGCGCACGGTGGCCGTCCCGATGGCCAGGTGAGCCACGGCGAGGCCAGCGAGCCACACGCGCCCGATCATCTCCTGGTCGATCGCGCGGAGGGCGAACCAGCCGGCCACCGCTGCGACGATCGCGTTCAGAGCGAGCAGGAACGCGGAGGAGGTGCGCAGCGTCTGGACGCCGCGGCGCAGCTCGTGGCCCACCGCGGCCGTCGCTCCCACGGCTGCGAAGGCGACCATCACCGAGAGGGCCTCGATCGCCACCGGTCCCTCGAACACGAAGGCAACCCACTGCGGCACCGCGATGAGAAAGACGCCGAAGGAGAGGAACTCCCAGCCCTGACGCAGGAGCACGGCGACTGCGCATCCCGCGGCCACGAACAGGATCGCCATGGTGGCGAGCTCCGGGGGCGCGCCCGCGAGCACGGGAGAGAGCAGGCCGCCGAGAATCCCGAGGGCGGCTATGCCGCGCGCCTCCCAGCGCACCGCGAGCCCGGTGGCAAGCGAGCCGACTCCCAGCACCAGCACGAGCCCCAAGGCCGTGGGGAGGATCTCGTAGACCTGCGCCCCGACGGTGATGGTCACGAACAGCGCGGAGACGCCGGTTGCCACCGCCGCCAGGGCGGCGTCGGTGCGGCCCCGGTGCTCGTGAAGCCAGACGCCCAGACCCAGCAGCGCGGCGGAGCCGGCCCCGGCAAGCAGCGTCCTGGTGCCCTCGCCGATCCAGCCCTGCGAGACGGCGACGGCGAAGAGGAAGGCCACTCCGATCAGCACGGCGAGGCCGCCCATCCAAGCGAGAACGCGTCCGCCGAGAAGGTCCTCGAGGCTGCGGCCGTCCAGCGCTTCCTGAAAGCGATCGCCGGGGGAGGTCCGGGATCTCGGCGCGGGGGAGGTCCGGGATCTCGACCCGGGGGAAGCGCGGAACCTCGGCGCAGGGGAAGCGGGGTTCAAGGCCCGGCCCAGCCAGATCGAGGGCGGAGGCGGCTCGGCGTTGGCCGAGGCGGCGGGCTGGGCCCACTCGGTGGGCGCAGCAGGGGCGGCGCCGACCGCGGTCTCGCCAGGCGTCTCCAGTCGCTGGAGACGCCTGGCCAGCCCCTCCACCCGAGTCTCCAGCACCTCCACGCGTTCGTCGATCATGCCTTTCCTCCCATCCTCTTGTTGACCGGCGGTTGACAGCGACCGTAGCGCACTATCGACCAGAGGTCAACAGGGGTGTAGCCTTCACCCGGTGAGCACCGAGCCCGCATACACGCGGCTCAGCGTGGAGGAGCGGCGGCGCCGGCTGCTCGAGCTGGGAGCAGACCTCTTCGCGCGCCACTCGATCGACGAGCTGTCCATGGCCGCGATCGCCCGTGAGGCCGGCATCTCGAAGGCGCTGCTCTACCACTACTTCCCCAGCAAGGCGGACTACTTCGAGGCCACGCTGCGCGCCGCCGCCCAAGAGCTGGGCATGCGCACCGAGCCCGATCCGAGCCTCCCCCCGGCCGAGGCCCTCGTCGCCAGCCTCGAAGCCTTCCTCGGCTGGGTCGAGGAGAACCGGGTGGCCTACAGCAAGCTGATGCAGAGCGCGACGAGCGTCGGAGATGCGGGGACCCTGATCGCTCAGGTGCGCGAGGGCACAGCTCAACGGCTGCTGGAGGGCCTGGCGCCCGACCCCACGCCCAAGGTGCGCGCCGCGGTGCACGGATGGCTGTGGCTCATGGACGGTGTCTGCCTCGACTGGATCGAGCACCGCGACATGGGCCGCACCGAGGTGCGCGACCTCCTGCTGGGCGCCCTGCTGGGCGCGCTCACGGCCGCCGGCTGGCAGCCCCCGGAGGGTTTCTAGCCGGCCTCGGGCACCGTTCCCTCGACCCAGCCCTCCTCGCCGCCATCGACCTCCTTCTTCCAGATCGGGGCGCCGGCCTTGACGCGGTCGATGATCTCCCTAGCACCCGCGAAGGCCTCGCCGCGGTGGGCCGCCGAGACGGCCACGATCACGCTCGGCTCCGAGAGAGAGACGGCACCCACCCGGTGCTCCACGGCGGCCGCGCAGAGTCCGTGACGCCTGACGGCGACGGTGGCGATCTCGCGCATCTTGGCCTCGGCCATCTCGGCGTAGGCCTCGTACTCGAGGCGTTCGACCTCACGGGTCACGCCCTGGAAGGTGACCACGGCGCCCGCGCGCGGGCTGACGACGCGAGCCGCCAGAGCGTCGAGAGACAGGGGCTGATCGGTCACGAGCACGTGCGGGCGAGCTGCGGTGTCGGCTTCGCCTCCACTCACCGGCGGGATCAGGGCCAGCTCGTCGCCGGGGTCGAGCACGCGCTGCTCGGGTGCGTACTCGCGATTGACCGCCATCACCAGCGGCAGACCCTCGGCCAGGTCGCCAAGGCGGTCGAGGGCATCGCGCACGCTTGCCCCTTCGGGCAACTCGAGCACCATCTCGCCCGCGCCTGCGCGCTCGCGGAGCATGGCGAAGAGCCGGACGGTGACCTCCACGGAGCCCATGCTAGGGCCAGGTGCCCGCGCGTCAGTAGTGCGGCGGGGTGGTCTCGGGCTCCGCGACGAGCTTTCGGGCGCGCTCAGCACCCTGCGCCTCGGCTTCCGAGGAGGCCAGCAGGTTCTCGAGTGACGGCTGCAGGTCCAGGAAGAGGTCCACGAGCTCGGGGTCGAACTGGCGGCCCGCCTGGGAGGCGATCTCGGCCGCGGCGCGCTGGTGATCCCACGCCTCCTTGTATGGGCGCTCGGAGATGAGCGCGTCGAACACGTCGGCGATCGCGCAGATGCGACCTACCACCGGGGCCGCGTCGCCGGCCAGGCCTTGGGGGTAGCCCGAGCCGTCCCAGCGCTCGTGGTGGGTGAGTGCGATCACCTCCCCGAGTTGGACGACGGGCGAATGGCTCCCGGCCAGGAGCTCCGCCCCGATCGTGGTGTGGAGCTTCATCTGCTCCCACTCGTCGGGGTCGAGCGGTCCGGGCTTCAGGAGGATCGCGTCGGGAATCCCGATCTTGCCGATGTCGTGCATGGGAGCGGCGTGCAGGAGCAGCTCGCACTCGTCGGACTCCAGGCGCGCCGCCCGCGCGATCAGATGCGCGATGCGGCTCATGCGCGTGATGTGCATACCGGTTCCGTAGTCGCGCGATTCCGCGGCGCGTCCCAGCCGGCGGACCACCTCCAGCTGGCTCTCATGCAGGTCGGCGGTGCGCCTGCGCACCTCGTGCTCGAGGCGGTTGTTGTGGCGCGCCAGCTCCTCCTTGGCCAGCGTGAGCGAGCGAGCCAGAGCCCCGAGCATGCTTCGCACGGCCAGCGGATGGGCTTCGAGCACCCCGTCCAGATCGGCCTTTGCGATCTCGATCACCTGGGAATGCTCAACCGAGACGACCGAGGCCAGGCGGCACGTCTCGTTGAGCACCGCGACCTCGCCGAATGCGCGGCCGGGGCCCAGCTTGTCGAGCACGAGGCTCTGGCCGAGCGCGGGACGCACCACCTTCAGCAGTCCCTCGCGGACCACGAACAGGGATTCGCCGAGATCGCCCTCCTCGAAGACCACCTCGCCCGGATCCAGGCTCCGGAGCGCCGCCCGGTCAGACAGCTCGGCGATGGCCTCGCCCGGCAGTGAACGGAACATCTCGACCGCCGCCAGGTCGTCGGGGTGAGGCGGATGGGAAGGCCCGGACGCTTGGGACACAGTGCCAGGGCGCGTGGAGGAGACGGTCGCCATCAGCGATCCGCCCCCGCGAGCGCCCTGCATGGTGTGGAGTTCGGTCCGGTCATATCGGAGGTCGGTCGGGCGTTGTGCCTCCACTCCGGAGCACCGGCGCCTCTCTCGGGTCCCTATCGGCCGATTCCCGCACTACATGAGCGCAGGTGCGGGGATACCGGACGTGTCAGCGTGCGCGGGGAGCACGTGCGAGGTACTTGTGTCCGGCCGGCACCAGCACGCGGCGCTTGCGCGTGAAGTCCCTGACCGAGACAAGCCCACGCTTGACCCGGACCAGAGTGCCGTCACAGCGGTCCTGGGTGAACCAGATCGTGCCGCGCACGGTGGCGGCGCCGTGACGGCCGCGGGTGCGAAAGCTCCCGTGGCCGCGGCCCCAGAGGCCCCGCGCCGGGCCCTTGCGCGCAATGTTGACCGCCGCGCTGCCGCGGGCCGAACGCCGCTGCTTGCAGGAGCTGAAGTCGCCGCCGCTCAGGATCAGGTCGGTGACCGGCCGGCGCTGGCGCTTCTGGCGTACGGCGAAGGCGCCGCGCGAGAAGATCGCCGTCTGCGTGCGTCCCTTCAGGTTCGCGGCGCTCGTGAGGCGCACCGAGCCGTTGTTGGCGTCGATGAGCGAGCCGAACGGGACCGAGGCGGCTTCCTCCAGCTTCACGTAGCCGCCGGCGCCCGGCAACTTGACCAAGATCTCTCCGCTCTCGGCGGTCACGTTCAGTCGCTTGCCGACCACGGGCGGGGCGGGCGGCGGCAGTGCCGACGCCGGCCTCACCTGGTCGATCGGAGCAGCCGGCGGTTCAGCGGGCTGGGCAACCAGGCGCAGACGGTTATTCGAGCTGTCCGCGATCAGGAATCCGCCGCCCCCGATGGCGAGCACTCCCCTCGGCTGGTTGAGCTGAGTCTCTGTCGGGGGTAGGGCCTCGCCGTTGTAGCCGGGCTCGCCCGTGCCGGCCAGCGTGTAGATGGTGCCTTCGGGAGAGACCCCGCGGACGCGGTTGTTGTCACGGTCGGCGATCAGGTATCCGCCTTCGGGCACGAGCGTCAGGCCGACCGGCGTACGAAGCTGGGCGGCGTCCGCCCTGCCTCCATCGCCGGAGAAGCCGCCATCGCCGCTGCCCGCGACCGTGGTGATGCGCCCCGCAGGGTCGACCGCGCGGACGCGGTTGTTTCCACTGTCGGCGATCAGCATTCCACCGTCGGGGGTCGAGACCATGCCCCGGGGGTCGTTCAGCCGAGCCTGAAGGGCGGCCCCGCCGTCGCCTCTGAAGCCGCTGGCCCCGGTTCCGACCACCGTGCGCAGGCGGCCCACGGGGTCGACCGCGAGGATCCGGTCCTCGTGCGAGTCGGCCACGAGAAAGCCGCCGTCGGGGGTCGTTACGACATCCTGGGGGTAGGTGATCTTCGGGCCGCTGTCGTGTGCGGTCTCGCGGTCCTCCTCGTCGTCGCCGTCCGGGCCGTTGCCCGCCACGGTCGTGATCAAGCCGTCCGGTCCAACCCGGCGGATGAGGCCGTTGGCACGGTCGGCGATCAGAAAGCCTCCGCCGGCCAGGGGGGTCACCGCCGCGGGCTCGTTGAGCTGGGCGGCCACGGCCGGTCCTCCGTCTCCCAGCCTTCCGGGAGCGCCGGTGCCGGCCACGGTGACCATCGATCCGTCCCAGCGGATCTCGCGTACACGGTGGTTGAGGGTGTCGGCCACGAGGATCCCGGTCGAGGCCAGCGCCATGCGGCGAGGACCGTTGACGGCGGACCCGGGCGCGGGCAGGTTGTCGCCAGTGAACTCGGGCGCACCGTTGCCGGCCAGGGTGTAGGTGACCGGCCCGGAAGCCGTAGCGGTGGCGGCGATGACGCCCGCACCGAGCAGGGTGGCGGCCAGAGCCCGGAAGCGGTTGTGAGCCTGAGCAGACATGGCCCCTTCATCGGCATGCGGGCGCGCTGATCAAGAGGGGTGCGGACACATGTACTAAGGAGCAGCCACCGGCCGGGCTCTCGCCGTATCCTTGCGGACATGGCCACCGCCCCCGAGCAGAAGCCCACGATCGCACCGATCGTCGGCCCCGACGACGAGCGGCGCTTCACCGACTCGGGCATCGAGATCAAGCACGTCTACGACGAGAGCGATGTCACCGGCGAGCTCCCCGAGAAGCTCGGCGAGCCGGGCGAGTACCCCTTCACCCGCGGCATCCACCCGGAGATGTACCGGTCGCGGCGGTGGACGATGCGCCAGTACGCCGGATACGCGAGCGCCAAGGAGACCAACGAGCGGTTCCTCTACCTGATCAAGCACGGCTCGACCGGGCTGTCGATGGCCTTCGACCTGCCCACCCAGCTGGGCCGCGACTCCGACGACCCGCTCTGCGACGGCGAGGTGGGGCGCACCGGTGTGGCCATCGACACCATCGACGACATGCGGCGGGTGTTCGAGGGCATCCCGCTGGACGAGGTATCGACCTCCATGACGATCAACGCCCCCGCCGGCTGCCTGCTGCTGCTCTACGAGCTGGTCGGCGAGGAGCAGGGGGTGGATTCGAAAGAGCTGCAGGGCACCACGCAGAACGACATCCTCAAGGAGTACATCGCCCGCGGCAACTTCATCTACCCGCCCGAGCCCGCGATGCGCCTGACCACCGACCTGTTCGCCTACTGCCACGAGCGGGTGCCGAACTGGAACACGATCTCGATCTCGGGCTACCACATGCGCGAGAAGGGGTGCTCGGCGGTGCAGGAGGTGGGCTTCACCCTCGCCAACGCGATCGCCTACGTGCAGGCGGCCATCGACGCGGGCCTCAGCGTGGACGAGTTCGGCCCGCGGCTCGCGTTCTTCTTCAACGGCCACAACAACGTGTTCCAGGAGGTGGCCAAGTTCCGCGCGGCCCGGCGCATGTGGGCGCGGATCATGCGCGAGCGCTTCGACTCGGAGAGCGAAAAGTCACAGACGATGCGCTTCCACACCCAGACCGGTGGCGTGACGCTTGCCGCCCAGCAGCCCGAGAACAACATCGTCCGGGTGGCCCTGCAGGGCTTCGCCGCCGTGTGCGGCGGTACCCAGTCGCTGCACACCAACGGCTTCGACGAGGCGCTGGCACTGCCCAGCGAACGCGCCGCGCGCACCGCCCTGCGCACCCAGCAGATCCTGGCCCACGAGTCGGGCGCCACCGACTGCGTCGACCCCTTCGCCGGCTCCTACTTCGTAGAGAGCCTGACCGACCAGATCGAGGAGGGCGCCCAGGGGCTGATCGACAAGATCGACGAGCTGGGTGGCTCGGTGCAGTGCATCCCGTTCATCCGCGCCGAGGTGGAGGAGTCCGCGTGGGGCTACGAGGAGCGCTACCGGATCAAGCAGGACATCGTGGTCGGCGTGAACGACTACGTGAGCGAGGATGTCGACGACGTCGAGATCCTCACGGTGGACCCCGAGTCCGAACGCGAGCAGGTGGAGCGGCTGAAGGCGTTCAAGGAAGACCGCGACGCCGACGCCGTGAAGGCGCGGCTCGAGGACGTGCGCAAGGCATGCGGCGGGGATGGCAACCTGCTCGAGCCTGTCCGCGCCGCGCTGAAGGACCACTGCAGCCTGGGCGAAGTGTGCGGCGTGATGCGCGAGGAGTTCGGGGAGTACTCGGAGGCCTGATAAGGCCCGGAGCTCCGAGGGCGAGGTGAGCCTCCGTGGGGTAGCCTTCCGCGATCGCTGAGCCGACCACCCGACGGCAGTTGATTCAGGTGGCGGGGGCGTCTGCCGCCGGGGCCTCGCTCTCAGGCGTCGCCGCCGCGGGGCCGAGGCGGCGCGACCGGGCGAACGTTGTGGTGATCGTGGTGGACACGCTGCGCGCCGACCACGTGTACGGCGACCGCGCGCGCACGCCGAACATGGACGCCCTCGGCCGCGACGGCCTTCGCTTCACGCGGATGTTCCCGGAGGCCATGCCCACCGTCCCGGCGCGCAACTCGATCCTGCTCGGCCGGCGGATCTTCCCCTTCCGCGGCTGGCACGGGCACCGCGGGATGCCCAAGGAGCCCGGGTGGTCGCCGCTGAGCGGGCCCGGCGCCACGTTCACGAGCGTCCTGCGCGGCCACGGCTACTGGACCGCCTACGTGACCGACAACCCGTTCCTGGGCTACGCGCCCGGCTACGCCCCGCTGCGGCGCAGCTTCGACCGTTTCGAGCGCACGGGCGGGCAGGCCGGGGGCCGGGGCCGCGGCGTCTCCGAGAGCGAGCTGCGCCACTGGCTGCACCCGGCGATCGAGGACAGCGAGAGCCGCGCGCGGCTGCGCAAGTTCCTCGGCAACGCCAACCGCTACCACCACGACGAGCGGCGCTCGTTCGCCGCGCGCGTGTTCGGCGACGCCGCCGCGCTGCTCGAGGTGGCCAAGCGCAACCGCCCGTTCGCGATGGTGGTGGACACCTTCGAGCCCCACGAGCCGTGGACCCCGCCGCGCAAGTACATCAACCTCTACGGCGATCCCGACTACCACGCCCGCGAGCCCTCCAAGCCCTACTACGCGCCGGTCTCGCGCTACTTGAGCGACGCTGAGCGCGGCCCACTGCTGCGCCGCATGCGCGCCCTCTACGCCGCCGAGGTCACGATGACCGACCGCTGGCTGGGCGTCTTTCTCGACCGTCTGCACCAGCTCAAGCTCGACCGCGACACGATCGTCGTGCTCTGTGCCGACCACGGATTCCTGCTGGGCGATTACGGCTGGACGGGCAAGTCGCCGACCCAGCTACACCCCGCGCTCACACGGGTGCCGCTCACGATCGTGCGTCCCGGCAGCGGGCGCCGTGGCGAGGCCACGCGCTTCTTCGCCCAGACCCACGACATCGGGCCCACGATCCTGTCCATGGTCGGTGTGCGCGCGCCGAGGCAGATGAACGGCACCGACCTGTCGCCGCTGTTCAGGGGCCGCCGGCCGAGCGGGCGCTCCTACGCCTACGGCGGCTACCGCAACGGCTTCTACATCCGCACAGACCGCTGGGCCCTGTTCGGGCACAACCGCGGCTCGGAGCTGCGCTTGTATGACCTCGATCACGACCGGCGCGAGCGCAGGAACACGGCTTCGACGCACCCGGGCAAGGCACGGGAGCTGTACCGAGTGGTTACCCGGCGCGCGGGCGGCAAGCTCCCGTACTACCCCTTCCGAGGCTGAAGGCCGCACGGCGCCCGCCTGGCGACGGTTATCGTGATCAGGCGTGCGCCGCCTTGCCACAGCACTCGTCCTTGCGCTCAGCCTGACCGGGGCCGCGCAGGCAGGCGCCGCGCCGCCAGTGGACGCGCCGGGTGCTCTGCCCGAGCTCGCCTCGCCGGCGCTCATCGACCAGGCGCAGGACCGCGGCGCGCTGAGCCTCGAGCGCGCCAACCTCTACCGCGTCTACGCGCTCACCGGCGACGACCGGCTGCCGGCGGCCTATGACAGCGACGTACACGCGGACGCCACCTTCCTGGTCCGCCGGGTCCAGGGCGAGCTTGCGGCCATGGATCCCGGTCCCGCACGGCGCGCGGTTTCGGCCGCCGTGAGCGCCCCCGCTCCACTGAGCGCATGCTTCACGTCGGCCGCGCCCCTGACGAACACGTTGGAGACCGCTCACTTCGTGATCCAGTACAACGCGGCTGCCCTCGCCGCATCACCTGAGCCGCTGACGATTCAGCAGATCGAGCAGTCTCTGGAAACCGCCTGGACGACGGAGGTCGATCAGTTCGGCTGGGCTGCGCCCCCGGCGACCGTGCTGGCGGCACAGGATCTGGCGGGCAGGTACCACGTACGTATCGACAACGCCCTCGGACCGGCAATCTACGGCTTTGTCGCCAACAGCGGCACCTACGCCGGCCGCGTCGGAAACAATCCAGCGACGTCCTGGGACGAAGGCGATGCGGACGCGTCCTGCATGGTCCTCAACGGAAACTTCTCCCAGTTCCCAGGCACGGCCCAGGACGCGCTCGACGCCACCACCGCCCACGAGTTCAACCACAGCCTCCAGTACGGCTACGGCGCGCTGAGCGGTCTGAACAGGCCCGACCTCAACTTCTCCGAGGGGGCCACCACCTGGATGGAGGACGAGGTCCAGGACTCTGCCAACGACAACTACAACTACCTCTACCCCGAGTTCGACTCCTCGATGGGCGAGCACGGGGGCAGCGAATACGCGTACTGGCTTACGTTCCGCGGCCTCACCGAGCGCTTCGGCACCAATGCGGCCGGCGGGGGCGAGGACGTGATGCAGGCGTTCTGGGAGCTGACCAGCCGCAACGCCGCGAGCATGCTCACCGCCATGCAGGGCGCCCTGGCCGGCAGGGGGATCTCACTGGCGAGCGCCTACCACGACTATGCCATCGCGGCCAAGTTCAACGCCCCGTGCGGGGCCGCGCCGGGCGCCTACGCACTGCCGCTCTGCTTCGAGGAGGGCGCTCAGTACGTCGCCTTCCAGCCCAAGAGCGGGGACGACCTGCAGGGCGAGACCCTCGCGCAGCGCAGCATCGCCGCCGTGCCCGCGGCCACCTCCGGCTCGGTCGAGGACAACTACGCCCTGAACTGGGTCTCCCTGCCCACCACGGGGTCCTATGACGTGACAGTGAGCAACACCTCGGCGGGCACCTCGGCGGGTGGCTCGCTGCGCGTGACGCTCGCGTGCGATACGGGCGCCGCCGTCGCGCTGGCCCCTGTGCCGGTCACCGTGGGCCCGGGCGCCGAGGCCACGGTCGCCGGCTTCAACCCGGCCGGGGCCGGTTGCCAGCAGGCCGTCGCGGTGATCACCAACGACTCTCAGACCGCGCCGAACCCTTCCAGCTCCACGGCTCGGAGCTACACGCTGACCGCCGTCGCCGCGCCGGCCGCCACCACCCCGGTCGTGCCGGCGCCCGGCACGGGCTCCTCGGCCGGCTCGAGCTCGGACAGCGCCAGGCCGGTTGCCGCCGTGACCCCGCTCGCCCCCGCGGTCAAGGCCACGGTGAGCCGGCTGGTGCTGGGCAAGGTGATCGCCAGGCGCAACGGCACGGTGGTGATCCGGGCGCGGGTGTCGGGCGCGGGTACGTTGAAGGCCACCGCCCGCGTGCGGGCCCGCGGCTCGCTGCTGGCGACGCTCAAGCCGTTCATCATGGCCCGGCGCAGCGTGCGCCCCAGGAAGGCGGGCCTCGTGACACTGCGCCTGAAGCCCGGCAGGAAGGCGCGCCGGTTGATCCGCCGCAGCGGGGGCACGCGGAAGGCCAGGGCGACGCTTGTCTTCACGCCCACCACCGGCGCCCGCCGAACCAAGACCAAGACGGTCACGTTCCGCCTGAAACGCTGAGCTCACGGGTCGACCTCGCCCGGGGCGCCCTTCTGCGGGGCCTCGCACGGCTGCCCGCTACGGTGCAGCGAGCGCTGGCCGGCGGGGGCACCGTCCGCCTGGACGGACTCGAGCTTCACCACGAGTCGCAGCTGGTGATCGCCCTCGCCGCCCGGGCGCGCCGCCCCGCGATCGAGTCGCTGCCCCCGGTCCAGGCTCGGCGCGAGACCGTGCGCCGCGTGCTGGCCGTACGTGGTCCCCAGCCGGCGCTGCCACGGATCGAGGAGCTGGAGATTCCCGGGCGCGGGGGTCCGATCCCCGCCCGGTTGTATGCGGCCGGGCCAGAGCACAGCCGAGCCGGCCTGCTCGTCTACTACCACGGCGGCGGGTGGGTTATCGGTAACCTCGAGACCGGCGACAGCGTCTGCCGCCTGCTCGCCCGCGAGTCCGGGGCCGCCGTGCTCGCTGTGGACTACCGGCTGGCTCCCGAGCATCCATTTCCGGCCGCCGTGGAGGACGCCGTGGACGCGCTCGCCTACGCCGCCGAACGGGCCGACTACCTCGGCGCCGACCCGGCGAGGATCGCCGTGGGGGGAGATAGCGCCGGCGGGAACCTGGCGACGGTGGTGGCCCAGGCTGCGCTCTCCGGAGACGCCCCGCAGCCGGCCTTCCAGCTGCTGATCTACCCGGTGTGCGACCTGTCGGAGAAGCGGCGCTCCTACGAGCTGTTCAGCGAGGGCTTTCTTCTGACCGAGGCCGAGATGGATTGGTTTCGCGACCACTACCTACCCGACCCCGCCGCGGACCGCGACCCGCGCGTGTCACCGCTCCTGTCCGAGGATCTCTCAGGACTCGCGCCGGCCTACATCGCCACCGCCGGCTTCGATCCCCTGCGCGATGAGGCAGAGCAGTACGCACGCCGCCTCGCCGAGGCGGGCGTAGCGGTGGCCCTGCGCCGCCACGAGGGCCTGCTGCACAGCTACGCGAACATGACCGCCGTGGGGCGCGCCGCCCGCGAGGCGATGCTCGAGGCCGCCTCCGCGCTGCGGATGGGCCTGGCGGCCGGCGGCGCCTAACCGGCGTCCGGCCGGCGGGCCAGGAAAGTGAACTGGCCGCAGAAGAGCAGCTTGGCGGTGTTGCGTCCGGCCACGTCGAGGCGGACTGCACGCCCGAAAACGTCGATCACCCGATTGAGCGGTGACTCCCTCGCCCACCAGCGGTCGAACGCTCTCGGGCCGCCCAGGCCCCGCCGGATGATTAGGGAGAGGGCGTCGATGCTCGGCCTCAACTCGCGCACCTCGAGGCCCGCGTGCTCGAACATCAAGCTGAGGCCGTAGGGCGTGTAGCCGAAGGTACTCCGCGAATGGAAGGGCTCCAGTTGGGAGGTCGAACCGGCCAGCCGTCCTCCGGGGCGCAGCACACGGGCGACTTCGGCCACCAGCGCTTCGGGGCGGCGGACATGCTCGAGCACCTGCGTCGAGTACACCAGGTCGAAACGGGCGTCCTCGAAGGGGATCCGCTCCCCGTCGAAGGTGTGAAACTCGGCGTCGGTGCGGGTGCGGGTGCGCACCTCGGCCGAGTCCTGCACGTCCAGGCCAATCCACTCGGTGCCCGGATCGATCCGGCGGAAGAGATCCACCGAGTCCCCCGCCCCGCAGCCGAGATCCAGCACCGCCGGGGCCAGCATGGACTCCATCGCCTCGACGGCGACCTGCTGGGCCTGGGTCTGACGGGAGTGGTCGCGAGGCAGCCGCGCGCCCAGCGCCTCGCGAAGGTCATCCCCGATCACCCGGCAAATCTTACGGAGGATCTCGCGAGGAACGCACGGGGACGTCCCCGGGGAGGAGCGCAGCCCGAACATCTCGGGAGGAGCGCAGCCGGAACGTTCCCGGGGAGGAGCGCAGCCGGAACGTTCCCGGGGAGGAGCGCAGCCGGAACGTTGTTCCGGCGAGCACCGCACCGGAGAATCTCCGGCGAGCACCGGACCGGAGACTCTCCGGGGAGCACCGCACCATCTCTTTCCTCAGGAGGAGTCCGCCCGGGGCGGGCGAACCGGTTCTCGATGCCAGATCTGAGAGTCAGAAGAACATTGGTCAAGTCGCCGCCCGAGCTCTGGGCCGAGCTGAGCGAGGTCGAAGGCCTCGAGCGGCATCTCGGCGAATTCGGAGAGATCAGGATCACCCGGGCCGAGCCCGAGAGCACGGTCGCCTGGGAGGGCGAGAACGTAAGCGGCATCGTGGAGCTCGAGCCGACCGGGTGGGGAACGAAGGTCACGATCACGGCCGAGGTGGCGGAGGCGGTAGAGGAGCGGGATCCGGAGCCCCAGCCGATGGCCGATGACGCGGCAGAGGCGCCGCAGGCCGCATCGGAGACTGCGGCCGGCCCACCTCTGGAACCCGAGGCCGAACCGGCCTCCTGGGAGCCCGAGACCGAGCCGGAGCCCGAGACCGAGCCGGGTGGCGCCGACACGGGCGCGGGCCCTTTCGATCCCGACCCCGATCCCTTCGACCCGGCTCCCGTGGCGGAGCCCAGGCGTCGCCGCTTTCTCTCCCGCTGGCTGTTCCGCCGCCGGGACCCCGCGCCGGCCCACCCAGAGCACGACCTGAGCGACTTTCCCGAGGAGCCTGAGCCCCAACTGCCGGCATGGAGCGCGGAGCACTCCCAGGCCGAGCCCCAGCCCCAACCCGAGTCCATGGTCGACGTCCTGCCCGGGGCGGAAGAGGACTTCGAATTCGACTTCAGGATTCGCCGTGGCGACGAGCAGCCCGAGCCCGAGCAGGTCCCGCCCGAGCCGCTTGCGCCCGAGCGTGCCAGGGAAGTGTTGGAGGCGGCGCTCGAGAACCTCGGGCAGGCGCACCACCGCCCCTTCTCCCGGGAATAGAAGAGACCGCGCAACGATGAGAGGGGCGGCGCCCCCTCTGCCGTTCGACGGGCCCGCGCACAGGCGCCGAACGCACCTGAGGACGCGAACTCGCGGCGCGTAGAATGCCGCGCCCCATGCGCCAGAAGAGCTCCGAAACCTACGAGGAGAAGCTGGCCCAGCTCACCGAGCGGCGTCAGCAGGCTCTGCACCCCAATCCCGAAGCCGAGGACAAGCAGCACGCCAAGGGCAAGTTCACCGCCCGGGAGCGGCTGGAGAAGCTGCTCGACCCGGGCTCGTTCGCGGAGCTCGACACCTTCGTACGCCACCGGACCACCGACTTCGGGATGGAGAAGAACAAGCCGTGGGGCGACGCCGTCGTCACCGGCCACGGCACGATCGACGGACGTCCCGTGTGCGTGTTCTCTCAGGACTTCACGGTGTTTGGAGGCTCCCTCGGCGAGGTGATGGCCGAGAAGATGGTGAAGATCATGGATCTGGCGGCCCGGATCGGCTGCCCGGTGATCGGCATCAACGACTCCGGCGGCGCGCGCATCCAGGAGGGCGTGGTCTCCCTCGGCGCCTACGGCGACGTGTTCGTGCGCAACGTGCAGTGCTCCGGCGTGATCCCTCAGATCTCGCTCATCATGGGTCCGTGCGCCGGCGGCGCCGTGTACTCCCCGGCCATGACCGACTTCATCTTCATGGTCAAGGAGACCTCGCACATGTTCATCACGGGCCCTGGCGTGATCAAGACGGTGACCGGCGAAGAGGTCGAGTTCGAGGAGCTCGGCGGCGCGATGACCCACAACACCAAGTCCGGGGTCGCGCACTTCGCGTCCGAGGACGAGGAGTCGTGTCTGGAGGATGCCCGCTTCCTCTTGTCCTTCTTGCCTCAGAACAACCTCGAGCTGCCGCCCCGGATCGAAAGCGGAGACCCCCACGACCGTATGGACTCAGACCTCGCCACGATCGTGCCGGAGAATCCCAACAAGCCCTACGACATGCGTGACGTGGTGAGCCGCGTCGTCGACGACGGTGACTTCTTCGAGGTGCAGGAGCACTTCGCGCGGAACATCGTCATCGGCTTCTCGCGCCTGGGCGGCAGGCCGGTGGGCGTGGTGGGCAACCAGCCCGCCCACATGGCGGGCGTGCTCGACATCGACGCGTCCGAGAAGGCCGCCCGCTTCGTGCGCTTCTGCGATGCCTTCAACATGCCGCTGGTCACCTTCACCGACGTGCCCGGCTTTCTGCCCGGCACCAGCCAGGAGTGGGGCGGGATCATCCGCCACGGGGCCAAGCTGCTCTACGCCTTCACCGAGGCCACGGTGCCCAAGCTCACGGTGGTCACTCGCAAGGCCTACGGGGGTGCCTACGACGTGATGAGCTCGAAGCACATGCTGGCCGACTTCAACTTCGCCTGGCCCCAGGCGGAGGTGGCGGTGATGGGACCCGAGGGCGCGGTCAACATCATCTACCGCCGCGACATCGCCGGCTCGCCGACGCCAGAGGACCGCCGCGAGCGGCTGATGGATGACTACAAGGCCCGCTTCGCCAACCCCTACTCGGCGGCCGAGCGCGGCTACATCGACGACGTGATCGAGCCCCACCAGACGCGCCCGCGCCTGATCCGGGCTCTGGAGACGCTGGAGACCAAGCGGGTGGCCGGGCCCAAGCGCAAGCACGGCAACATCCCGCTCTAGGGGTTGGCGGGCGCAGCAGCCGTTGAACGCCACCGCCAGTCGGCTCACGGCTCGGGTGACGTGGACCACGAACGGTCGTTAGGGGAAGGGGGCTCCGGCCCCCTCCCGTGGGCCCGGCGCTGGCCGATGCGATCTCTCAGGCGATCCGGCGCGTGAGCCGTGCTCGGGTGCGGGTGACGGCGCCGGTGAGCAGCGCCGCGAGCACCGGCAGGCCGATGGCCAGGAGGGCGAACGGCGCCCAGGGAACCGACAGCGTAACCGCCTCCCCGGGCAGGGTGTCGGCGTGGACGGCCGCCACCCCCGGCACGAGCCCGACCGCGACGCCGGTCGACGTGCCAAGGCCCGCGATCACAAGCGAGCGGCTGGCCGACAGGAGCCTGCGGGTGCGCGGGCTCGCGCCGACGGCCGCGAGCGTGGCCAGGTCCGGCGCAGCCTCGGCGCCGGCCAGCCCGGTCGCGATCGCGGCGGCGGCCAGCGTGACCACGCCGGCGGTCACCAGCAGCGCGAGCAGGCCGACGTTGTAGTCGTTGCGGAAGCCGCGCTCGACGTTCAGGGTGGCCTCGGGGGCGACGTTCTCGAGAGCCGCGGTGGCGCTCTCCTCCTCGGCCTCGGTCGGCATGCGCTCGGTGTCGATGAGCGCAGATGGTGAGGAGAGCGGGATGTGCAGGCGGCGAGCGACCCGAGGCGGGATCACCATGACGGTCGCCTCGAACGCGCCCCCGAGCGCGACGGCGGGAAGGTCGGCGCGCCGGGAGCGCCCCCCCGCCGGCCCGTACTTGAGCCTCAGGCGCCCGTCGGCGACGTAGCGCCCGTCGAGCGCCACGACTCCACGTCCCGAGCGCAGCATCTGGAACGCGGCGGGGTCCCGAACGCCGGTCAGGGCCTCGAGGGAGCCGCCGTCGTCGACCAGTGCGTAGCTGTCGAAGGCGTCGAACCTGGGGTCGTCGGCGCAGCGCGGGTCGTCCGATTCGCCGTGGTCCTGCGGCGAGACCTCGCCCTTGCGCGGGCAGCGCTGGGCGCGCGGCAGCACCGGATAGACGTCGAAGCAGCGGCGTTCCCCACAGGCCGGCTGGCGGAGGACGTGGGAGCCACGCGCCGGCAGCTCGCGCGCGACGGCGCTCGCCACCCGCTCCCGTGATGTGTCGCGAGGGACTTCGTCGAGGAGCAGCGTCACCTGGCCCTCGAGCGGGTACGGCTCGTAGTCCGCCTCCTCCCCGGCCACCGCGCTCGACACGACCACCGCCGCCGCCACGCTGCCGGCCACCGCGGCGGTGATCGCCGCTATCGCCGGCACGGTCCGCCCGCGGTTGCGTGCCGCGTCGCGCAGGGCCAGGCGGGGCGCCAGCGGGAAGAAGCGGGCGAGGCGCCCAGCGCCCGAGACCAGCGCCGGCAGCAGGAGCAGGGCCCCGATCTCCGCCAGCGCCGCCCCGGCGAAGACCACGAGCGAAGCGCGTTGTCGCCTTTCGCCCCGAACGCCGCGATCGCCGCTCCCGCGCCCGCGACCGTCACGCCGGCCAGCCACATGCGCCTGCGAGCCGGTGCGACGGGCCGGCGCCCGGCCAGCGCCGTGACCACGTCCTGGCGGGCCGCGGTGCGCGCCGGCAGCAGCGCCGCCAGCACGGCCGCTAGCACGCCCACGAAAGCGATCGCCGCGAGCTCTGCCGGGCGCACGTCGAGCCGCCCGAGCGGCTGCTCCGCCAGGCTCGCGAACCACGGCTTGGCGAGCGCCGCGGTCGCGACGCCCAGCAGCGCGCCGGTCGCGCCGGCCGCCGCCCCCAGGACGAGCCCCTGGGCGAGCACGACGGCGCGCACGTGCTCGCGCCCGCCGCCCGTCGCCGCGACCAGGGCGAGGTCGCGCTGGCGGCGGCGCACCGCGACCGCGAACGGAGGCCCCGCGAGCAGCACCACCTCGAGCAGCACCATTCCGACGGCCAGCGCGCCGCCGGCGAACGCCTGCTCCTTACCGGATCCCGCCTCCGCGTAGTCGACCTGCTCGGGCGGCGGCGGATCGAGCAGGACGGCACGCGACAGCACGTCGAAGCCGGAGCGGTTCATGCGCTTGACCCGCTCCCAGGAGATCGGCTGCGACCCGGCGACGAGCCACTCGCGAGAAAGGATGAGTGACCCTCGGACTTTGTCCGGGACAGCTCCGGGAAGGGCGAAGGCGCTGCCCTCGTCGGATGCCGTGGGATCCTCGGCGATGCCGACGACCCGCAGCCGGCGCTCCGGCTTGTCGATGACCAGCGCGCCTCCGACCTCCAGGCCGGCTCTGCGCGCCAGCTCAGGCGATAGCGCCACCTCGTAACGGTCGCGTGGCGCCCTGCCCTCGATCTGGTGGACGAGGCCGCGCGCGGCCGGATCGGCGTAGTCGAGCTCTCGTACGGTGGCGTTGGTGAGACCGTCGTCGGTGCGGACCACCGCCAGATCGCTGACGTCGGGGAGGATCCTGCTCCCGGCGGGGAGCAGATCCGCCAGGGGGGTGCGCTCCGAGCGCCGGGCGTTTCCGTAGTAGTCCCCCTCCGGCGTCTGGGCGATGCTTCCGGGTCCCGGCCGCTCGACGTGAGCCTGCGCCGCGCCCAGCTCGCGCTCGACTATGTCCTGAGGGTCGAGCTGCGACGTGCGCGCGATCACGTCGATCACCGTCGCTCCCATCACGGGCAGCGCGATCATCGCCACCACGAGCGCGCTGCGCCCGCGCGAGCGCATGACGTCGCGCCGCGCGATCCGCAGCGCCGCGGCCAGGGCCGGCAGCATCAGGCGGTGGCCCCGCTGAGAAGGGTCTCGGCCCCGGGAGCCGCACCGGTGTCGTCGACCACCGTGCCGTCGCGCAGGAAGACCACCCTGTCGGCCCACGCGGCGTGTCGGGCCTCGTGGGTCACGAGCACGCCGCCGGCGCCGGAGTCGCAGCGCGCGCGCAGGAGGCGCAGGACCGCCTCCCCGGTGTGGGAGTCGAGCGCGCCCGTGGGCTCGTCGGCCAGCAGCAGCCGGCGGGGGCCCACGAGCGCACGGGCGATCGCCACCCACTGCTGCTGGCCGCCGGACATGTCGTCGGGAAAGCGCCCGGCCAGCTCCTCCAGGTCGACCGCGGCGAGCGCCTCGAGCGCCTCCACCCGTGCCGCGCGGGCGCCTACGCCGTCGAGCTCGCGGGGAAGCGACACGTTCTCGGCCGCCGTGAGCGCCGGGACCAGGTTGAGCTCCTGGAACACGTATCCGACCGAGCGCCGTCGCACAGCGGCCAGCGCACCGCGGCTGAGCCCGCCAAGCTCGACGCCCTCGACCGCCACCTGGCCTTCAGTCGGGGAGTCGAGGCCGCCTGCGAGGTTGAGCAGCGTGGACTTGCCCGAGCCGCTGGGGCCCATCACGGCCACGAGCTCGCCGGCGGCCACCGAGACGCTGACGTCGCGCAGGGCGTGGACCGCCGTCGGGCCCTCGCCGTGCACACGGGTGACCCCGCGCAGCTCGAGCAGCGCCGTCTGCGTATCGCCCGCGCTCATCGGTCCTCCCTCCCCGCGAGCGCGCCATCCGCGCCTTCGCCCTGCGAAACCCGCCCGCGGCCGGGCTCCGTACCCGTGGCTTTCGCACCGGCGCGCTCCAGGCGCTCCTGGCAGTAGTCGAGCCAGCGGACCTCCGCCTCGGCCTGGAAGATCAGGGAGTCCAGCACCAGCTGCCAGGCCAGGTCGGTGTCCGCGACGTCGGCCTTCAGGCGGGTGTAGTCGCGCAACGTGCGCATCGTGTGGGTGCGCTGACGCTGGATGACCGCACGGACGTCCACGCCCGGCGATCCGACGGCCAGCCCGAGCTTGATCGCCAGCTCGTCGCGGGGCCGGCCCTCGGGGTTGACCGGGCTGTCGAACCACTCGCGAAGCTCGGCAGCCCCCGCCTCGGTGCAGCGGTAGAAGACGTGCTTGTCCGCGTCCTCACCGGCCACCTCGCCGGCGGGCTCGACGAGCCCGTCGCGCTCGAGCCTGGCGAGCGTCGTGTAGACCTGCCCCACGTTCAGCGGCCAGGTGCCGCCGGTGCGCGACTCGAACTCGGCGCGCAGCTGATAGCCGTACATCGGGCCCTGCTGGAGTAGGGCGAGCAGCCCCTGGCGAATGGACATACCGAGTATGTATATCGGGTATGCACGGCTGGCGCAACCCCTACGCCAGGGGCGCGGGTGCTACGCTGTGCCACAGCATGGACGTCTCGGTGCGAGACCTACGCAACCACACCGCCCGGGTGGTGGCGGCGCTCGAGAGTGGAGAGGCGGTGGTGCTCACCGTCCACGGACGTCCCGTGGCCGACATCCTGCCGCGGCGGCAGCGCAGCGAGCGCCGGTCCAGCGAGCGACTGCTCGCCGAGCTCGCTGAGCTCGCAGCCCTTGCACGCGACGAACAGATCCGGTCACCCGCCGAGGACTTCGACGTCGGCCTGACCACCGACGACATGCTGCGGTGAGCGGCTACCTCGCCGATACCAGCATCTTTGTCGCAGCAGAGCAGGGCCGCCCGATCGGGTCCCCACCCGACGGTGAGGCCCGTGTCTCCGTCGCGACCCTGACCGAGCTCGGCGTCGGCGCGCGCCGAGCCGACACCGAGCCGCTGCGCCGGCTGCGCAGCGCCACGCTCGACCGCGCTCGCCGGTTCATCCCGCTGGCCTACGACGACGCCGTGGCCGACAAGCTCGCCGAGCTGCTCTCGGCCGCCCGCACCGCCGGCCGGCGAGCAGGAGCGATGGACGCGATCATCGCCGCGACGGCACTGACCCACAACCTCACGGTCTGGACACAGGACGACGACTTCTCGGTCCTCGCCGGGCTAGCGCCGGCCTTGCGCGTCAAGCGCGGATGACGGCGGCTGCGTCTACGGGTACCCCACGGTGAAAGCCCTAGACGCGGACCCTCGCCGGTCACGGGTCTCATAGCCGCGTCATCGGAACTCGATGCGCGTGCGCGAGAGCACCACGTCGCCGTCCTTGCGGGTGCCGGCCACCAGACGGGCGAACGGCTCCAAATAGGGCTTGGCCTCCTGGTAACCCGGATCGGAGGATTCGCCTTCGCTGTCGACCAGCTCGAGGATCGGTGCGACGTCCAGGAAGTTGGCCACCTCGAAGCCGTCGCCCAGGCGCTCGGCGGCGTCGTTGAAGCCCGCATCCTCGCCCAGGGTGTCACCGGGCTCGAGCAGGGACTGTGCGGACTCGTCGCCGATCGCGATAGCCACCCGCTCGCCGCGCTGGACCACGTGCACGGGGTGGGGCAGCTCGGGGCTCTTCACGGTGAAGCCGTCACCGCCGCCGGACAGCGTCAGCGGACCGACCTTCGTGTCCGGATCGGCCTCCCTGCGCGCCAGGCGTTCGAGCACCTCGATGGCGCGCCCCGAGGTGCCGGGGTCCTTGGTCTCGATCACGGCGCCGGCTCTCAGCTCCTCCACCGAGGTGCCGCTGGCGAAGGCGCCCAGATCGCCCATCCACGCCAGGATGTCCTTGTCGAGGTCGAGGCCGGTCTCGGCCCTGACCTGCTGATCGATCCGCTCCCTGCCGCCGGCCGCGGGCGCGAAGAGGTCCACCAGCGAGCTGATCGACTTCCCGACCTCCGGCTGGCCCGCGGCGTAGAAGGAGTCGACCGGCAGGTCGAGCACGGCATCGGTGCCGCTGCCGAAGAGGAGAGGGGCCGCGAGGGGGCTCAAGGCGGCCGGCAGCGTGGTGTCGAGGACTACCGCGTCGGACTCCGCGGACAGGCCGACGACGTAGGGCTCGTCGAAGACCTGGACGAAGGGGGCCAGCAGCGCCCCCTCGGGTCCAATGGCCGAGAGCAGCTTGCGACCGTCGAAGTAGACGCTCCCAAGCGTGTCGTCGGGCAACCGGTCGAGGGCCTCCTCGACGCGCTCCACGTCCTCGATCGAGTCACCGCTCTCGGCGGTGTCGACCACTGCCTTCAAAGCCGGCTCGGTACCGATCACCGCGTGCCCCTCGACCACTCCGAAGGCGACCTCGTCGAACAGGTAGTCCGTGCCCTCGTAGGAGCGCTGCTCACCCTTGCCGCCAGAGCCGGCCTTCTCGAACGCCGCCCGCGCCGCATCCTCGTCGGTGGCCTCCACGACCACCGCGGCGTCAGCCTCGTCTTCACGCACTCCCGACACGAAGAAGGTCGCGTTCTCGCCGATCCAGGGCTTCACGTCGTCCCCGTAGTCCAGGCCGCCCTCGCGAAGGACTTCCGAAAGGCCCTTCTCGATCTCAACGTCGACGTCATCCCCGCCGGGAAACCGCGCCGCGATGTCGCGCACGGCGCTCTCCTGGTCGCCTTCGGGGTCAAGCGTGACCGTGCCGTAGACCGCCGCGTCCTCGGGCACGAGCCCGCCCCCGGCGGACGAACCGGACCCGCTCTTGCCGCAGCCGGGCAGGATCAGGACCAGGACGACAAGGACAAGGATGGGTGTGAGTTGGCGTATGGGCATGCGTGTATGTATACCGAGTATGCACGTACTGCGCAACCTTCAACGGCGGCAACGACTCCAGCGACGGCAACAGCCGGGCACCGGTTCGGCTTGGGATCGAAGCTCGAGGCGGAGGCGGTCAGGGTGGCCCTGGCTGAGCCCCCGCCCGGAGGGCGCCTTCCTGTCGATCAACCTGAGCCCGTCCGCCATGCGCTCGCCCCAGGTGCACACGGTGCTGCCCGAGGACCTACACGGCGTGGTGATCGAGATCACCGAGCAGGAGGAGGTCCTGCAGGACGACAACCTGCAGCAGTCCCTGGCCCCGCTGCGCGCCCGGGGGCCCGCATCGCCGTGGACGATGCGGGGGCCGGCTACGCCGGTCTTCAGCAGGTGATGCGGATGCAGGCCGACATGATCAAGCTCGACCGCTCCCTGGTCAGCAACGTGCACGTCGACCCGGTGAAGGCGGCGCTGGTGCGCTCACTCGTGCACTTCCCCGCGGAGACCGGGGCCGACCTGTGCGCGGAGGGCATCGAGAGCCTCGACGAGCTGCGCTGCCTCACCGAGCTGGGAGTGACTCTGGCCCAGGGCTTCGCCATCGGGCGCCCTGCGCCCCTGGTCGATCGTCGAGCCGGCGGCCGCCGATGTCTGCCGCCGTGGGGCGCTGCGGCCGGTCGACAGCGCCCGGGAGGGGCCGGGCGCACGGCGGACGATCGGCGCAGCCGGGCGCCGGCCCGCGTAGCGGGACCGCTCCTCCCTTCCACCGACTGATGCTCGCGCCGGGTAGCAGCACTGCTACGCTGGGCGGATGACCGTGATCCCGCAGAAGGAGCTGCGCAACCAAGTCGGTGAAGTGCTTCGACGCGCCGAGGGGGGAGAGGAGATCACGGTCACCGTCTCCGGGCGCCCGGTCGCGCGACTCGGACCGCTCGATCGCAGCCCCTGGGTTGCGGCGAGCCGGGTGGCCGCAATCTGGCACAGCGACACGCCGATCGGGCTGGCGGAGGACCTGGAGCGGTTGGCGGGCGATCTCGGCGACCCGTTTCACGCCTGAGTGAGGGCGATTCTCGATACGTCGGTCCTGATAGCGGAGACCGGACCCTCGGAGGGCGACGTTGCGATCAGTGCGGTGTCGCTCGGTGAGCTGCACTTCGGCCTGCTCGCGGCCCGCACACGCGACGAGCGCGCGCGACGTGCCGCTCGCCTCGCCGCGGTCGAGGCAGCGTTCGTGCCCCTGCCCGTAGACGCACGCGTAGCCCGCGAATGGGGCGCCCTGGCAGCGTTGGTCGCAGAGCGCGGCGCTCAGCCCCGGCGCCGGCAGGCCGACCTGCTGATCGCGGCAACCGCGAAGGTCCACCGCGCGGTCCTGCTGACGCACAACGTCGCCGATTTCGCGCAGGTCACGCACGTCGTCGATGTAGTGGCTCCGTAGTGGATCGCATGAGGCGAGTCATGGCGCAGCCCGATTCCCCCCGCCGTGGACCGTCGCGACTATCCGGGCGCTCCATGAGGCCGGCCGATGGCAGCGCAGCGGCTCGCCATCGACGTCACCGCCGACTGCGCGATGACTCCGTCTACAGACGGGCGCGCCCGGGCTTGACGGCGCCCGCCCGGGCCGCTTCGAGCACAGCCAGGCAGAGGGCAACGTCCTGAATGGCCACGCCGGTCGAGTCGAACAGCGTGACCTCGTCGACGGACGCGCGCCCGGGCGCGGCGCCCGTGAGGACGTCCCCCAGCTCGGTGACCTGATCGCGCGTGACCAGGCCCTCCTCCACCGCCCCGGTCAGCTCGCCGCCGTGGCTGGCCTGAGCCCACTCGTCGCAGAACAGCCGGGCGCTCGCCACCACCCCGATCTCCGCCTCGGCCTTGCCGGGCCCATCGGCGCCGAGCAGGTTGAGGTGGGTGCCGGGCCCGACCTCGCCGGCCCGGACGACGGGCTGGCGGCCGGGCGTGACGCAGGTGACGACGTCGCAGTCGAGGGCATCCTCGCGGGAACCGGCCTCCCAGCCGAGCTCCCCCGCGAGCGAGCCCGCGGCTTCGGGATTCGGGTCGAAGCAGATGCCCGGCCCGTACTCGGCCGCGGCCAGGCACCGGGCGGCCCAGCCGCCGTGGCGCCCGCAGCCCACGATCCCGACGGTGCGGGCATCCTCGCGGGCCAGCTCCTGCGCGGCGACCGCGGCCACGGCTCCGGTGCGCAGCGCCGTGACGGCGCGCACGTCGATGAGCGCGAGCATCGACCCGCTGGCCTCGTCCGACACGCAGATCATGCCCTGCACCACCGGTAGGCCGAGGGCCGGATTGCCCGGGAAGGAGGTGACCCACTTGAGGATGGCGATGCCACCCCCGCGCGCGGGCATCGCCCGGAAGTCGCCGTTGGGCACGTCGAGGTAGATCTTGGGCGGCATGGACCACTCGCCGCCGGCGTACTCCACGAAGCCGTGACGCACCCGGTCGATCGCCAGCCGGGGGTCGACCGCCGCGAGGACCGAGTCGCCGTCGAAGACCGCGATGGTGGGGATCTCCGCCATCGTCACCACGGTACCCTCCGCCGCCAGGTGGCCACCAACGGCAGGCAACATCCCCGCCGGCCCCGGATCGAGGTCGGGGCGGCGGCGTCGCCGGAGGAGGCGGCGGCCATCGCCGCGGCGATCGAGCGCTTCCTGCGCGACACCGCACCGGCTCCTCAGACGCGCTCCGAGGGAGCGAGCCCCTGGCTGCGCGCGGGGCTCTACGAGAACGCGGGGCTCGACCCCTCGGGGCCCAGCCCGTGGGGCGCCTGGGGCCGGTGGGGCGCCTGATCGGCCTCCGGTGCCGCCGTTCCCCGGACGCCGGTTCTCTACTCCCCGAGTGGATAACCTGAAAGGAGATCGGCTTTTGCTACTTTCACTCGATGGAGCCGACCACGACGCCCCCCGCCCCCGCCCAAGGGGGCTCAGCCCCCGTACCGCCGGCTGGCGCTGGCACACCCCCCGATCACAAGGGCCGCAAGGGCTCGCTGACCAACCCCGAGCTCGTCGAGGACGTGCCGGGCCACATCATCCCGATCCTCGAGCGCGAGTTCGACGACTTCGACAACGAGGCCGAGAAGTTCCTCGAGGGCCAGACCGAGGAGGTCGAGTTCATCGGCTTCCGCCTCAAGCAGGGCGTGTACGGCCAGCGCCAGGCGGACGTCCAGATGATCCGCGTGAAGCTCCCGTGGGGCGGCATCACGCCCGAGCAGATGGAGGCCTTCGCCGACGGCGTGGAGCGCTACGCCCCGCTGAACAAGGGCCACATCACGACCCGTCAGAACATCCAGATCCATCACGTACCCCTGCGCGACGCAGCCGCGCTGATCCGGGACCTCTCGGACTCCGGCCTGTCCTCCCGGGAGGGCTGTGGCAACACGGTGCGCAACGTGACCGGCGATCCCTGGGCCGGCGTGTGCGAGGGCGAGCTCTTTGACATCACCCCCTACGCGGGCGCCTACGTGCGCTACTTCGTGCGCCACCCCACCACTCAGCTGATGCCACGCAAGATCAAGACCGCGTTCTCGGCCACCGACGCCGACGTGGCCATCACCGGCATCCACGACATCGGCTTTCTCCCGCGCGTACGCGACGGCGTGAAGGGAGTGGAGATCCGCGTGGGCGGCGGCACCTCGATCATGCCCCGAGTGGCGCCCACGCTCTACGACTTCGTGGAGCTCGACAACGGCGACTACCTCAAGGTCACAGAGGCCTGCTTCCGGATCTTCGACCGCCAGGACTGGCTGCGGGTCAACCGCGCCCGCGCCCGGATCAAGGTGCTGATCGACAAGATCGGCATTGACGAGTTCCGTACGCAGGTGGAGGAGGAGCTGAAGGGCGACTGGGTCTCAGAGCGCGACTTCGACCCCCAGCCCAGGCTCTTCGTCCACGACGAGGAGGAGAACGCGCCGGCGCTGCTCTCGCACTACGCGCAGCCGAACGGCGATCTCGCTGAGTTCGATCGCTTCCGGGCCGACAACGTCGGCCCCCAGCGCCAGGCCGGGTTCTCGACGATCCACGTCAAGGTCACGCGCGGCGATCTCACCCCCGAGCAGTTTCGCGGCCTCGCGCAGGTCATGCGCGACTACTCCGCCGGCTACGCGCGCACGACGGTCGAGCAGAACCTGGTGCTGCGCTGGGTACGCGACGAGGCCGTGTATGAGGTGTGGCAGCGCCTGAAGGCGCTCGACCTCGGCGACTCCGGGCCGATGAAGATCGCCGACGTGGTCAGCTGCCCCGGCACCGACAGCTGCAAGCTCGGGATCACCAGCTCCATGGGCCTCAACCGCGCCGTCCAGCAGCGGGTGGAGGAGATGGACATCTCAGACCCGCTCACGCGCAGGGTCCACATCAAGATGTCCGGCTGCCCCAACGGCTGCAGCCAGCACCACATCGCCAACATCGGCTTCTACGGAGCGTCGATCAAGGTCGGGGACAAGACCATCCCGGCCTACATCCCCCACATCGGCGGCACGTTCGTCGGCGGCGAGGTGATCTACGGCACGCGCCTGAAGTCGCGCCTGCCCTCCAAGCGCGTACCGGACGCCGTGGAGCGCTGGCTGCGCTACTACGAGGCCGAGCGCAACGAGGCGGAGGAGTTCAACGACTTCGCCGAGCGCGTGGGGGCAGCGAGCTTCACCGAGCAGATCGCAGATCTGGCCCTGCCCGTCGAGTTCACGGTCGAGAACATGGACTTCTTCATCGACTGGAACCGCGACGAGCTCTACCGCGTGGTCCGCGGTGAGGGCGAATGCGCAGTCTGACCCCCGAAGCGGGCGCTGCTCAGAGCCCGGCGCTTGCGGGCCCGGCTCCGATCGGTATCGAGGCCGAGCCCCTGAGCGCCCGGGAGGTCCTCGCCCGGGCAGTCGCCGAGCACCACCCGCACATGGCGCTCGCCTGCTCGTTCCAGAAGGAGGAGGCGGTGCTGGTGCACATGCTGCTCGAGCTGGTGCCCGACGCACGCGTGTTCACGATCGATACCGGGGTGCTCTTCCCCGAGACCTACGCCACCTGGCGCGAGCTGGAGCAGCGCACCGGGGTCCGGGTCGAGGTGATCGACGCGCTCTCTCCAGATGGACGGCCGTGGAGCGCCGATCGCTGCTGCGGTGAGCGCAAGGTTGCCGCGCTGGAGAGGATGCTCGCGGGCCTCGACGCCTGGGTCACGGGCGTGCGTCGCGAGCAGTCGAGCACCCGGGCGACGACGCCCAAGCTGGGGTGGGACTCCGGCCGGGGCCTGTGGAAGGTGAGCCCGCTCGCGGATTGGACCGAGGATCAGGTCTGGGACTACCTCGAGGAGCACGACCTTCCCTACAATCCGCTCCACGATCGCGGCTATGCCTCGATCGGCTGCGCGCCGTGCACTCTGCCCGGCAGCGGTCGAGAGGGGCGCTGGGCGGGCCAGGGCAAGACCGAGTGCGGCCTGCACGTCGGATGATCGGCGCGACCACCTTGGACCAGTTGACCCAGCCCACGCTGTCGCACCTGCGCGCCCTCGAGGCGGAAGCGATCCACGTCTTTCGCGAGGTGGCGGCCGAGTTGGAGCGCCCAGTGCTGCTGTTCTCCGGGGGCAAGGACTCGATCGTGCTGCTGCGCCTGGCCGAGAAGGCGTTTCGCCCGGGCGGATTCCCTTTCCCGGTCATGCACGTGGACACCGGGCACAACTTTCCCGAGGTGATCGAGTTCCGCGACCGCCGGATCGAGGAGCTCGGTGAGCGTCTGATCGTGGCGTCGGTGCAGGAGTCGATCGACGAGGGCCGTGCGGTCGAGGAGACGGGCCCGCGCGCCTCGCGCAACCGCCTGCAGACGGTGACCCTCCTCGACGCCATCACCCGTAGCAACTTCGACGCGGCCTTCGGGGGGGCCCGCCGCGACGAGGAACGGGCTCGGGCCAAGGAGCGGATCTTCTCCTTCCGCGACGACTTTGGCCAGTGGGATCCCAAGGCTCAGCGGCCCGAGCTGTGGTCGCTCTACAACGGGCGGGTCCGCCGGGGCGAGCAGGTACGCGTGTTTCCCCTGTCCAACTGGACCGAGCTCGACGTGTGGCAGTACATAGGCGAAGAGGGCCTCGAGGTGCCGTCGATCTACTTCGCCCACGACCGCGAGGTCTTCCAGCGGGACGGCATGCTCTACGCGACCTCCCCGTTCATGGAGATGATCGACGGCGAGCGGCCCTTCACAGCGTCCGTGCGCTACCGCACGGTGGGTGACATGAGCTGCACCGGCGGTGTGCGCTCGGATGCCTCGACGCTCGACGAGGTGGTGGCCGAGATCGCCGCCACCCGCATCACCGAGCGTGGCGAGACCCGCGCCGACGACCGGGTGACCGAGGCGGCCATGGAGGACCGCAAGCGCGAAGGGTACTTCTAGATGCGCGGAAGGCAGCAGTCCATTCAGAGGTGCGGGCTGGAAGCCCGCACGGAGTAGCCAGATGGCCGCAGTCGTGGAGGCAACCTCGGAGCTGCTCCGCTTCGCCACCGCGGGCTCGGTCGACGACGGCAAGAGCACCCTCATCGGCCGGCTGCTGTTCGACTCGAAGCAGGTGCTGGCCGATCAGCTGGCACACGTCGAGGAGGTCTCCGAACGCCGCGGCGACGGCTACGTGAACCTCGCGCTGCTCACCGACGGGCTCCGCGCCGAGCGCGAGCAGGGCATCACGATCGACGTGGCCTACCGCTACTTCCAGACGACCAAGCGCAAGTTCATAATCGCCGACACGCCGGGGCACGAGCAGTACACGCGCAACATGGTCACCGGCGCCTCGACGGCCGATCTGTCGCTCAAGCTCCTCGATGCGCGCGCCGGAGTGGTCGAGCAGTCCAAACGGCACGCCTACATCGCCTCACTGCTGCGGATCCCGCACGTAGTCGTGTGCGTGAACAAGATGGACCTGGTCGACTTCGACGAGGGGGTGTTCGACCGGATCGTGGCCGAGTTCCTCGAGTTCGCGGCGCCCCTGAACCTCGACAACGTCACCTTCATCCCGATCAGCGCGCTCGAGGGTGACAACGTGGTCGACCGCTCCACCCGGATGCCCTGGTACGAGGGCCCGTCGCTGCTCGACCACCTCGAGCAGGTGCAGATCGTGCGCGACCTCGACGATGCCGACGCGCGCTTCCCCGTCCAGTGGGTGATTCAACCCAGCGCGGCGCGTGCTCCGGACTACCGCGGCTACGCAGGGCGCGTGGCCGGGGGAGCGCTGAGCCCCGGCGACGAGGTGGTGGTGCTTCCCTCCGGTCGGCACACGCGTGTAGCGGCCATCGACAGCTACGAGGGCGCTCTCGAGACCGCCTTCGCCCCTATGTCGGTCACCGTGCGCCTCGAGGACGACATCGACGTCTCCCGCGGCGACATGATCTGCGCGGCCGTCGATCCCCCCGAGGCGCTGCGTGCGCTCACCGCCGACGTGTGCTGGATGACCGACGCCCCGCTCAAGCCCGGCGGCCGCTACGCCGTCAAGCACACGACCCGCACCGCCCGGGCCGTCGTCGAGGCCGTGGAGCACAAGGTGGACGTTCACACGCTCGAGCCCGGCCCGGCCGAGGAGCTCGGCCTCAACGACATCGGCCGCGTGCGCCTGCGCACGAGCGTCGCTCTGGTGGCCGACCCCTACGCGCGCAACCGCACCACCGGCAGCTTCATCCTCATCGACGAGGCCAGCAACGACACGGTGGGCGCCGGCATGGTGCTGGGGACCGGCTGATGCGCGCGAAGCCGCTGACGGCTTGCTGATGGGTATCGATCCGGCGGTCGTCGCCTTCGGCCTGGGCGTGGGCCTGCTGGTGGGGATGACGGGCATCGGCGGGGGGTCCCTGATGACCCCGCTGCTGATTCTCGTATTCGGCATCAAGCCGATCACCGCCGTGGGCACCGACCTCGCTTACGGTGCGGTCACCAAGACGGTAGGCGGCATCAAGCACTTCCGCCAGGGGACCGTGGACATGGCCCTGTCGGGCTGGATGGCGGTGGGCTCCATCCCGGCGGCGATCGGCGGCGTTTACGTGCTCGAGGCATTGGAGCGCGCCAACGGCGAAGACTTCGACGACCTCTTGATCCTGCTGCTTGCCATCGCCCTGCTGTTCTGCGGCGTGATGACGCTGGCCCGGGCCCTGTTTCTCAAGCAGCTCCACGGGCGCGAGCGCGAGAGCATCGACATGCAGACGCGCCACAAGGTATCCGCGGTGCTGCTCGGAGTGTTCGTGGGGTTCGTGCTCGGCGTCACGTCGGCCGGCAGCGGCGCCCTCATCGCCGTAGGACTGATCCTGCTCTTCCGCCTGGTCCCCACGCGGGTGGTGGGCACCGACGTCTTCCACGCCGCACTGCTGCTCTGGGCGGCCGCCATCGCGCACCTCGTGTCGGGCAACGTGGACTTCGCGCTGGCCGGCACGATCCTGCTCGGCTCGATCCCGGGCGTGTGGATCGGCAGCCACTTGTCCGTGCGTGTGCCCACCGACGCCCTGCGCACGACGCTTGCCGTGGTACTGCTCGGATCAGGCCTCGGGCTGCTCGCCAAAGCGGGTACCGGCATTCCCGGCGCCGTGCTCGGCGCCTTCCCGGTGGGAGCGGCGCTGATAATCGGCGCCATGACGCTGCGCGACCGGCGCCGGCGCCGTCTGGCACCCAAGCCCACGCCCATCGCGGGCGCCTGAGCGCCGCGGGCGCGGCGCAGGCGCCGAGGGGCGAGCCGGCGGACTCCCACGGACCCTTCGGCAGAGCTCCGGACGCCGCGATCGAGGGCCACCGCGGCGGCTCCCATGCTGATCCAGCTCACCCGCACCCGCGCAGTATGAGGCCGTCGCGGGCAAAGCGCGCCCGATTCGCTGCTTGTACCCTCCCGCGCCGCATGTTCTCCAAGGTTCTGGTGGCCAATCGCGGTGAGATCGCGATCCGCGTGATGCGCACGCTCGAAGAACTCGGCGTCGGCACGGTGGCCGTCTACTCCGAGCCCGACCGCGACGCCCCACACGTGCGCAGGGCCGACGAGGCCTACCTGCTCGGCCCCGGGCCCGCTGCCGAGAGCTACCTCAACGTCGAGAAGATCCTCGCAGTGGCAAAGGAGTGCGGCGCCGAGGCCGTGCACCCCGGGTACGGCTTCCTGGCCGAGAACGCCGCGTTCGCGCGCTCCTGCGGCGAGGCCGGGATCACCTGGATCGGCCCGCCCCCGGAGGCGATCGAGGCGATGGGCTCCAAGACCAAGGCGCGGGAGCTGATGGAGGCGGCCGGCGTGCCGATCGTGCCCGGTACCACCGACCCCGTCGAGACGGTCGAGGATGCGAGGAAGATCATCGAGGAATCGATCGGCTACCCGGTGGCGATCAAGGCCGCCGGCGGTGGCGGGGGCAAGGGCTTTCGCGTGGCCGGGACCGAGGACGAGCTCGAGGACGCCTTCGCGGGCGCGGCGCGCGAGGGCGAGAAGTTCTTCTCCGACGCCACCGTGTACGTCGAGCGCTACCTGCCCGACCCGCGCCACGTAGAGGTACAGGTGCTTGCGGACTCCCACGGCAACGTCGTACACCTCTTCGAGCGCGACTGCTCGGTGCAGCGCCGCCACCAGAAGCTGATCGAGGAGAGCCCCGCCCCCGCGGTCGACCCCGACCTGCGCGAGCGGATCGGCAAGATCGGCACCGAGGCGGCCAGGGCCGTCGGCTATACCTCGGCAGGGACGATCGAAGGCCTGCTGTCCGGCGGCGAGTACTTCTTCCTCGAGATGAACACCCGCGTGCAGGTGGAGCACTGCGTGACGGAGATGGTCACCGGCGTGGACATCGTGCGCGAGCAGATCCGCGTGGCCGCCGGGGAGAAGCTGCCCTTCACCCAGGACGAAGTCGTGCTCCGCGGGCACGCGATCGAATGCCGCATCAACGCCGAAGACGCCTCTAAGAACTTCGCGCCCGCACCCGGGCAGATCACCGGCTACCGCGAGCCGAGCGGTCCGGGCGTACGGGTCGACTCCGGAGCCGAGGCCGGGTACGCGGTGCTTCCGCTGTATGACCCGATGATCGCCAAGCTGATCGTCTGGGACGTGGACCGCGAAGCGTCGACCCGGCGGATGCTGCGCGCTCTCTCGGAGTTCGAGATCGGCGGGCTCAAGACGCTGCTCGGTTTCCACCAGGCGCTGCTGGCCACCGACCAGTGGGCCGACGGCGAGACCTGCCGCGACCTCGTCGAGGACAAGGACTGGCTGTCAAAGCTCGCCCTGCCCCAACCTGATGAGCCCGCCGGGAGCAGCGACGAGGAGCCCAAGGTCGAGCGCGAGTACGCCGTCGAGGTGTCGGGCCGGCGCTTCGACGTCAAGGTGATCGGCGAAGCGGGCACAGGCGCCACCAACGGCGCAGCCGCGGCCTCGGCGCGCAAGCCCCCGAGGCGCTCCGAGCGCAAGAGCTCGGGCGAGGGCGGGCCCGATCAGATCACCTCCCCCCTGCAGGGCAACATGTGGAAGGTCGAGGTCGAGAAGGGCGATACCGTCGAGGAGGGCCAGCTGCTCTGCATCATCGAGGCGATGAAGATGGAGAACGAGATCACCGCCCACAAGGCGGGCACGGTCGAGGAGCTGCCCATAGAGGAGGGCAAGCCCATCAACACCGGCGACCCGATCGCGACGATCACCTAGCGCCGTAGCGGAACGCACCCGCGCGAAACGCATAGCTGCGTATTCATGCATCGCTGCGTATCAACCCTCCAAGCGCCTCAACCATTCGGCGAGGAAGGGCTCCGCAATCCGCGCCTGCGCTTCTCGGCGGAACACCAGCGTGGCGCTTGCTGCCGAGGTGCGTAGGGCGAAGGGGAGTAGCGCCCCTTGACAACCTACGAGGCATGCCGTCGCGCGCCCGCCGCCTCCTGCCGCTGGTGCTCGCCACGACGGCCACCCAGGCGTCCATCGTCGTGCTGGCGCCGCTGCTCGTGGAGATAGCCGGCGACCTCGGCGCGTCGGTCAGCGCCGTGGGCGTGGCGCGCTCCGTGCTGGCCGGCACGGCGGTGGCCGTGTCGCTGGCGATCGGGCCTCTGATCGACCGGCTCGGGGTGCGGCCCCTGATCGTGCGCGGCTCCGCCCTGGCCCTCCTCGGGGCGGGCGCCACGGCCGCCGCACCCGCCCTCGGGTTCTTCTACGCCGCCCACGCGATCACCGGCGCCGGGGTGGCGTGCCTGCTCTCCGCCGGGTTCGCGGGCGTCGCCTCATCTTTCGAGGAGCACGACGCGGCGTGGGCGATGGGCTACGTGGTGGGCGCGCAGTCGCTGGCTTGGATCGTGGGCAATCCGATCATCGGGCTGCTGGCGGAGGCCGGCTCGTGGCGGCTGTCCTACCTGGTGCCGGCAGCGATCTGCCTTGCGGCGCTGGGCACGGCGGCCCTCGCCCCCCAGACCGAGCGGCCGGTTGCGGGCGCCGCAGAGGCGCCATCGATCAGGGCGGGGCTGGCGGCGGTCTTTCGCGATCCCTCCGCGCGCCGCTGGACGATCGCCGAGCTGGTGGCCTACTCGGCCTGGACCGCCGAGCTGACCTATGCGGGGGCGTTCTACATCCAGAGCTACGGCTTGGGCACGGCGACCGTGGGCGTGCTGCTGGCCGTGGGGTCGCTCGTCTTCCTGACCAGCTCGCTGAACACGGCGCGCCTGCTCAGCCACCTGCCGCGCCGGCCGCTGCTGGTCACCTGCGCGCTGGGCATGGGCATTGTCCTGGTACCTCTGCTCAACTTGACTCCGGCCGTATGGGTCACTCTGACGTTCTTCTGCGCGCTCGCGGTCCTGGCGGGTGTGCGGTCCACCGGCTCCAGCTCGCTCGGCCTCGAGCTCCTGCCGGCCAGTCCGGGCAGCATGATGGGCGCCCGCACGGCCAGCGCCCAGCTGGGCTACGTGGTGGGCGCCGCCGGCGGAAGCCTGGTGCTGGCGGTGGCGGGCTTCGACGAGCTGGGCTTCGTGCTGTTCGCGGGCATGGCCTTCTCGGCGCTGCTCCTGGCGCGGGTGGGCGTACCTAGCGGCGCCGGAGCGGACGCACCAGTCGGACGCGGCGCTCGAAGCGCGCCGACGCCCCGTCGGCGTCGCTGGCGATGAACACCAGCCGGACCTCCCGGCCCCGCCGCTGGCGCCTCACCAGCCGCCGCCCGTAGCGGTTGAGCCTCACCCGTAGCCGCCCGCTGCCGTCCGTCATCGCCACATGCCGGCGGCCGAGGATCCGCACGCGCTTGCGGCCCGACCTGCCGACCCGGGTCACGACCTGGAGGTTGCAGAAGCGCAGGCCGCCGCCCGAGGCCGTGCAGCGGGTGGGGAAAGAGCCCCGGCGCGCGAGGCGGATCCGCCGCCGTGCGATCCCGCGTACCCGCAGCGGCGAGCAGTCGCGGGCGGCCACGGTACCGGGACCCGGCTCGAGGTAGATCGGGCTCGACACCGCCTCGATGGTCGACCCGCGCTGGAGCTGAAGCCGGTAGCGGCCGGGGCCGGCGGAGTCGAAGCTGGTGGAGAAGTCGGCGCCGCTCACCGCCACCGTGCGAAACACGGCGCCGTCGCGGTAGACGGTGAGCGAGCGCCCGTCGCCCCCTATCACGCGGGCGGTGAAGCTTGCCGAGCCGGCGCGCACGACCGTGGTGGCCTCGCCGATCGGAGCCTGGGTCGTCGGGTTGGGAGTACGAGCGCCGTTGTGCGAGTCACTCACACCGACCGCGGCGATCTTGTGGCCGCTCGCCAGCGCGCGCTCGTAGAAGTCGATCGCTGTGACCGTGAAGGGATTGGGGCCCTCGCTCCCCGACGCCGTACGCGCACCTGAGGGTCCGGTGGCGATCTCGATCGCGTCAACGCGCTCGTAGCCGGTCTCCTCGGGGGTGTAGTCCCATGGGCAGCCACGGCAGAAGAGATCGAAGCCGGGCACCGAGGACGGAAAGATCGTGGGGTGGTTGATCTGGGTGAATCCGCCCGCGCTCTTGATGTCGGCGAAGGTCTGCGACGGAGGACGTGGGCCCCGGACCAGCCGCAACGGGGTTCCATCGCGGCGCTCGAAGATCCGGCCCTCGCGATAGTCGACCACCTGGGCGGGCGCCCCCCGCCGCGAGGGGGCGATAGGCGTAGTCGAGAGCCTCGCCGATCGTGGCGTCGCCGTAGGCGGAGTGCTCGGCGTGAACGTGCATGTCGCCGGCGTACCACCCGGCCTCGCGGCTGGCGGGAGAGCTGTCATAGCGGGCCGGCCGGTAGGGCTCGTCGGCAAAGGCCGGATCGTCGGAGAGGTCGACCTCCACCCGCCAGGCCACCTTCTCGTCTGTGTCGCCGAGGGTGCGCGGCACGACCGCGGCCACTCCCAACTCGACCGCCCACTCCCCCGGCTCGATCGGCCCCGGAAGAAACGCGCGCGTGGTCTTGCCGGCAGGATCGACGCGGGGCTCAGCGAGGTACTCCTGCTCGCTGGAGAAGCCCTCGGCGGAGACCGTCACGTCGGGATGCGACGAGCCGCCCCAGCCCCGGAACTCCGGCACGCCCCACGTGCGCGAGCGGTCCTCGCGCGGGCCGTACAGGCCAGGTCGAGGGTGTGGCGGGCGGAGAAGGCGGGCGTGGTGAGCAGCGCCTCGGGCTGGTCGAAGCAGTACTTCACGCGCACGGCGGTCGTGCCGGCGGCCACGTCGAAGGGCAACATCACGTAGCTCCTCGCGAGGTCTGTGCCGAACTCACCGGTGATCACGCGGTCGGGCTGGGTCGGCTGGCCGGGGCAGGTCTGCGGAGCGGACGCGGCGCGGGGCCCCAGCCTCGCGTCCGCGGGCTGGACGCCCGCGTCGTGCGCGAACGCGGATCCCGCGCTCAGCAGCGCCCACGCGACGCCGGCCACGGATGCGTAGAGGCGCCTACCCGTCATCCGGTCCGAGTCTAGGGTCCCCCGCCCGCACCGGTCGAACATCCTGTGAACGCTGGGCACCGGCCGCCGCGCGGTGGTACCCGCGCACCGCCGCGCGGTGGTACCCGCGCAATGTGCTCGCGGGCGAGAAGGCCTACCCGGCCGGGGCGTCACCGGCCAGCACCCAGGCGCCGGCGTCACCGCGGGTGAGGTTGGCATCGCAGTTGGCGCACTCGATCTCGCCGGCATCGGTGGGCGGCACCGGGGTCTTGCAGACGGGGCACTCTTGCTCGGCCATGGTTCGGGACCCTACCGCTGAGCGACCCGGGCCAGCGCAGCCAGGTTGCCGGCATGGATGTTTCGCTGATGGACGCTGTCGCGGCCCTTGGGCAGCCGCGGCCTCGGCTCGCCGCCCTCGAGCACGTCCAGGTAGGCGGCGTCCTCGTCGAGCAGCCGCAGCGCGGCGTCGCGCGCGCTGGGGGGGCCGTGGCCCGCGACCACCGTCCGGGCCCGCTCCACCAGCGGCGCCAGGCGGGCGAGCGTGTCGCGGTAGCCGGCCAGCGTGCCTCCTGGACCGAGCATCGGGATCTCGACCGCCGACAGGTAGTCGCCGCATACGAGCAGCCCGAGCCAGGGGGCCGCTACGGCCATGCCATCGCCGGTATGGCCCTCGGCAGGATGCAGCTCCAGCTCCTCACCGCCCAGCTCGAGCCTGCCCGGCACCGGCAGCGGCTGCGTGCCCCCCAGCGCGAGCGGCCGCGGCCGGACCACGTAGCGCTCGTCGTCGTGGTTGCGCAGGTCGCGCTGAGCCTCCCCGGGCTTTTTCTGTAGCCGCAACATCGTGCTCTCGGCCACCCCCAGCGACAGCTCGGTAAAGGCCAGCCGGCCAAGCACGTGGTCGAAGTCGCCGTGGGTGGCCAGCAGGGCGCTGGGCTCGAACCCCGCCTGGCCGAGCACCGCGGGCAGCAGCTCCAGCTCCTCCGGGAAATATGGGGAGTCGATCAGCATCGCCTCCTCGCCCGACCGCAGGGCGGTCGCGGTGGTCTGCCACATCAGGCTGGTCACGACGATCGCATCGCCGTTGACGGAGACCGCTCGCACGGCGGAGGGGAGGCCCTGGCTCCTGGTCAGGCGGCGTTGAGCAGCTTGCCGGCCTCGCGGAAGGTCTTGACCTCCTCGGTCGGCTTCTTCTGGCCCGGCTCGAGCTCTTGCGCGTGCCGGTTGACCCAGATCACCGCAACCTTCTGCTTGAGGCACTCGGCCACGTCGGTCTCGTAGCTGCAGGCGATGTGCACCCAGTTCTTCTTGCGCTTCTCGATCCGGCGAGCGCACTCCTTGAAGTGGGCGGGGTCGGGCTTGTAGCTGCGCACCTGCTGGGCGGTGACCACCAGGTCCAGATCGCCACGCAGGTGGCGACGGGTGGCGCCGAGAAGCTTGTCGTCGACGTTGGCGAGGATCCCCATCTCGTACTTCTTCTGGAAGCGCTCGAGCTGGGCGTTGGTCTCGCGAAAAGGCATCCACCTCGGAACGCTGTTGGGCAGGAACTGCGAGCGCGAGGACTCGAGCTGCCAGCCGAGCTCGGCTGCGACGCGCACTGCGGTGCGGCGCAGGACCTCGGCGTACAGCTCGTAGCTGCCGCTCTGTATCTCGTGCTGGATCTCGATGAAACGGGGGATCAGCACGTCCTTGTCGATCGTGAACCCATCTCGATCGGCCTCCCTCTGGAAAGCCTCGCACACGCCGGTCTCCCAGTCGATCAGGGTTCCGTAGCAGTCGCAGGTGACGAACTGGACGTCTTTGGGCAGCGGCACGGCCAAGCATTCTACGCGCCTGCTTCTATACGCTGCCCGCCCCCATGGACCTGCTCGAGTACCAGGGCAAGCAGCTCTTCAAGAAGCACGGCGTGCCCGTGCCCGAGGGCAAGCCCGCCACCACCGTCGAGGAGGCGGTGAGCGCCGCCGAGGAGATCGGCTATCCGTGCGTGATCAAGGCCCAGGTGCTGGTGGGGGGTCGGGGCAAGGCGGGCGGCATCAAGCTCGCCTCCAACGGCGACGAGGCCGAGGAGCACGCGCAGGCGATCCTCGGCATGGACATCAAGGGCTTCACCGTGCACGAGCTCTACGTCGAGGCGGCGAGCGAGATCGATGAGGAGTACTACGCCGCCTTCGTCTTCGATCGCAGCGCGAAGAAGCCGATGGCGATGTTCTCGAAGATGGGCGGGATGGACGTCGAGGAGGTCGCCGAGACCGATCCCGAGGCGATGCGCAAGGTCCACGTGGACCCGCTGATCGGCTTCCAGGCCTTCCACGCCCGGCGGCTGGCCTTCGAGGCCGGCATCCCCGGGGACGTGATAGGCCCGGTCGGCGCGCTGCTGGCCAAGCTCTACGACGCCTTCGTGGCCGAGGACGCTCTGCTCGTCGAGGTCAACCCGCTGCTGGTCACGAAGCCATCCGGCGGCGACGGCGACGGCGCACGGGAGGTGGTCGCCCTGGACGCCAAGGTGACCCTCGACGCCAGCGCGCTGTACCGCCATCCCGAATCGCAAGAGTTTCGCAGTGAGGTGGGCGTGGACCCGCAGGAGCGCATGGCGCGCGAGCGCGGCCTCACCTACGTGGCGCTCGACGGCAACATCGGCATCCTCGGCAACGGCGCGGGGCTCGTGATGTCAACGCTCGACGTGGTCGCGCAGGCCGGCGGAAAGCCGGCCAACTTCCTCGACGCCGGTGGCGGATCGAAGGCCGAGGCAATCACCCAGGCGGTCGAGGTCATCCTCTCCAACGACAGCGTGACCGCCGTCCTGTTCAACATCTTCGGCGGGATCACCCGCTGCGACGAGGTGGCCAGGGGCCTGATCGAAGCCTTCGAGAAGATCAAGCCGACCGTCCCGTTCGTGGTGCGCCTGGACGGCACCAACGACAAGGAAGGCCGGGCGCTGCTCGCGGAGGCCGACCTGCCCAACGTGCACACCGAGACGACGATGCTCGACGCCGCCAAGAAGGTCGCGGAGCTCGCCGGCTGATGGCGGTCCTCGTCGACAATGACACCAAGCTCTGCGTTTCGGGCATCACCGGTCGCGAGGGCAAGTTCCACTCTCTCAACAACCGCAGCTACGGCACGCAGGTGGTGTCGGGGGTCACGCCCGGCAAGGGCGGCCAGGACGTGGAGGGCATTCCGGTCTTCGACACCTTCCACGACGCCGTGGCCGAGACCGGCGCCAATGCCGCGATGGTCTTCGTGCCGGCGCGCTTCGCGGCCGACTCGATCCTGGAGGCCGAGGACGCCGGCATCGGCCTGATCATCGCCATCACCGAGGGCGTCCCCGCCCACGACGAGCTGCGGGTCTACCACCACATCCAGCGCGGCAACTCGCGCCTGATCGGACCCAACTGCCCGGGCATCCTGTCGCCGGGCAAGGCCAACGTGGGCATCATCCCCGCCGCCTTCTTCAGCGAGGGCAACGTCGGCCTGGTGTCGCGCTCGGGCACCCTGACCTACCAGATCGGCAACGAGCTGGCGGGGCGCGGCTTCGGCAACTCCTCGATCGTGGGCATCGGCGGCGACCCAGTGCCGGGCTCGAGCTTCATCGAGGTGATCGAGCTGTTCGAGGCCGATCCCGAGACAGAGCTGATCGTGCTGAGCGGCGAGATCGGCGGCGACGCCGAAGAGCAGGCCGCCGGGTACATCGCCGAGCACGTGACCAAGCCGGTGGTGGCCTATATCGCAGGCTTCACCGCGCCGCCCGGCAAGACGATGGGTCACGCGGGCGCGATCGTCTCGGGCTCGAAGGGCACGGCCGCCGCGAAGGCCGAGGCGCTCGAGGCAGCGGGCGTGCGCGTGGGCAGGACGCCGACAGAGGTCGCCGAGATCGCCGTGGAGGTCTTGGGTGAGGCCTCCTAGTCAGCGGTCGGCGCGCTAGCCGGCCGGCTGCTCGTAGGCCTCGCTCATCCCCTCCGCCAGGGCTCCGACCTCTTCGCGCAGCCCGCGCACCTCGGCCGCCAGCTGCGCTGAGTTGGCGGCATCGGTCGACGCGGACACCGAGACCAGGTTGCCCCGCACGGTGTCCAGCTCGACCAGGATCTTCTCCATCTGGTCGTAGAAGGCCTGCAGCTGGCGCTCCATCCGGCGCAGCACCGTGACCTGCCCGGTGAGCGCGCCGGCCAGCTCACCGCGGCTGGGCTCGCCGGAGGCCTTCACCTCCGCCAGGCGCGCCTCGACCTGGGCGGGGGGCGATTCCGCGAGCGCCTCGTAGAGCAGCTGGGCGCGCGCCGCGGTGCCCTCCATGGCGCGCACGAAGCGCTCGACCTCGTCGAGCACCTCGGTGTACGGCAGCTCGGCGCGCTCGACGGCCTCCCGGATACGGCCCTCGCGCTGCAGGGCGCCGGCCAGCAGGCCGGCGATCGGGGGGGCAAGCCCAGCCGGGTCCACTCGCGGGCCGCTGCGCGCCAGCGTGGCCCTGCGCCTGGCGCGCTCGTGCTCGAGCACCCCCTTCGCCACATCCTCGTCAAGGTACGCGCGGCCCGCCGCGACGCCGTAGAGCACCAGCCCCACCGGCGCCAGGATCGTGATCGCGCTGAGCAGGAACCCGGCCACGAGCATCACGGCCAGCAGCACGACAGCGAAGGGATCGAGCAGCGCGTTGGCCACCAGCGCGCGGTTGTACTCCGAGCGGCTGTAGGGACGGTCGGCCATCGCGCCGGGAAGGCTAACCCCCAGCGCCGGGCGCCCTAGAAGAAGCTGGAGATGCTGCGGTACACCGTCTCGATGTCGTCGGTGTCGCCGCTGTAGGACTGCCCGCCCGACGCCTTCGCGATATCGGCCAGCGCCTCCTGGGCACCCTCGGCCTGCGCGCCGTAGGCGATCGTGAAGATGCGCACCTGGTACTCGGATTCGCCCTGCTCCTCGAGCCGGCTGACCACCTCTTCGGCGCCGAGCGAGGAGTCGGTGTCCTCACCGTCGGTGAGCAGGACCACGGCGTTCAGGCGCTCGCGGTCGTCCAGGCCCCTGACGTCGTCGAAGCCGGCCAGCGTCGCGTCGTAGAAGGCGGTGCCGCCGTCAGCGATCAGGCGCTCGATCGTGGGCTGCAGCCGCTCGCGCGGCCCGCCGATCGGGATCAGCGGCTGCAGGCGGTCGTTGAAGATCGTGAGGCCCACGCGGTCGTTGGGAGAGACCTCGGCGAGGAACGTGCGCAGGCCCGCCTTCGCGCGCTCGAGGCGGCCCGAGTCGTTCATCGAGCCCGAGGTGTCGAGCACCAGCAGCACGTTCGCGGGCTTGCGGTCCTCGCGCCATGTGCGGCGAACCCGGTCGAGCACCCGTGGCTCGGGCAGCCCGAGCACGCGTTCGGGCTGCTTGGGATCGGCGCCGTTCTCCGGCGTCACGAGCCCCGCCGGGGGCTCCTTCAGGTCGGCGGGGCGAAAGCCGAAGCGGCCCGCGGCCTCGGCGTCGATCTCCTCGGACAGGAACTTCTGGAACGCCATCGCCCCCTCCCGCTCGTCGGGCGTGTTGTAGTCGGCGTCGATCACGATGAACGGGTTGTCGGAGTAGAAGGTGCCCTCGGGCGGGTAGAGCGCCACCAGCTTGGGCTGGCCGTCGCGGCGGCGGTTGAAGTCGAGCAGCGTGACCTCCTCCATCGCCACCGCGGAGGCGTAGCCGGGGCCGTTCTCGCGCAGCTGGTCGGCTATGAACAGCGTGGTGTCTCCGTAGTGGACGATCGAGCGCTCGATGTCGCGCACCCGCGCCCGCGCCTTCGAAGAGGTCACGTCGCGCTCGGTGAGCCCCTCCTTCTTGCCGGTCGCCGCGTAGTACTCGGACACCACGGCCGACAGTCCCGAGGTCGAGAAGTCCGGGTTGGTGTGCACGAGCTTGAACTTGCCGAACTCCGGGCGCCCGTATGCGGCGAAGCCCTGCCGGCTCACGGCCAGCTTCGTGAGCAGGTCGTAGCCGATCTTCTTCTCCGGATAGCCGAGCGCCCGGGCGAAGGGCTCCCACATGGCGATCACCAGCGGCGTTCGCACCAGGGACGGGTTGTCCTCGGCCGCGAGCGGGCGGTCGGCCTCGAAGTTGAGCAGGCGGCCCCACAGTGACGAGGACGGTGACCACGCCACCGGCTCCAGCGTGCCCTTGGCGATCTTGGTCTGGGCCTCCCCGGAGGCGATCGACTTGCCCACCACGAACACGGGCTTGCCGCCCACCTCGTTGCCCTGCTCGTTGAAGGCATCGATAAGGGGCTCCAGCAGCTTCTCCTTCTCCGGCGAGTAGGCGAAGGTCACGCGCAGCGAGCCGGCCGGCGCCTGGTCGCCCGAGGATCCCCCGCCCACCCGATCGCCGTCGCCGCGACCCATCGAGAAGACGGCCACTCCGAGCACGGCCACGACGGCGATCACCGCGATGGCTATCTGCCCGGGTTTCACGTCAGGCCCACTGATCGGCGCTCTGGGTCATCCATGTCGATCCTACTTTCGAGCGCCGGCGATGCCTTTGCGGCTTCCGAGGTGGGCCCGGCACGGGCCCGTCGGTATCGTGGCGAGCCGGTGACTCCCCCCGAAACCATCTCCCTGGCGCGCGGCGCTCCCTCCCTCGACATCGTGGCCGTCGATGACCTGCGTGCTGCCGCGGACCGCGCCTTCACCCAGGACCCGGCAGGTGCCTTCTCCTACGGCACCTCCGCGGGCTACGGGCCGCTGGTGGAGTGGATCGCCGGCCGCCAAGGGGTGGCGACCGAGCAGGTGATCGCCACCAACGGATCGATGCAGGCGGACGCCTTCCTGTTCCGGCTGCTCGTGGCGCCGGGAGATGTGGTGGTGGTCGAGGCGCCGAGCTACGACCGCACCCTGCTGGCTCTGCGCGAGCTCGGCGCCGAGATCCTGGCGATCCCGCTCGAGGACGACGGGATCGACGTCGAGGCGCTCGAGCAGGCGCTCGAGGACGGCGTGCGTCCCAAGCTCGCCCACATCATCCCCAACTTCCACAACCCGGCCGGATGCACCCTGTCCGAGGCCAAGCGCCGGCGCCTGGTGGAACTCGCCGAGAGCTGGGACTTCGTGCTGTTCGAGGACGACCCCTACGTGGAGCTGCGCTTCGAGGGCGAGCCCCAACCGACCATGCTCTCGCTCGACGCCGCGGACAGGGTGGTCTACGCCTCCTCGTTCTCGAAGACGGTCTGCCCCGGCATCCGGGTGGGCTACCTGGCCGGACCCGCCGCGGTGATCGCCCAGACCCGCCGGATGGCGACGGCCACGTACATCTCTCCGAGCATGGTCTCGCAGGCGATCGTGGCCGAGTTCTGCAGCTCGGGGGCGATCGAAAGATCGATCGAGACGGTTAAGAACGCCCTGCGCGAGCGCCGCGACGTGCTGTGCGCCGCACTCGAGCGCGAGCTGCCCGAGGCCAGGTTCGTGGTTCCGGAGGGCGGCTACTTCCTGTGGGTCGAGCTGCCCGAGGGCAGCGACGTGCTCGTCCTGGCCGAGCGGGCGCAGGAGCTCGGCGTGGTGTTCGTGCCGGGCACCGACTTCCTGCTGGAGGGTGGCGAGAACGCCTTCCGGATCGCCTATTCCGGCGTGCGCGGCGACCAGATCGAAGAAGCCGTGGGCCGCCTGGCCGGCGCCTGGCGCGATCTGACCCCCGCGTGACGCAGGGCCCGGGGGGCGACCTCGGGCGCCCGCGCGATGCGGGCGAGCTGTTCGGGGACTCGCTGGTGCTCTACGCGCGCCACTTCGGATTGCTCGTCCTGATCGCGGCCCCGGTGGTGGTGCCCGTGCAGGTGGCGGTCGCGGGAATCGGACTCGAGGAGCTGACCTCGGCCTACCGCCAGGACCGCGCACTGGCCCACACAGGCATTTCGAGCGCCGTGAGCCTCCTCGTGGCCACGCCCCTGATCACGGCCGCGATCGTCTTCGCGCTCGGGTCGCTGGCCGGTGGTGAGCGCCCCCACGCCGGGCGTTCCCTACAGGCGGCGCTGGACGTATTCGCCCCTCTTTTCGCAGCGGTGCTGCTGGCGGCGATCGGCATCGCCCTCGGCCTGTTCGCCTTGGTCGTGCCCGGCATCTACCTGGCGGTGCGCTGGTACTTCGTCACCCAGACCGTGGCGATCGAGGGGGCGCGCGGCGCGCAAGCCCTCGCGCGCAGCTGGGACCTCGTGCGGGACGCCTTTTGGCGCACCTTCGCCATCCTGCTGCTGGCCCACCTGCTCGCCACGATCCCGAGCATGCTCATCCTCACCCCGCTCGCGCCCCTGGCGGCGGCGGCCGATCGGGAGGCGGTGCTGCTGGGGGGAGAGATCGTGGCCGAGAGCTTGACCACGCCCTTCATCGCGGTCATAACCACGCTGCTCTACTACGACCTGCGAGCGCGAAAGGCCGCGCCGTAACGAACGGCCAGAGCCTGGTGTCCTAACGCCCCCAGTGATCCTTTGCGAGCACGAGCTGCTCCGGTAGCGCCACGCGCGGCGGGGGTGAGGGGTCGGCCACCACGGAGACGGTCTCGGCCACGCTGCGGGTGACCGCGAACCGCTTGCCATCGCTGGCCAGGGCCACCTGCTCGTCGTCGGACTCCGAGAGGGTGCCCTCGAGGCCCGGCGTGAGGCCGGCGTCCATGAGGTAGTGCAGCAGATCCTCGGCCTCGTTCTCGAAGCGCAGCACACGCACGTTGGCCCCAGGCTCCACGTCGGCCAGGGGCACGCCCTCCTCGCGCCGGCCGGTGTAGATCGGGTGGCCGTGGGGGCATGTCTTCGCGTCGCCGATCGCCTTGAGCATCCGCTCCTCCACGGTGGGCGACATCCAGTGCTCCAGGCGCTCGGCCTCCTCGTGCACCTCGTCCCACGGGATGTCGAAGACGTCGGTGAGGAAGCGCTCGATCAGCCGGTGACGGCGCACGATGCCGGTGGCGTGGTCACGTCCGGTGTCGGTGAAGGAGATCGACTTGTCCTCGCCACGGGTGATGTAGCCGTCTCCCTCGAGACGGCCGATCATCTCGTGCACCGTGGGCGCGGACACCTGCATCGCGCGCGCGACGTTTGCGCCGGTCATGGGAAGGCCGGCCTCCTCGAGCCAGAAGATGACCTGCAGGTACTCCTCCTCGGCGACGGTGGCCTGGTCGTGAGACATCGGATGGCATGCTACCCGGCGTGGAGATCACTTCCGGGACACGCGGCACGGCCCCACGATCGTGAGCCTTCCGCTCGAGCCGCCGATCAAGCCCGCGCTCGCGCGCTCGGCAAAGGCGCTCCCCAAGGGCGAGGGTTGGCGCTACGAGCCCAAGTGGGACGGCTTCAGAACGATCGCCTTCCGCGACGGCGACTCGGTGTACCTGCAGAGCCGCGGCGGCAAGCAGATGAACCGCTATTTCCCCGACGTCGAGGCCCAGCTGCTGGCCATGCCCACCGAGCGCGCGGTGATCGACGGCGAGATGATCGTGGTAGTCGACGGCGTGCAGGAGTTCGACCTGCTGAGCCAGCGCATCCACCCGGCCGCCTCACGGGTCGAGAAGCTCGCCCGCGAGACCCCTGCCGCCTTTGTGGCCTTCGACGTGCTGGCTGCTGGCGACGAGATGCTGATGGACGAGCCCTTCGCAGATCGCCGCGAGCGCCTGGCTGCCCTCGATCTAGGGCCCGTGCAGCTCACGCCGGTCGCCGAGGACCGCGACGGCGCCGGGCAGTGGCTCACGGGCGTCTCCGAGGGGGTGATCGCCAAGCAGGCCGGCGCGGCCTATCTCCCGGGTGAGCGCAAGGGGATGGTCAAGATCAAGCGCGTACGCACCGCCGACTGCGTCGTCGTCGCGTTTCGCATGGGCAAGGAGGAGGGCACGGTCGGCTCGCTGATCCTCGGGATGTACACGGAGGCCGGCGAGCTGCGGGTGGTCGGCCACACGTCTGGGTTCAAGGCCTCAGAGAAACGCGAGCTGCTCGAGTTCCTCGCCCCCTACCGCACGGGCGAGCAGGGCTCCGGCGAGCCCAGCCGGTGGAAGTCCGACGAGGAGCTGGTGTGGGAGGGCCTGCGGCCCGAGCTGGTGTGCGAGATCGCCTTCGACCACATCACCGGCGACCGCATCCGCCACGGGGCCAAGCTGCTGCGCTGGCGCGAGGACAAGCCGCCGCGCGAGTGCGAGATAGATCAGCTGCGCGGCTGACCGGAGCGTCAGGTGGTCCTTGGCGGCCAGATAGGACACGATATGCCCGTGGAGCTCGAAGTCCTCCAAGCCGATGTGACCGAGCTGGCCGTGGATGCGATCGCCAACGCGGCCAACACCCGGCTGGTGCACGGCGGCGGGGTCGCCGCAGCGATCTCGAAGGTGGGCGGTCCCGCCATCCAGGCCGAGTCGATGCGCCAGGCCCCCATCGGGCTCGGCGAGGCGGTGCAGACCACCGCGGGCAGACTGCCCTCCAAGTGGGTGATCCACGCAGCGACGATGGAGCTCGGCGGTCCCACCTCGGCCGACATCATCGAACGCGCCACCACGTCCACGCTTGCCAAGGCGGAGGCGCTCGGCTGCCGCTCACTGGCGCTGGTGGCATTCGGCACCGGCGTAGGGGGATTTCCCGTCAAGGAGGCCGCCCGGCTGATGGTGGGCGCCACCCGCAGACACCGCCCCCGCGGCCTGGAGCGCGTGGTCTTCGCCGTACACGACAACGCGGCGGAGCGGGCATTCAGGGCCGCAGTCGAGGCGTGAGTCCCAGCAGCTCGGTCCCTTGGCCATGGGACTCGGGAGCGTGAGCCCCCGGCCTGAGATCCTCGTCGCGCCCGACAGCTTCAAAGGAACCTTTACCGCGCCCGAAGCTGCGCGTGCCATCGCGGGTGGCCTGCGCGCCGGCGGGCTCGGCGCGGTCGAGCTGCCCGTGGCCGACGGCGGCGAGGGAACCATGGATGTGCTCTCCCTGGCGCTTGGGGCCGAGCGGCGTAGCGCGACGGTTACCGATCCGCTGGGACGCCCCGTCGAAGCCGGCTTCGCCCTGCTGACCGACGGCGCCACGGCAGTCGTGGAAGCGGCACAGGCCAGCGGGCTCGGCCTGGTGGCTGAGGACGAGCGCGACGCCTTCGCCGCCTCAACGCGCGGGGCGGGCGAGCTGATCGCCGCCGCGGCCCAGGCGGGCGCCGAAACGGTGCTCGTCACCGTGGGCGGCTCGGCAACGACCGACGGTGGCGCGGGCGCCCTCGAGGCGCTCGACGAGGCCGGGGTGTCGCCGAGGCTGGAGGTGCTGTGTGACGTGCGCACCGCGTGGGAGGACGCGCCACGGGTGTTCGGGCCACAGAAGGGGGCCGATCCGGGCACCGTGCACCGCCTCGAGCAACGCCTCGAGCGCCTCGCCATCGAGTCGCCTCGCGATCCCCGCGGCCTGCCGATGACCGGTGCCGCCGGTGGGCTCTCGGGTGGGCTGTGGGCCCACCGCGGGGCAAAGCTGCTGTCCGGCGCGGCCTACGTGCTCGACGCGATCGGCTTCGACGAGCACATGCACGCCGCCGCCTTCGTGGTCACGGGCGAGGGCAGCCTCGATCGCCAGAGCCTCCAGGGCAAGGTGGTGGGCGAGCTGGCCACCCGATGCCGGCAGGCGGGGGTCAGCTGCCACGCCGTCGTGGGACGCAACGACCTCGCGCCCTTCGACACCCGGATCCTCGACCTGGAGAGCGTGACCGAAGCCACCACGCTGGAGGAGCTCGAAGCCGCCGGCCGGGTGCTCTCCGGCGCCTTCTGAGGCACCCGGGCGGCGTAGGAGCGCTCAGCTCACCAGCGCCCCGACCACCGCCTCGTAGAAGCCGTCGCCGTAGCCGGACTCGGTGCGCACCACGTTGGGTCCCGAGCCCTCCGGGGCGTTGGCCACCAGATAGAAGCGGCTCACGAGCGGAGCCACCCCGAGGTCCTCGAGCGAGTCACCCACCGCGATGCACTCTTGCGGCGCGTAGCCGCGGGCGCGCATGTGCAGCGCCACCGCCGCGGCCTTCGACGCCGTTGCCGGAATCAGGTGGTAGGCGCGCCGCCCGGCGGAGATGGCGCCGTTGTCGATCAGGCGGAGGTCGCCCAGGGCCTCTCGCTCGAGCGTTGCGTTGGCCTCGGCCAGGTCCACGCGCCCGCGAAACAGGTGGGACACGTGGCGGTCCAGGTGCCAGGGAGCGTGGAGCTCCAGGTGACCGGCGTAGGTGCTCAACAACAGGCCCGGAGCACCCGATTCCTCGATCAGCTGGTGGGGCGTGCGGTGATCGGAGGGTGTGTAGGCGCCGGTGAGGAAGTGCTCCTCGCCGTCGATCACCACCCCCGAGCCGACCTCGTAGATGTAGGCGCTCTGGCCGATCAGCCGCGCGTCCTCCATCACCTGCGCCTTGCGCCGCCCGGACTTGAGCACCACCTCCACACCGGCCCGGTGGCAGGCCTCGAGCGCCCGGGCGGGCAGCAGGGTGAAGGCGCCCTCGCCGTCGCGAAACAGGGAAGCACCTGCACCCAGCAGGGTGCCATCGAGATCGGTATACACGCAGCGAAGACGCACGAGACGCGCGCGTACTATGGCTGACGGTGGCCGTGATCCCCAAGCAGATGCGCTCCGCACAAGCCCCGCGCCCGATGAGTTCGCTTGCTCCGCTCTGGGCTGCTTCTTGACTGGTGTACCGCCATCGGCCCGCGGAGCCTGCCCGATGACCGCCGCCGACCTACAGAGCCTGCTCGATATCGCGCCGGATCCGACTGTGATCGTCGATCGGGAAGTGCGCATCGTGGCCGCCTCGGGGCCTGCAGCCCTGCTTTTCGGGCGGCCGCGCCCAGAGCTGCCGGGGCTGGCGCTCGAGGAGCTCATCCCCGGTGGCATCCTCGATCCGGAGGCCAAGCTCAGCGTGCGCCGGCCCGATGGCGCGCAGGTCCCGGTGGAGATCTCGGTGCGGGTGATCGAGATCGACGCCGGGCATGGGCTGGCGGTGGCGATCCGCGATGTCACCGAGCGCCGCGAGCGCGCCGTCGCGCTGCGCGAGGCCGGGGAGGGCTTCAAGCGCCTCTTCGAGGACGGGCCGGTGGCGATGGCGCTCGTGGGAGACGACTTCCTGCTCGGGCACGTGAACGCTGCGTTCTGCCGGCTCACCGGATACAGCGCCGAGGAGCTGCGCGCGCTCACCATTAACGACATCAGCCACCCCGACGACCGCGACGTCAGCCTGCGCCTGGCGAAAGGCACGTTCGCGGGTGAGATCTCGGGCACCAAGATCGACAAGCGCTACCTGCGCAAGAATGGCGAAACGGTGTGGGTGGAGGTCACGGTCTCCTCCATCCGCGACGAGGACGGCAGCCCGCTGAAGACCCTCGGCGTGATGCAGGACATCACCGGACGGCGCCTCGCGCTCACCCGTGCTCACGAGGAGCTCGATCACCTCGCCCGCGAGCGCGACCTCATCCTCGAGTTCGCCGGCGAGGGGATCTACCACGTCGACGAGGACGGGCGCATCACGTTTGCGAACCCAGCCGCCGCCGAGATGCTGGGCTGGCCGCTGGAGGCGCTGATCGGGAAGCCCGCCCACGAGCTGGTCCACCACACGCGCGCCGACGGCTCGCACTACCCCCGAAGCGACTGTCCGATCCACCGCGCCCGGCGCGAGCGCGCGGTGCAGCAGGTGACCGACGACGTGTTCTGGCGCCGCGACGGACAGAGCTTCGCCGTCCACCACACGAGCGCCCCCGTCCGCGAGCCGGGCGAGGCCGGGGCGGTTGTGGTGTTCACCGACGTGAGCGAGCAGGTGACGCTGGAGGCGGCGCTGCGCGATTCGCGTGAGCGCGCCGCACGCGAGCGGATGCAGACGGCCGAGGCAGAGCGGGCGCGCTGGGCGCGTGAGCTGCATGACGAGACGCTGCAGGGCCTCGCCGCCCTGCACGTGCAGCTTGCCTCCGGGGTCCGGGCAGCGACGGTCGGTGAGATGGGCCTGCAGATGCGCCGCGCCCAGGAGCAGATCGAGAGCGAGATGGACAAGCTGCGCAGCCTGATCGCCGACCTGCGCCCCGCCGCGCTCGACGAACTGGGACTTGAGGCGTCGGTGCGAGACCTCGCCGAGCGCACACAGGTCGTGTACGGGATCGAGGTCGCGACCAGCCTCGAGCTCCACGATCGCCGGGGTGCGCCTCGCCGGCTGGACCCCGACGTCGAGACGACGGCCTACCGCATAGCTCAGGAGTGCCTCAGCAACGCGGCCCGGCACGCCGGCGCGTCACGAGTGATCGTCGAGCTCGAGCAGCAGAACGGCTCGCTGCGGCTGCGCGTGACCGACGACGGCGCAGGCTTCGATCCCGGCACCGAGAGTGTGGGGTTCGGGCTGCGCGGCATGCGCGAGCGCGTGGATCTGCTCGCCGGTGAGCTCAGGATCGACTCCCGGCCCGGGTCCGGCACCGAGGTCACCGCCCGATTGCCGGTGAGCTGAGGGCGGCTCAGGTGGGCACGTCAGACGCCTCCACGAGGCCGCGTGCGAGTGCGTACTCGACCAGGTCCGAGCGCCGCGAGCGCCCGAGCTTGCGCTGGATGCGCGCGCGGTGGCTCTCCACGGTGCGCACGCTCAGGTAGAGCCGGTCGGCCATCTCGCGGTTGGTCAGACCACGCGCGATCAGTCGCAGCACGTCGACCTCACGCTCGCTCAGCTCCGCCGCGGTCCTCCCGGCCGCGGCCGCGTTGGCGGCCAGTCGCGCGCCGAGCTGGGGCTCGAGGTAGGTACCGCCCCGGGCAGCCACCCCGATCGCCTCGAGCAACTGGCTGTCGGCGGCCTCCTTGGGCACGTAGCCGGCCGCGCCGAGGCGCAGCGCCTCGCCCGCGAAGCTCGGGTCGCGCTGGGCGGTGAGCACGACCACCCGTGTATCGGGGCAGCGCTCACGCAGGCGCGGGATCGCGGGGAGGCTCGGCTCGCCCGGCATGTGCAGATCGAGGATCAGCACATCGGGTCGGTGCTGCTCGACCGCCTCGATCGCGGTGCGGACATCACCCGCCTCCGCAACGACGTCGATCGAGGGCTCGGAGTCGAGCAGGATCCGCAGGCCACTTCGGACCACGACGTGGTCGTCGGCGAGGACGACGGTGAGCGGTTCGTGCCGGTGCATCGTGGTCTCCCAGGCGGGATCCTCCCAGGCCGCCCCCCGGTCCGTGCGTTCCGTACTTACTACCTATTCGAATTGCGTGCACCGCACTGCGCGATTCGTGCGGCCGATTGGGGCTTGCGCCGCTGTACGGGCGCGAACATAGTCTCGTCGCTCATGGCCGAGGCGCTGACCCCTGCCGCAACTGTGAGCTTCGACGTGCACGGGCTGCCGACGAGGGGCTCCCTCCCGTCGATCGCGGGACTCGCTACGGCGAGTCCGAAGCGCTCCTTCGACCAGGGTCAGATCCTGGATCTGCTCGGCCTGACGGGCGACGCCTTCGCCGAAGGAATCTTCGCTCGCTGCGGCGTGCGCACGCGCGGGCTCGAGCTCTCACCCGAGCTGCTGCAAACGACCCTCCAGCAGCGCACACAGACCACGGAGGACGGGCTGATGCGCCTGGCGACCCGGGCCGTCGGCGCGCTCTCCTTCGAGCCGGACGACGTGGGCGTCGTCGTAACCGCCAGCTACTACTCGCTGGGCGGCCCGACGCTCGCCCACCGGTTGGTCGACCACTACCGGCTGCGCTCCGACACCGACAAGTACCACCTCGTAGGGGTGGGCTGTGCGAGCGCAGTGCCGCTGCTGCGGCTGGCCTCCCAGGCGCTGCGCGACCGGCCCGGCGAGAAGGCGCTCGTGGTCGCCGCCGAGATCGTCAGCGGGTTTCTCACCCCCGTCACGGCGGGCGACGAGAAGGTCAAGATCGTGGGCTCCGCGCTGTTCGGCGATGGGGCGGCCGCCGCGCTACTGTCGCTCGACCCCCAAGCTCCCGGCCCCGAGATCGTCGCGACAACGGTACACCAGGTGCCGGGCACCCTCGACCACGTGCGTTTCGCCGTCACCGGCGAGGACAGCCACATGCAGATGGCGCGCGAGCTGCCGGAGATCGCCGAGCACGCAGTCCCGGGGCTCGTGCACGAGTTCCTGGGCCGGCGTGGCCTCGACACCTCAGCGATCGATCACTGGCCCGTGCACCCCGGCGGACAGGGGATCATCGACGGGCTCCAGCGCGGGCTCGGCTTGAGCGACGAAGACGTCGCTCCGAGCGCCGCCGTCCTCGCCGAGCACGGCAACGTGGGCACCCCCTCGGCCTTCTTCGTGCTGCAGCGCACGACCGCCGAGCGCGCTCCCGGACCAGGGGAACGCGGGCTCGCGATCACGATCGGACCCGGCGTCACGGTCGGCCTGATGCTGCTTCAGTGGTGAACCACCCCAACGACGAGGAGATGCGCTTGTGAAGGTGATCGGCGCCGGATTCGGACGTACCGGGACGATGTCGCTGAAGGCCGCCCTCGAGCAGCTCGGGTTCGGACCCTCATTCCACATGATCGATGTCGCCCGGCGGCCCGAGCTGCTGCCGGGCTGGCAAGCCGCCGTGGACGGCGAGGACGTCGACTGGGCGCAACTGCTCGAAGGCTGGGAGTCGACCGTCGACTGGCCGGCCTGCACGTTCTGGGAGCAGATCTCGGCGGCTTTCCCGGAGGCCAGGGTACTGCTGAGCGTGCGCGATTCGGAGGGGTGGTATGCCAGCTGCATGAAGAGCATCCACGCCTCCGCGCAGGCCGCGTCCAGGGGCGAGCTCGAGGGCGGCAGCGTGGAGGTCTCCCCCGAGGCGATGAAGATGATCAACGGGCTGATCTGGAACGGGACCTTCAAGGGGCGCTTCGACGACAAGGACTTCGCGGTCGGCGTCTACGAAGCCCACAACGAGGATGTCAGGAGCAAGGTCGCGGCCGAAAACCTGCTCGTCTACGACGTCAAGGACGGCTGGGGGCCGCTGTGCGAGTTCCTCGAGGTCCCCGTACCCGACGGCCCGATGCCCCACCTCAACGACGCCACCTCATTCCGGGCGATGGTCGGGCTGCCGCAGCTCCGCTGAGCTGCCGGTAGGGTTACCGCGTCCACACATCCCGGGGGGTCCCTGTCGCAGGGGCTGAGAGGGCGCTTCCTAGCGCCGACCCGCCGAACCTGATCTGGCTCATACCAGCGAAGGGAGGAAGCACATGCCGCAACGCACCACGTTCGGGTCCGACAATGGCTGCCGGACCCAGATGCACGTCGCCCGCCGGGGCGCGGTCTCGCCCGAGATGGAGCGGGTCGCCGAGCGCGAGGGGCTCGCCGCAGAGGTGATCCGTGACGAGGTCGCCCGGGGCCGGATGATCATTCCGGCCAATGTGCACCATGGCGCCCTGGATCCGATGGCGATCGGCCTGAAGGCGCGGGTCAAGATCAACGCCAACATCGGCAACTCGCCGACCACGTCCTCGCTCGATGAGGAGGTCGCCAAGCTCATCCTGTCCCAGCGCTGGGGGGCGGACACGGTGATGGACCTCTCGACCGGCAAGCGGATCGACGAGACACGCGAAGCGATCCTCGCCGCGGCGACGGTCCCGATCGGGACCGTGCCGATCTACGAGGCGATCGAGCGCGTCAAGGATCCGGAGGACTTGACCGCCGAGTTGCTGCTCGAAGTGATCGCCCACCAGGCGCGGCAGGGCGTGGACTACATGACCATCCATGCGGGCGTCCGGCTCGAGCACCTTCCGCTGTGCCAGCACCGCGTGACCGGCATCGTGTCGCGTGGTGGGGGGCTGCTCGCGCGTTGGATGGTCCACCACAAGTCGGAGAACCCGCTCTACGAGCGCTTTGACGAGATCCTGGAGATCTGCCGCGCCCACGACGTGTCGCTCTCGCTCGGCGACGGGCTGCGGCCGGGATCGATCGCCGACGCATCCGACGCCGCGCAGTTCGCCGAGCTCGACACGCTGGGTGCGTTGACCGAGCGGGCATGGGCGCGCGATGTGCAGGTGATGATCGAGGGTCCGGGCCATGTCCCGATCGACCAGCTCGAGGCCAACGTACGCCGCCAGCAGGAGGTCTGCCACGAGGCGCCGTTCTACACGCTGGGTCCGCTGGTGACCGACATCGCGCCCGGGTACGACCACATCACCTCGGCGATCGGCGCGGCGATCGTCGGCTGGCACGGCACCTCGATGCTCTGCTACGTCACGCCCAAGGAGCACCTCGGCCTGCCGGACGCCGAGGATGTCAAGCAGGGACTCATCGCCTACCGGATCGCGGCGCACGCCGCCGACCTCGCACGCGGATCGGAGCGTGCGGCGGCCTGGGACCGCGAGCTGTCGGAGGCGCGCTTCTCGTTTGACTGGCGGCGCCAGTTCGAGCTGTCGCTGGATCCCGAGACCGCGCAGGCAATGCACGACGAGACACTCGCCGACAATTACTTCAAGACGGCCGAGTTCTGCTCGATGTGCGGACCCAAGTTCTGCCCGATGCACAACTTCAAGGACGTCGACTGGGACGAGTTGCGAGCCGTGGTCGCCCAACGCAAGCACGAACGAGCGCTCGCAGCTCGCTGACGAACGGAGCGCGCCGGAGAGAAGCGCCTGCATACGGCCGCGTGCGGTCGAGAGGGGCGTAGATACCGCCGAGGACCCGGCCTGGACGCTGCGAAGATCCACGCGCCGCGCGCGTACCATGGCTTACGGTGGCCGTGACCGAGCAACTGCCGTGGGAGCCGCTGCTCGACCGGGGGGAGGGCGAGCAGCTGGTGGCCCGTTCGAGCCGGCGGGCTCAGAGCGCGCTGCTGGAGCCGATGCCGGAGAGGCTGCATCCCGAGCTGCGCGAGGCGCTGGGCAAGAAGGGCTTCGAGGGCCTGTACGCACATCAGGCCGACGCTCTGGCCTCGGCCTACGAGGGACACACGATCGTGACCACGGGCACGGCCAGCGGCAAGTCGCTGGCCTTCAACCTGCCGGTGCTCGACACCCTCGCCCACGACCGCTCGGCCCGCGCGCTTTACCTCTACCCCACCAAGGCGCTGGCGCAGGACCAGGCCCGCGCGCTGCACTCGCTCGAGCTGCGCTACCTGCGCCCGGCGATCTACGACGGCGACACCCCTCAGCAGGAGCGACCCGCCATCCGCAAGCGCACGAACCTGGTGCTCACCAACCCCGACATGCTGCACGTGGGCGTGTTGCCCAACCACGCCCCGTGGGGGGACTTCCTGGCCAACCTGGCGTGGATCGTGGTCGACGAGGCGCACGTGTACCGGGGCGTGTTCGGCTCCCACGTGGCCAACGTGCTGCGCCGGCTGCGGCGTCTGGCCCTTGCCTACGGCACCGAGCCGCGGTTCGTGCTGGCCAGCGCAACGATCGCCAACCCCGTGGAGCTGGCCGAGCGCCTGACCGGCTGCGACGTGCGCCTCGTGGACCGCGACGGCGCGCCGCGCGCTCGCCGCGAGATCGTCATGTGGAATCCGCCGCTGGTGGACGAGCGCACCGGCGCCCGCGCCTCGCCGCTGGCCGAGGCCGCCGACCTGGTGGCCGACCTGGTCGAGAAGGAGGTGCGCACGATCTGCTTCCTGCGCTCGCGCCGGGGAGTGGAGCTGATCCTGAAGTTCGCCCGGCTGCGCCTGGAGGAGCGCGGGCGGGCCGACCTCGCGGAGCGGCTCTCGCCCTACCGCGCCGGCTACACCCCGGCCCAGCGGCGCGAGATCGAGGGCCGGCTGGTCGGCGGCGACCTGCTGGCCGTGATCAGCACGGACGCTCTCGAACTGGGCATCGACGTGGGCGAGCTGGACGCCGCCATCTGCGTCACGTTTCCCGGCACCGTCGCGAGCCTGCGCCAGATGTGGGGCCGGGCGGGGCGCCGCGCGACCGGGCTCGCGCTCTACGTGGCGGGCGCCGACGCGCTCGACCAGTTCTTCTGCCGCCACCCCGAGGAGTTCCTCGACCGCCCGGTCGAGTCGGCGATCCTCGACCCCGAGTCCGAGGAGATCTTCCTCGCCCATCTGGTGGCCGCCGCGTACGAGCTGCCGCTCTCGCCGGGGGACGAGGAGTTTCTCGGCCCACGCTGGCAGGTCGCGGCTCAGCGGCTCGTGAAGCTCGGTCTCCTGCGCGAGCGCGGCGGGCGCTACCTGCCCCGCAGCGAGGAGTTTCCGGCCGGGCGGATCTCCCTGCGCTCGGCCTCGCCCGACTCCGTGGCGGTGGTCGAGTCCGAGGGCGGGGAGATCATCGGCTCGGTCGAGACGGCGCGAGCGCACTCGGCGGTGCACCCCGGAGCCATCTACCTCCACATGGGCCGCTCGTATGAGGTCGACCACCTCGACCTGCATGCGCGCCACGCCCTCGTGCGGCCCTTCACCGGGGATTGGTACACCCAGCCCAAGAAGGAGACCGACACCCAGATCGAGCGGGTCGAGATGACGCGGGAGGTTGGCGGTGCGACGGATTCGGCATCCCTGCCGAATCCATCAGGCAGCTTCCCGCTGTCGTTCGGCACCGTGTCGGTCACCGAGCAGGTCACGGCCTTCCAGCGCAAGCGGGTGTCCGACCACGAGGTGCTCGACCTGGTGGCCCTCGACATGCCCGAGGAGCGCTTCGCCACCCAGGCCCTCTGGTACGAGCTCCCCGACATGGCGCTGGGCGCCGGGGAAGGAGCGCAGCACGATCGCCGATCGTGCGAGCACCGCAGCGATCCCTTCCCCCTGGACGTGCTCCAGGGCTCGCTGCACGCCGCCGAGCACGCCCAGATCGCGGTGCTGCCGCTGATCGCCATGTGCGACCGCTGGGACATCGGCGGCCTGTCGACGGCGTTCCACGCGCAGACGGGCCGCGCCACCGTGTTCATCTACGACGGCCACCCCGGCGGCGTCGGGATCACCCGCCTCGGCTTCCACCGCTTCGAGGACCTGGTGCGCGACGCCCTGCGCCTGATCGGCGAGTGCCCGTGCCGCGCGGGCTGTCCGTCCTGCGTGCAGTCGCCCAAGTGCGGCAACCTCAACGAGCCGCTGAACAAGAACGGCGCGATCGAGCTGCTCACGCGCCTGCACACGAGCTAGCCGGGGGAGAAGCGCAGCCGAACGTCTCGGTGTTCCTCAGTCGAAAGTGAGCTCGAAGCGGCCGGTGAGGCCATCTGTCTCGGCGCCCACCGAGCCGGTGAATGCATCCAGTGGCTCTGAGAACAGCGAGCCGCCCAGCGAGCCGGCGATCCCACCCTTGCCGAACTGCTGCACCCCCTGGCGCACCAGCTGCTGGGCATCAGCGCTGGTGGCGACGGACCCCTCGGCGCCCTCCACGGCCTTTGTCTCGTCCTCCGCCAGGCGGCTCGCGCGCTTGCTGTCGTTGGCCAGCACGAACACGCCGTCCACGACGCCGTAGACAACGGTGCCGCCGTCGGCGGTGGCCAGGGCGTAGAAGTCCTCGCCCGGCTTGGGCTTCGCGTAGCCGACCGGCTCGCCCACCGCGCCCTCCGCGATCTCGGGGAGGGCACCGCCAAGCTTGTCGAGCGACGCGGTGAAGGCCTCCGGGTCCTTCACCCTGGAGCGCAATCCGAAGGTGCCGTCGAGCCCGAAGCTCACCGAAACGTCGTCTTCCAGCTGGCCGAAGATGTCGTCGTCGATGTTCACGCCGAACCGCGACTCGATCGCCTGCTTGCCGGCGCTGTAGTCGCCGAAGCGGGAGGGGTTGACCGCCTGACCGGCGTTCTCGGCAAACGCCAGGATCTGCTCGGGCGCGCGGACGCCCAGGCCGATCTCGCCGGAGCTGTCGATCACGGCGGGGCTGTCGCCACCGGCTGCGATCGGCAGATCCTCGTCGGTGAGGCCCTCGGGATCGGTGGCCAGGTGGAAGTCGAGCACCGCGCGATTCTCCTCGAAGGAGACCGTCAAGCCGAGGGTCCGCAGCGCGCTCACCCATTCGATCTTCCGTGCTCGCTCGGTCGTCGGGTCGGCGGCGAGCAGCGCCTCGACATCGGTGGAGAGCCGCATGAGGGCGTCGTCGGGCAGATCCGCGGTGTCCTCATCGAAGGCCTCCCCGGTGAGCTTGTCGTCGCTGTCGTTCTGCTTCAGTGCGGCGTCCAGCAGCTCGCGGGTCCCGGCCACGACCAGCACTCCGTCCTCGATCGCGAAGGTCTCGCCCTCGCTGTTCTCGTAGAGCTTGGCACCGTCCTGCTCGCCGGTCTCCTTGGTGTCTTCGCGCGTGACCAGCTGCTCCAGCTTGCCGTCGTCATTGGCCTCTATGGCCGCCACGAACTGCTCGTTGGTGGTGCCCTCGCCTGTATCGATGAGCGAGCGCGCGTCGGGGCCCCCGACCACGAACTCGTTGCCGAGCAGGGGCTTGATGTCCTTTTCGAAGTCGAGGCCTCCCTGGGACAGGCTCTCGTCGAGGGTCTGGGTGACCTGGTCGGAGAAGGGGAACCGCTCCCCGATCGCCTGGATGGCCTTGATCTGATCACCCTCCGGGTCGGTGTCGAAGGAAACCACCAGCGGCGCATCCTCGGGCAGGTAGCCGAGGGCGGCGTCGAGCGAGCTGGCCGACTCGCCCTCGTTGCCCCCGCACCCCGCCAGGGCGACCGTGCAGAAGCAGATGAGCACGACTGGCCTGATTGCGAGTCTGACCATGGGGACGGCGCAGTTTACCCGGGCCGTGGTCGGCTAGCGTGGGCTCATGGACCTCGGGCTGACGGGCCGCCGGGCGCTGATCACGGGCGCCTCGAAGGGCATCGGCCGCGCGATCGCCGCCACCCTCGCCGCCGAGGGGGCCGCCGTGGCGATCGCCTCGCGCTCACCCGAGAACATCGCCGCCGCGGCCGCTGAGGTCGGCGCGGCCGGCTTCGTGTGGGACAGCGCTGACGTCGACGGGGCCGCGAAGCTCGCGGCCGACGTCGAAGCCTCGCTCGGCGGCCCGATCGAGGTGCTCGTCTGCAACACGGGCGGTCCCCCCGCCGGCGCCGACCCGCTCGGCTTCTCGACCGCCGATTGGGAGGCGGCACACCGGTCGCTGGTGCTGGCCCCGATGGCGCTCGTGGGGGCAGTTCTGCCACAGATGCGCCGGCGCGGATGGGGGCGCATCCTCAACGTCGCGTCCTCGGCGGTTCGCGAGCCGATTCCCCACCTGATGCTGTCCAACGCCGAGCGCTCGGCCACGGTGGCCGCCTTCAAGACACTCGCGCGCCAGGTCGCGGGCGACGGCGTGACGCTCAACACACTGCTTCCCGGCCGGATCCTCACCGACCGTCTGCTCTCCATGGCGGGCTCGGAGGAGGCGGTCAGGCAGGCCGCGGCACAAGAGGTCCCGGCCAAGCGTCCCGGCTCGGTGGAGGAGTTCGCCGCGGTTGCCGCCTTCCTTTGCAGCGAGCGCGCGTCGTATGTGACGGGCGCGGCCCTGCCCGTGGACGGCGGGCTGCTGCGGGCGATCTGACCCGGATCCGGCGATAAGATGCTCTGCCGCGGCGAGGTAGCTCAGTTGGTAGAGCACACGACTGAAAATCGTGGTGTCCCCGGTTCGATTCCGGGCCTCGCCATTCAGACCGCCCCCCAGGTTGTCGCTGCAAGCGGCGGCTTCCTGGCGGAGCCGAGGGCGGAGGGCCCCGGCCTCCCACGCTGCCGGTTTCGCGCTTGGGGTCCAATTCGGAGTCCAGAACCCCCTACGCGGGGCGTCGGAGCAGGTTCTGAAATCGGGCCTAGAGCGGGATCTATGCGGTCTCGAAAACCGTTAGGCGTTATTTGGCGTCTCGAGGGTTCGAATCCCTCCCCCCCGTCTAAAAGCGAGCGTTTCGATCATTCCGCGAGTTCGGTAGACGTGGATGGCGGCGCCGGCCGGGTACGAGCGCGACTCGACCAGGTTGAGGTAGAGCGGCTCCGTCAGCTCGGTGAAAAGGGGCAGCCCGTCCCCAAGCGCCGCGGGTTGAATCACCAGCCGGTACTCGTCGACCAGGCGCTCGCGCACCAGCGCGCGGGCGAAAGTCGCGCCTCCGTAGGAGATCACATCGTTCCCGGGGAGGATCATCAAGCGCTCGCGGGGTCGGGCGCCCCCAAGCCGGGGCGGAGGTCGTCCGGAGCTGGCTTGGGGGACCCCTCGGCATCGACCAACCGGGCCCAAGCCACGAAGGCATCGGCCGCCGGCACCGGACGAGAGCGAGCCCGGGAGATCGTCCACGGGTAGCGGATCGGATCGGACACGGGGCGGCTCGCAAGCCCCGGCATCGTGCCCACGCTGAAGATGTCGGCCGCCAGCGCCACGCAGTCACCGGCCAGGATCGCCCTGAACGCGCTCGCGGTGTCGCGCTCGGGCGCCGCGAGCGTGGCCGCGACGCCGGCGTGCTCGAGCTGCTCCATCACCCAGGGGCCGTAGGTGGGGTTGACGTCGGGGTGCCCGAGCATGAGCGGAATCCCCTCGAGCATGCGCAGCTCGATCGCCGCATGGGATGCGAGCGGGTGCGCGGGCCCCATCCAAACGGCGCAGGGATGCTCGGCCACCACGACGCCGTGGATGTCGCTGTGCCGTGGAAGCGCTTCGCCGACGGTCGCGTCGACGCGACCCGCAAGCAGCGCCTCGGCCTGCCCCGGTACCTCCAGCTCGACTACGGCGACCGGGATGTCCGGCCGCGCGACGCCAAAGTCGCGCAACAGCTCGGGCATGAGCCACAGCGCGACCAGGCTCGTGCAGCCGATTCGCAGCGAGGCTACGCTCGCGTTCCCTCGTGCCCCCTCGGCGGCGCGGTCGAGGTGACCCAGCGCGGCGCGGACGTCTTCGATCACCCGCGCGCCGCCGGCGGTCGCGACGACGCGCGCGCCAGAGCGGTCGAGCAGCGCCAGCCCGAACTGCTCCTCCAGGCGCAGGATCGCCTGGCTCACGGAGGGCTGGGCCACGTGCAGCCGCTGCGCGGCCCTCCCGAAGCTCCCCTCGTCGACGACCGCGACGAGGTATCGCAGGGCAGCAATGTGCATTCGCCGAGTATCGCCGATTCGATAGGCGTTGACTATGGGGCGATAGGCGCTTGGTCTTGGACGCGCGCCGCACCCCCGCCATAGCATCGCGGGATGGGCTTGGGGAGAAAAGCGATGACCCGCACGACTTGGGCAAGCGTCGGACTTGCCGCCCTGCTCGCCACTCCGCTCGCCTCTGGGTGCGGCGGGTGGCGATGGCGGCTCGGGCGATGACGGCGCAACCAAGACGCTCAAGGTCGGCCAGCCCGCGACCGTCACGAACGTGGACTTCAAGACGAAGGCCAAGGCAACCGCCGAGCTGACCCCCACCTCAATCGAGAAGAGATCGATCGCCGTGTGCGTCACGAACGTCGGCTCCGGGGACCTCTCGAAGACTGACCTCGCCGACAGCGGCGACCTCACGGCCGTCGACGAGCGCGACGAGAGCCAGTTCTCAGTCGGCTTCATCGGCGACTTCGACCGCTGCAAGTCGGCGGACGCGCAGGCGAGCCTGAAGCAGGGCGAGTCGTACGGCACCTGTCTGGCGTTCCTCATTCCAGAGGGCGGCGGCTCCCTGGCGAAGATGCGATGGTCGTCAGGCGACGTGAGCTGGAAACCGTGAGGCGCCGCGTCGGGCTGTCCGGATCCCAAAGCGAAGTTCGAAGGGAGATCAAATGAGTCAGAAGGCAGTGGAGAAGGCGCGCACCCAAGCATCAGCGCTCGTCCCACCGGGAGAGACCGTGCGGCGCGCGGTCCCGGTGCAGACCGGGCCCACGATCGCCCTTTCCCTCGGGCTGCTAGGGGTGGCCTTTCTGAAGAATAGGATCGTGGCCATCACCGATACAGCGCTCTACGTCATGGCGGCAAAGGCTGTCGAGCGACGAGTGCCGCTCGGATCGGTGGCCGTCAGCAGGGAGAAGGGGCCCGCGTTGTGGGGCGGCACGCTCGTCATCGACCAGGGGAAGAAGATGCGTCTTCTCAAGCCCTTCAAAGAGGAGGCGGACGAGCTCGCCGCGGCCGCCCGCGTCACATGATCGCCGGGACCCTTGCGCGGGTGGGCAGCACCATTCGTCCACTGGCTTGACCCGAGGTATTGAGTTAGCGCTGGTCTGAGGCGGTCGAGGCGTTGGGGGGTGGCGGGAGGAGTCCTGCCGTGTGCAGGAAATCTTTCGTGTGGAGCGTCGCCCTGGATGTTGTGCGGGGCTGCGGCGAGCGTTTGCGCGGCGCTCGCAGTAATCGCGGCGTTGGGGGCTGTGCGCGGAGAACGAGCGGCTGCTGGCGGAGAACGCCCGGTTGCGCGCGCAGCTCGATGGGGCGCGGCGTGTCCGGGAAGCGTCAGGCGGCGCCGTTCTCAAAGGGAGACCCCAAGATGACCCGGCGCGGCCGGGGCGCAAGCGCGGCGAGGACTACGGCGCCAAGGCCCACCGGCCGGTGCCCGACCATGTCGATGAGGAGATCGGGGTGGGCTTGCCGGTGGCGGTCTGCGACGTCCCCATCGGGCCGTCAGCCGCCGCTGCCCTTGACTACTTCGAACCGGGCCCCGCCCTTCGCGTCGGTCTGGGTGACCTTGATCGTGGTGGCATTGGGGCCGCCGGCGTCGGCCTCGCACTTGAAGCTGCGTTTGGCCCGGCCTACAACGATCTCCGGGCAGGCGACGGTGACCCGCTTGGTCTGAGAGCCCTTCGTCAGCGCGGCGGCGATCGAGTGCTCCGCTTCCCGCGTATGGACGAACGGGGCCGAGATCTCGGCCGTGCCCTCGTCGTCGGTCACGGTAACGCGCACGCCGCCCTTGGTGCCGTCCGCTCCGACAACCGCACAGGTGAACGTCACATCCTTCGCGGCGTCTTTGTCGTCGGGGCAGCTCACGCTCTTGGTCCTGGCCCCGGTCTGCTCCTTGACGGCCGCTTTGGTCTTCGCCTCAAGCTCGCCGTCGTCGACCGTTCCTGTCGCGCAGCCGGCGAGTGCGACCGCAGCGATCAGGCCCAGCGCACCCGGAAGCAGCGGCCGGCGCGCACGCCGACCCGAGCGGTAACCCACACCCTTGTTGAAGTTCCGGTCCAGCCCCCCAGGCGAAGCGACCTTCAGCGACATCAGGGGCGCGTACCGCTTGGCTGCGGCGGGCGCGCCGAGAAGGACGGAAGGACTGGGTGCCACGGTGCGGGGACCGGCGACGCAGGCGCGCCTTACAGCAGATGAAGTGGGCATAGGGCGCGCAGGCTAGGGCCGGCGTCCCGGTGCGTCCAAGACGACTTGCCTATCCGCCGATAGCCCGTGCCTATGGGCGACCGTTCGGGCGGCGGCGATGTGCATTCGCTGAGCCGATCCGATAGGCGTGGCTATGAGCCGGTAGGCACTCCGTGTTGGACGCGCGCCGCACTTCCGCCATAGCATCGCGGCATCGACTTGGGGGAGAAAGCGGATGACCCGCACCACTTGCGCAAGCGTCGCACTCGCGGCACTGATCGCCACGTCGGACGCCGCTGGGTGCGGCGGTGGCGGCGGGCGACCGGGCGAGGACGGCCCAACCAAGACGCTTAAGGTCGGCCAATCCGCGACCGTGCCCTACAGGGCTTACCCCCGTCTCGGTCGATAAAAAGTCCATCGCCGACCTCGCCGCAATCGATCTCGAGCCCAGCCAGAAGAGCTCGACCCCCTACTTCGTCAAGGTGCGCTACAAGAACGTCGGCGCCGGACCCGTCAAGGAGACCCCCGGCAACTCGGTCTACCTCCTCCAGGCCTTGACGACCGCGGCGAGACTGCTACGAGACTCACCGTCCTCGGCGGTTTCGACCCCTGCGACAAGGAGCCCCCAAACGGCCTCGGTAAGGCAAGACCTTTGACGCGTGCTACGTGTACCTGATCCCCGAAGGCGGTGGCGCGCTGGCCTCCCTCGAGTACGAAGAAGTGGTTGACTGGCGCATCGGCGACCGGCCAGGGGCGTAGCCGATGATGCGCCTGAACTGTTGTTCGGCTTCGAGCATGCCGGCGGCGGTCCAGCGCAGCGCCATGTCGCCGTTTTGCCAGCGCTTGACGTTGCGCGAGTTGCGCCTGACGCACTCGATCATCGACTCGCACGGGTTCGTGGACTCGAGCGTCGCCTTGAGCTTGCCCTTGATCCCCAGGCGCGTGAGAGTGAGCGTCTCGGCCATTCCCTCGCGCAGCGAGCTGGCGGCGCCGGGGTGGGAGCGTTCGAGCTCTGAGGCGAGCAGCTGCAGGTCGGCGAGTGCCCGGGCGTGATCGTCGAGCTTCCACGCCCGGCGCAGGCGCCGCTTGACCGTCGGGCGGTCGCGTTCGGCCAGGTGTTCGAGCACGTTGCGCTCTTTGTGGCGGACGCAGCGTTGCACCGGAGCGCGGTCGCCGAACACCGTCCGGATCGCTTTCCTGAGCGCTTTGGCGCCGTCGATCGCGAACAGGATGCCCTGCTCGGGGTCGAGGCCGCGGTCAACGAGGTCTGACAGCAACGCGGTCGCGACGGTCGCGTTCTCGGTCGAGCCTTCCCAGAGCCCGAGCGAGATCTTGACGCCCTCGGTCGTGATCCCCAGGCAGACGACGTTCGTGCGCCCCTTGAGATCGATCCCGTCGATCATCATCACCGCCAACCGCACGTCGTCGAGGCGGCGGGCCATCAGCGCATCCAGGTTCTCGCGCGTGCGCGCGACGAACTCACGGCTGACTGCCGACTTCGACGTCGAGCGCGCCTGGGCCTCGACCTGTTCACCAACGGGCTCGCGGGTGCGCTCGAAACGGCGCGTCGAGACGCCGGCGAGCATCTGCTCTAACACCACCCT